>Ga0302319_10005163_pt1 | contig 26351 bp, 16 predicted proteins | sample Bog_T0_2_FD_203319 | JGI IMG/M metagenome (GOLD analysis project Ga0302319, IMG submission 203319) | Peat permafrost microbial communities from Stordalen Mire near Abisko, Sweden - Bog_T0_2 | ecosystem: Environmental > Terrestrial > Soil > Wetlands > Peat | place: Sweden: Abisko, Stordalen Mire... | reverse complement strand
ACACGTCTGGCCATCATTGCTGCGGTCGTCGGCGTGGCCGCCGTCGCCTTTGCATACACGGCGGGATGGCTGTCGCCCGATCGGCTGACGCCAAAGAAGTTAGTAGCTTCACTGGCGCCTCCAGGCGGCCCGGCGTTGGGCCACCGTCGGAACCATGCCAAAGGAATCTGCTTCACGGGTACATTTGAAGCCAACGGTAACGGCTCGGAACTCTCCAAGGCACAGGTCTTCGTCCCAGGTCAGTATCCCGTGGTGGGACGTTTCAACCTCGCCACCGCGGACCCAAATGCTGCCGATGCAATGGTGCGCGTGCGTGGCCTCGGTATCCGCATCAGTCCGCCGAATGGGCAGGAGTGGCGCAGCGCCATGATCGACGCGCCAATCTTCCCTGTTTCCACGGTGCAGGGGTTTTACGACCTGCAAATGGCCTCTGCCACCAAGGACCCCGACGCGATGAAGAGGTTCATTGGAACTCATCCGGAGTTCCTGACGTTCTTGAAGTGGGCGAAGAGTGCTCCTTGGACCAGCAGCTTTGCGGAAGAGCGCTACAACAGTCTCAACTCATTCCTGTTTATTGACGGTTCCGGCACCAAACACACCATTCGCTGGTCTCTGATCCCGGCAGCGCAACCTGTTTCCATCTCGCCGGAGGAGTTGGCCAAGCGTGGCCCCGATTTTCTTGAGCAGGAAATCACCCAGCGTGTCGCGTCCGGCCCGCAACACTGGAGCCTGGTGGTAACGGTCTCCAACCCCGGCGACACCACCGCAGACCCCAACAAGGCGTGGCCTGCCGACCGCCGCACAGTAGATGTCGGGACGCTCACAGTGCAGCAGATCGAGCAAGAGGCTGACGGCCCCTGCCGCGACATCAATTACGATCCGACAGTCCTGCCCGTAGGCATTACGACCTCGGACGATCCATTCCCATCCGCCCGCTCAGCGGCTTATTCCCGGTCCTATAATAGCCGCACAGCCGAAGAGAAGTACTATCCGCGTAGCGCGACAGGAGCCAAGCAATGACAACGAGCCGCAAACGCTTCACCGCACCGCAGCGACTGCTCCACTGGCTCATGGCAGTCTGCATTCTGTCCATGCTGTTCATCGGCGTTGGCATGGTCTCCACCGTCACCACCAAGTACCTGACCTTGGTGCAGATTCATAAGCCTCTCGGCATTGCCATTCTGGTACTGGCGCTGATCCGTCTATCGCTCCGCTTTGTTTTTCATGCGCCAGCGTTGCCGGCCGACATGCCAGAACCGATGAGGCTTGCCGCAGAGCTATCGCAATACGTCCTTTACGCTCTCATGATTGGTATGCCGCTGATCGGCTGGGGCATGTTGTCCGCAGCCTCTTACCCCGTGGTGCTGTTCGGCAGCGTGCATCTGCCATCCATCCTGCCTGTGAGCCCCAGCCTGCATACGTTGTTGTGGCATGCGCATTATTATCTGGCCTTTGCCTTCTTCGCAACCATTCTGATGCATGTCGCAGCGATCCTTTTCCATAAGCTGGTCAGAAATGACGGCGTGTTCGACACAATGGCACCAGTGCTCACCCACGACCAGCCGGAGTGACTCGGTACCTCTCCACCGATCTCATTTGGGGAGACCGTCAGACGTTGAGATAAATACAGTTCGACGCGAGCTCACTTCCAAGGAGCGTGTATCCAGTTACTAATGCCGAGCTCCCATGCCGCGAACCTCAATGGCAACGCTCCCAGATCCAAATTGGTAGCATTGCGAGTGAATGGGAAATAGCTCTCTGAGCTTGGAGTTACCAAATTAGAGTGACTGCGCCGCGGTTATCACGGGACAAACTTGCTCGCGAATCCACTCCGAGGCTGGTTCTTTGTCCGCATGGGCCGCCCAGACCATAGCGATCGGAGCCACTTCTAAATCGATCGGGACCTCCGTGACAGCCAAGCCAAACATGGACGCGTAACGCTTCACAATCCGCGTTGGGAGCGTGGCTACAAACGGACATTCAGCCGCAGCAGTGAGAACAGTCAGGAATTCCGGGGCCGCCATGGCCACGTCCAGGTGAAGATCAAGCCTCTTCAATGCGTTGTCGAGGCATCCCTCGATCTCTTGCCTCTGTGACACGAGTGCATGGCTCGCCGCAAGGTATTCGCTCCGCGTGAGGCTGTTTGCAAACTTGAGCAGCTTTGGGTTGTAGCAACACGAAAGCGACTGCTCGAAGAGTTCCTTGTGCCGGTAACGGCTTGTGCCCTCTGCGTAACAGCCAACTGCAAAGTCGATGATGTGATCGTCGAGCATGTGGAAGACGCTTTCGGGAGCGGCAGCCTTCGCATGCACGCGTATTCCAGGCGCCTCCTTATGCAGGTGTGCCGCGAGTGGGGGCATCAGGATGACTTCAAGCTCACTCGAGAAACCGATTCGGAAGGTGCGTTCCTCATGGGTGGGATCAAACGGTTGCGAGGTCAGCAGAAGGCGATGGCTTTGCGAGAGCACTTCATGGATACCCGCTGCCAAGCTATGCGCCCGCGGTGTCGGCCGCATCGTCTGTCCAACCCTGACAAATAACTCGTCCTGCAATAGCAAGCGCAGCGTGGAAAGGCTGTGACTCATGGCGGGCTGCTGGATCCGCAATTTTGCCGCTGCCTTCGTCACGCTTCGTTCCGTCATCAGGGCGTCGAACACAAGCATGAGGTTGAGGTCGAACGATCGTAGATTGAAGTGATCGATCGGCGAGGCCTCGCTGTGGCCGGCCCCAACGAGTTGTAGCGGTGCGCCAGCAACCGCCTGCTTTTTCAGTGGTTTACTTGCAGTTACTGGATTATGCGTTTTATCGATTTGTCGAATGCTTTGCATCGATTTGTATTATACGACAACAGGCAATAGTCTCGGATTTGGAGGGACACAATGTCTCAGCAAATCGCAATTATCACCGGAGCAAACAAAGGGATTGGTCTTGAAACAGCTCGTCAGCTGGGTCACGGTGGCATGCATGTCATCATCGCCGCTCGGAACCTGGAGGCGGCGAATCGCGCGGCGGAAGCACTCGCGGCGGAGGGCATCAGCGCACAACCCTTGCAACTGGATGTGACCGACAAAAACAGCATAGCGGCGGCTGTGGAGCGAGTCTCAGCTCAGTACGATCATCTGGACGTACTGGTGAACAACGCTGGAATCATGAAGGACGCGTTCGACAAGGCCCCATCCCAGCAGTCGCTCGACATCTGGCGCCAGACCTTTGAAACCAATCTCTTCGGCGCCGTAGCTGTAACTCAGGGCTTTCTCCCTTTGCTGCGCAAGGCACCTGCGGCGCGCATCGTGAACGTGTCGAGCATTCTCGGCTCCATGGCAGCGAATGTGGACCCGACTTCTGCCTTCTACAGCTTCAAGATTCCGGCATACAACATCTCAAAGACTGCATTGAATGCCTGGACGGTGCACCTCGCGTACGAGCTTCGAGACACTCCAATCAAGGTCAACGCAGCTCATCCGGGCTTTGTGAAGACCGATCTTCACGGCGTCGATGCGCCGCTGTCGCCCCAGCAGGGAGCCGAGACCAGCGTCTACCTTGCCACCCTTCCTGAAAATGGTCCCTCCGGGTCGTTCTTCCATGGACGCGAAGTTCAGCCCTGGTAAATCGTCGTGTTGTTCTGACAATGTGAGTGCGCCGCCGGGCGGTTCACTCACACCCCACTACTGCCCCCATCAGAAAGCAAACTCCATCATGAAACAGATTCTTCTTTCCCTTGGCTTGTGCTGCTTTGCGTTTGCGGCCCGGGCTCAAGCTACGATCGACAGTCCGCAGGGCGCTCTTCAAGGAGCGAGTCACTACACCTTCCGAGTTGGTGACGTAGAGATCACCTCGCTCTCCGACGGCACGGTTCCACAAGACTTGCATGTTCTGCTCCACAGCACCACCAACGCGAAGACGGACGCACTCCTGCACGATGCTTTCCTCTCCAACCCTGTAGAGGCGTCCATCAACGCCTTCTTGTTTCGGGACTCGGGGCATGTAGTACTGGTGGACACTGGGGCCGGCGACTTCTTCGGTCCAGGCTACGGCGGCAAACTTATCGAGAGCTTGGCGTCCGTCAACGTCGGCCCCAGTCAGATTACTGATGTCCTCCTCACGCATGCGCATGACGACCACATGGGCGGTCTCGTTCACAACGGGCAGCTTGTGTTCCCCAATGCGAGCATCCATCTGAGCGCGCCAGACCTCGCCTTCTTCCTCGACAGGTCAAACGCGGAAAAGGCGCACTATGCCATGTCTTACTTCGACCAGGCATACACGGCACTCAAGCCGGAAGAGGATGCAGGCAAGATCGTCCCATTTCACAGTGGGGAGGAGGTTTTACCGGGAGTCACGGCCGTGATTCACGCAGGACATACACCTGGAAGCACCTTTTACACCCTTCGCAGTCAAGGTCAGTCCATCGTTTTCGTAGGCGACATCATTCACGTGGCCTCAGTGCAGGCACCGGCTACGGAGATCACCATCGCCTACGACGTCGATCCCGCCAAGGCTGCTGCGGTACGTAAGACCTCGTTCGCGGAATTTGCCAAGGATCGCACCTTGATTGCCGTTCCGCATCTTCCGTTTCCCGGTGTTGGTCACGTGAAGCCAAATGGTGACGGATACCAATGGGTGCCAATTCTCTACGTCAACCGAGACTTGGGTAAGGACACACCGTTCTTGGATCCACACAAGAATGGTGACAAGCCATAGAAAGAGCAGGAAGTAATATCTATGGACCCAATCCGAGCCTTCGAAGTCAGGAATAGGCATGAAATCGTGAGGTTCCGGCATTTCGTTTCAAGTTGCATGGTCCTATCCTGAGTCGAAGTAGATTACCAAGGACCAAACCATGCCAACAGAGAGCGACCCATTTCCATCGTAAAGCTCGCAATCTCGCTCGCTAGAACGCGGTGGCTCAACCGCCCCGCGTTCTAGCGACGCCATCACTTGTAGGGAGGCAACCGTAGACGGAGGAGACTGAACCGCTAGCTGGAGCTGCAGGTATGCTGAGATTTCAAGCTTTAGTGCACAGGGAACGGATTCTTGCCGCGTCTCTCCGTTATGGCCTTGCGATACTGTTCTCGACCATCGCATATGGAGTCGCCCTCGGCTTGGAGCATCTTCACGTCAGAGATCCCTATGCCTTGATCTTCCTCGCAGCCTTTTGGGCGAGCACCTGGTATGCAGGAGAGGGACCAGGCAATTTCGCGTTTGCCTTAGGGACCCTGGGACTTACGACCTTTCTGCATTCGCCGAACGGCTGGCTCCATTTTTCCGGCTTCGATCTTCCCGTCTACCTTCTCTTCTTTGTCTTCGCCATCCTGATACACCGATTCAGCCGGATGCGTCGGCGGTTCGAGTTGTCGTTGGCGGAATCACGGGATCGGCTTGAAGGTGAAGTGCGGGATCGTACCGCGCAACTGAGTCATCTGAACCGGCAATACAAGACCATACTCGACGCTCTGCCGCTTGCCGTGGCTTTGTTCAAACCAGGTCGCGTCATCCGAGTGTGTAATCGTGCCTACGAGACGATGCTCAAATGCAAACCAGGGGAGCTTGTTGGCAAAAAGGCGCCCCTCCCAGACAGTGAGAAAGACATCTGGCGAGCCCAGGAAGACGGGTTAAGGGCGGGGAAAAGTATCATCGATTACGAAGGACCAAGGTTGAGGCTGGATGGGTCCGAGTTTCCCGCGAGCATCTCAGTCACGCCTCTCTTTGCCGAAGACGGCACTTATGCCGCTAGTGTTGGCGCTATTGTCGACACGACCGAGCGGAGAGCCCAACAACTTGAGCGGCAGATGTTGTATGCGGTGGTGCAACACAGTCCCGGCTTTATCGGCGTCGCTGAAATGAGCGGCGCCGTGGTCTTTGTCAACCCGGCCGGACAAGAGTTGTTCGGATTTGACTCTGACGATGACGTCAAGCGCTCCAATGTTTTCGACTTCTATGCCGAAAGCGAGCGTGCTCGAGGACAGGATGAGATCATTCCTGCCGTACTTCGCCAGGGGCATCTCGAGTTCGAAACGGTGGGAAGGAATTTCACAACCGGCAAAGAATTTCCAATTCAATGTATCGGCTTTGTGATTCCGGATGCGAAGACCGGAGCACCTGCGTTCATTGCCTGCGTGGCTCAAGACATTACTAAGCGCAAGAGGACGGAGGAAGAGTTAAGTAGACGGGACGCCTACTTAACCGAAGGACAGAGCATTAGTCACACAGGCAGTTGGGCATGGCATCCAGCAACGGAAGAAGGTTTCTGGTCCAACGAGTTCTTTCGTATTCTCGGCTATCAGCCCAACGCGGTACCACCTACGCCAGCCACCTTTCACGCAGCCGTGTATCCAGAGGACCGAGACGAGGTTAAGGCCACATGGCAACAAGCCGTCACCGACGGAATCAGTATCGACCACGAGTTTAGGATTGTGCGTCCCGATCGGTCCATCCGGTACGTTCATAGCCTCGGCCACCCGGTTGATAGCGTGGCCGGAGGATTCGAACTCATCGGGACTATCATCGACGTCACTCAACAGCACGAACACCGCATTGCGTTGGAACAGGCGCTCGAGGAAAACAAAGCGCTACAAGAGCAATTGCGAAAGGAGAACATTTCGATCCAAGAGTCGTATCAAAAGCTGCAGGACGATGTGGCGGCCGCTCAGGAGGCAAGGTACGGAAATATCCTCGGATCATCCCCTGCTCTCAGACGCTTGATCATGCTGGTGGACCGAGTTGCTCCCACGGAGACAACCGTCTTGATCACAGGCGAGACCGGAACCGGAAAGGAGCTAATCGCTCAGGCCATTCATCAGAATTCCCGGCGAGCCAATGGTCCCTTTGTCGCCGTCAACTGCGCAGCGATCACGCCAACCTTGATCACCTCGGAATTGTTTGGGCACGAAAAGGGCGCTTTCACCGGAGCCGACCGTGCGTATCTTGGCCGGTTCGAGCAGGCTGACGGCGGAACGATCTTTTTGGACGAAATTGGCGATGTCCCGCTAGAGACGCAGCTCGTTCTGCTCCGGGTTCTTCAAGAGCGCACCGTTCAACGGCTGGGCGGCAATCGGAGCATTCCAGTCAATGTGCGCGTGGTCGCGGCAACCAACCGCGGCTTGCCGGCGGCGATGGAGGAGGGAGCCTTCCGAAAAGATCTCTTCTACCGTCTCAATGCGTTCCCAATTGGAGTCCCTCCGCTGCGGGAGCGCCGCGAGGACATACCTATCCTGGTCCATCACTTCGTTGAGGCTTCAGCCAACAGGCACGGAAAGACAATCCCAAACATCGAGAAGCGGTCTATGGACTTGCTGCTTTCCAACAACTGGCCGGGCAACATTCGTCAACTTCAAAACGTCATCGATGCCGCGGTGATCGCCTGCGATGGGGATACCCTTTTTGTCGAGCCGCGTCTTCTGTCGAGGGAACTCTCTCCTGCACCGCTCATTGGCGAGTCACTGCACGATGCTCCCCTCACGGCCAGTGTTCTCGAGTATCAGCGGAAGCGAATCGAAGACGCGTTGCGGCAGTGCAATGGGCAGGTCGGCGGGCGAGGCGGCGCTGCAACGCTGCTTGGGATGCCGACGTCGACGCTGCAGCACCGGCTGAAGCAGCTCGATATCAATCCCCATCGATTCCATACGAGAGAGACAGAAGAGTAAGCCTTCGAGGGGCAGGGATTTGGTGACCAAACCGAAATTTGGGTTTTCGGCACCAACCGGGTTCCATTGCCTCTCGCCGTCCTTGCTTTTCCAATAAGTTACGCATGGCAACATAATTGCTTCCAACATCCTTGCCGACACTCGCTTGCGCGGCACATGCAGAAGATCAACGCTCGGATTCGCCTCGCATCTATCCTGTGGAGCGAGATCGACTGAGCGCAGACGGTCATCCGACTCGATCTTCCATTCGAGCGCAGACCCCGACCTCCTCAGTCTGTCTGCGATCGCAATCGACTCAACGGCCCTAGTCGGCCTCCGCGGGGGAAGTTGCAGGGCTGCGTTGTTAAGAGGCTGATTTCATACCTGTAGAAAGGTCTTCGATGTATTCAGTCCAGAGTTTGCAGAGTAAGGAAAATTCTCTGGGTCGGGCCAGTTCACGTCGACCCACTTAGCCTACCCGGCAGCCTCTCAACCACCGGGGCGCATGGTGACCAGCAGAAGCTGGCGTGAACGATGACCTATGGCACGGAGACTAAAGGGAGAGCTCTCAGGCATGGAGCGGGACGCGATCGAGAGAATTCGCCAGCTGCGGGCACCCTTCATCGCGGGGAGCGGCTATACGGCGCTTGAAGAGCGAGCCGAAACGATCCACGACTTACTGCGCGGATTGCATGGCAACGCGAAGCTGCGGCTCGAAGTGATCTCGCCGGCACTGGGCAGTAGCATGAAAACGCTCGAGCGCAAGTTCAGGGCTCGGTATGGGGAGTCCATGACCAGCTTCCATCAAAGGATGCGGCTAGAGATGGCCGAGCGGAAGATCATCCTCGATCCCGACGTGAAGCTAATGTCGGTCGCATCGGACCTGGGGTACGACCGGGAGAGCGAGTTCAACCGTTTCTACAAGCGGAAGAGAGGCATCACGCCAAGCGAATTTGCGCGTGCGGTGCGAGAGCGGCAGAAGAGGGGCGATTTCTCGGAGGAGGATCTTCCGGGCCTTAACCGGAAATGACACTCTCTTTTGGGATCTCGCAAATCAATTCGCACTCCTCACAGCCGCGACGCTTGAATGGCTAAAACCCTTGGTGTCTGGATTCACGGCTGCTCCATCGGCTCGGTTTGATTCATGCGGCGGGGGTTGGGCATCGAAGAGCATTCGATACAGATGATTCTCCCGCAGCAGCGTGGCATGGTCACCTTCGCCAACGATCACGCCAGCATCCAGGAGAATGAAACGGTCGACCCAACTGAGAGACTTCAACCTGTGGGAGATGACGACGATTGTCGTTTCCGGCCTGAAATGGCGAACGGCCTGGAGCAGCGCGGCTTCAGTCGGCACGTCCAATGCGGAAGTCGACTCGTCAAGGATCAGCACGGCCGAGTTGCGCAACAGTGCTCTCGCTACAGCCAACCGTTGCTGTTCTCCGCCGGACAGTCCAACCGCTCCCGCGCCGAGTGTGTGGTCGAGCCCGAGCGAGAACCTTTGGAGCAGCGGTCTCAGCTGCGCGGCGTCAATGACACTGTCCAGGTCGCTGTCGCTGGCCGAGGGGTTTGCATAGAGGAGATTCTCGCGAATGCTTCCGCTGAACAGGATCGGGCTCTGCGGAACGTAACAGATGATCTCGCGGAGGGCACGAAGCGTGTAATCCGCGGCCGGGCGGCGGTCAACGACTACCGAACCTCTGGTGGGATCGGCCAGGCGTATGCAGAGACGGGCGAGCGTGGATTTGCCTGATCCGCTGGGACCCACGATCGCCACGGCGTCCCCAGGGGCGATGTGCAGGTCAATACCCTCCAGAGCAAGGTGCGCCGGCCCGTATTGAAACCATACCCCCTGAAGATCGAGACCATGTCGTAGCGACCGGGCGACCTCTGAGTGGTGGCCGCTGTCTGGTACGCTCGGCTCGGTTCTCATCAACTCCAGGACTCGCCGCGCGCTCGCCATCATTCGTTCCGAACGGGCATACAGTTCCATTGCCGACGAGACCGGCTCGAAGATCCGGGTGACATAGGCGTAGAAGGCCACCACTGTACCGAGTGTCAGCGCGCCGGCGATGAATTTGTACGATCCCATCCCGAGAACCAACAGAACGGCCAACCCCAAGATGCTTGTGATCGAAACACTAAAGGCTAGTTCGGTCCGCCGCTGAATCCACTGGAAGCGGACGACCTCTAGCCAGGCGGCCATACTATCTGCGATTCGAGACTGCTCAGCTCCAAGCAGATGGAGTTGAGGCACGGCGCTCAAATGTTCGGCGACCCTGCCGATCGCCCTGCCGGTTCCAGCCTGCGTGTCGCTGGCTCGGGTCTGGATAAGGGGACGAAACCTTCGCCGAACGAAATAGAACACCGGAAGCAGGGGCAGTACCGCAAGTGTCATGGCAACGTTCAGTGTCAGCATGATGACAAGGTTCAAGACGAAGAAGATGGTTACTCTGACAATGGTGTTGACGGCATCCGCGCCGAATTGTGCGATCTGTTCCACGTCCGAGTCCAGACGGCTCAGCTTCTCGCCGAGAAGGGTTCGTTCGTGCCAGTCGGCCGACAGGCGGTTCATGTGCTCAAGCAACTCCCGCTTGATGTCCTGGCCCAAGGATTGAGCCACTCGGAAGCTGAACAATCCACCGGCGCCTGCGAAGAGCGCCCTCCCGATAAAGCAAGATGCGATCAGAGCGACACAAATGGCGGCGTCCGTCGCACGATGTAGGGGTAGAGATCTGTCTATGCGGTGGCGCATCAGGAGGGGATCGACGGTCGAAACCAGGCCTGCCGTGGTGGCCATGACAACGGCACCGAGCGCTTTGAACGCATAGGGACGAATATGATGAAAAAGCCATCGTGCTTCGCCCACGGCTTTGCCTCCTTGGCCTGGCTCTCAATTGAGCCGTCTAAGTATTCCCAGCGCGATTCGTAGTCCCTTGGAGTTGCGGCTCATGAATCGAGATCCCGGGATCTTTGGAAGAGTGTGAATAGTAGGCACAGACCACCGCGTTTGACGCGGCAAGCCATCACAGTTCTACTTGCCCACTCTAGCTCTGCTCGCACTCCGCTCTGCATGGCGCTGCGGATTTTGTCGCAAGCTGCGTACTGGTTTCCGTTGCACCCCGCGAACGGGAGTGGCAGACTCATTCTCACAGTTGGATTGGATCCGTAGTGCTTGCGATCGTGTAGAACTCAAGCCGCACTGCTCAATCGGAGCAATCCACCCGGCGCTCTAAGAAGCAATCAAGCGACCCAGTAAGATTGACTGTTGTGCCACGCTTCCAGTCACATCTGAGCGATCGGAAGAGGCGTGGAACTCAAGGCGCCAGGTTGATGCCAGAGGGTACATTCTCATTCGGAGGCAAGGCAAATGCTTACCACGACACCGAACATCCGGTCAGTTGACCAACTACAACCCGCTGTGCTCCTCGATATTCCCCGCAATGCTATGACTACTCTCAATTCCACCGGCGCTTATGTATGGGAACGGCTCAACCGTGGCATGTCGGTCGCAGCTGTTGTTGCGGAACTCAGCAAAGACACAGGCGTTGATGAGGCCATCGTCGGTGCAGACGTCGAGGTATTCCTGGAAGAGCTTAAGTCTAGGCATCTCATGAAGGCCTCTTAGTTTTCTGCTGCTGACTCGGGAGTTTCGCATGACTGAACACACGACCTATCGGCTAGCGATGCTACTTCCAGATTCTCGTCAGTTGCTTGGAATAGTGGGCAGCAGTTCGGTTGAACTGCCTCGAATCAGTGTCCCAAAACAAGAGCGAGCGGCAGAACAGCTGACCACGCTAGTTGAAGATAAGTGGCAAATCAAGACCGTTGTGCTCGACGTCCTCCGGGACGCTTCTGCTTCGACCCCGTGCGCAATCATGGAAGTGAGAACCGCAACGCAAGTATTTCGGTGCAACGGCCTAGTTCCGGTCCAGCTCCATTCGATTAGTGAAGCATCGCTCCGAGAGAGCGAGTCCTGCATTGTGACCTCAGTGCTTGCAGGAGATGTCATTGAGGGCAATCCTTTTGCCCGGTTGAATTGGGTTGATGATGTGCAGCAGTGGATCCGGAAAGAAATTCACGACCACGATGTTCGGTTCACAGATGACATCAGCCACTTCAACGCGGGTGGAGGCTTCTCGCTCGTGCGTTTTGGCACGGTACAAGGGCCAGCCTACTGGCTGAAAGCCGTTGGCGTACCGAACCTGCATGAGTTTGGTATCACAAAGGCGCTTGCCGAGCGCTTGCCAAACTACTTGCCTCCAATCGTGGCGATGCGTGACGACTGGAACGCCTGGATTACAAAAGAAGCTGGGAGCCCGCTCTCTGACTCGTTTACGCTCCCATCGGTTCAGAGCGCTGTTATAGCGCTTGCAAAACTTCAGAGAGACAGCGTGGAACACCGGGACGCACTTCGCGTAGCAGGCTGTACCGACTGCAGCATCACCGTTCTCGAAGCGAAATTGCGAGACATCACTGAGCATCTCGAGGAAGCGATGTCTCGTCAGACATCAACGAAAGAAGCTCCGCTCGAAGCGGTCCGGCTCCATGAGTTGGAACAGATTCTTCGTGAGGCGTGTTCCAGAATGCAGGATCTCTGTATTCCGGACACGCTCATTCACAACGACATCAATGCCGGAAACATTCTGCTTTCGGATTCAAGGTGTTTCTTCATTGACTGGGCAGAAGGGCTTACTGGAAATCCTCTTATGACGTTCCAGCATATCTGTGCCCAGGTCTTGCGCAATGACCCGGATGCTGACCGCTGGCTTCAAGAAATAAGGAGTTCTTATCGGGCAGTCTGGCTCGACATGCTTAGCGAAACGCAGATCAATAGGGCGTACGCACTGATGCCGATCCTTGCCCTCGTATCGTACCTCTATGGAAATGGGGCATGGCTCAGCTCTGCTGAGCGGGATCTTCCCCACTTCCAGGCTCACTCCCGTAGCCTCGCACGTTACATTGACCGCGCCGCACGAACCCTGAAGCTCAAGGAGGCGGTATGCCACTAGAACTAACTCGCAGGCAATCGCCGGTGACTGAGGATATCCATGGCCAAGTCGTCGTCGACCAGTACCGCTGGCTCGAAAATCGTAGCTACCCAGAAACGGAAAGCTGGATTTGCGATCAGCGAAAGCGCTGTGATAAATACTTCGCCGATCGGCCTGATTATGTAGCCATTCGAAACCGGGTCCAGTCCTATCTGGATGTGGAAGTAATAGATCAGCCTTCGAGAATCGAAGGTCGATATTTCTATCGACGCCGGGATCGGGGCAGAGAGCAAGGCTCCCTATACACCCGGGATGCCTTCTCGGGCGAGGAGCGTCTTCTCGTTGACCCCTCCGCGGAGGGGGGCTTTGCCTCGGTCTCAATCTATCGGATATCAGATGACGCCTCCATTGTTGCTTACGAGGTAAGGCGCGGTGGAGAAGACAAGTGTGCCGTTCGATTCGTCGATGTGAAGCACGGTAAGACGCTTGAAGACACATTGGATACCGGCTACGCTCGAGGTCTAGTGTTAAGACCGGAAGAGCGTGGCTTCTACTACTGCCATGAAGACCCAACAAAGGCTGGAGAACATACCGTTATATTCCGACGTTTCGGTCAGACCACCGGTGGACAGGTCGTCTTCTGCGCACCCCGGACCCAAGAAAGCCGGCTGATCGTTACGGCGGATATTGCCCATATCGGTGTCATTTGGCTTCACAATGCAGGTTCAAAGTCCGTTTCCGATTTCTTCATTGCGGCTTTGGGCAAAGAACCGCAGTGGACCAGAGTATTCTCGGGTGAAGAGTCATCCTTCCACCCGTTCCTGCATAGGGGGCGCATATTTGCACGGCACGTCGATGCAGACGAGCTCCTTGGTGTATCGGAGTTTTCCGCAGATGGCCGGAAGCTTCGGACTGTCGTCAGAGACGCAAGGATCTCCATCCCTCAGCTCGCGACTGCGGGTGGCATAATCTACGCAAAACATGTGGGCCATCAGTCAACTGGAATCTCCTGCTGGTCGTTGGATGGAGACAGCATCGGTTCAGTCGACGCGCCCGAGGACGGGACCATTACCTTGGAGGCGAATCGAAGCGCAAATAAGGAGACCTTGTTCTATACGTACGAATCTTTCCATCAAGCGCCGACAATCTTCGAATACGACTGCTCTGAGGGTAAATCGCGCATATTTCATCAGCGAGTGGTACGAAAGAAGAGTTGCGGTCTCAAGGTTGCTAGCCTCGTTTGCCCCGCCAAAGACGGTACAGAAGTTCCGCTCACAATTGTTCGGGATTGTGACAAAGTCGCAAGTCAAGAGATGCCGGTACTCCTGACGGTGTATGGAGGTTTCGGTGCTCCGATAACTCCGGCCTTCTCTGTGTTGACAACTGTCATGATGGAGTTTGGTGCCGTTCTTGCTCTTGCCCATGTCCGAGGCGGAGGAGAATTCGGGGAGCGTTGGCACCAGGCGGGATGCAAAAGAAACAGACAAACGGGAATCGACGACTTGCTCGCAGCTGTGGAATGGCTTTGCGCTTGCAGGATCACAACACCGAAGCAACTGGGGGTGTTTGGCGGTTCCAATGCTGGTCTGATGCTATCGGCCGCTATGACGCAACGGCCTGACCTATTCGGAGCTGTACTGTGTATTGCTCCGCTTCTCGATATGGTTCGCTACGAACACTTTGATCGCGCAGCGCGATGGCGCAACGAGTACGGTACGGTCGAGAGTCCGGAAGACTTTCGCGCACTCTTTTCGTACTCTCCTTACCACCGCATTGCCGAGAACATTGATTATCCACCCACCATGTTCGTCGCGGGCGACAGGGATGACCGCTGCAATCCCGCACATGTACGCAAGATGGCGGCCCGACTCCAGGATCGGTCGTCGCAGCAATCGCCAGTGATCGTTGACTACAGCGACGAGCGGGGTCATCTGCCCACGCTGCCATTGTCTGTTCGAGTTGATGCGCTCGCGCGGAGGATAGCGTTTCTGGCGCATGAGCTCAATGTCGCTCAATCTACAGGGAGCACACATGAAGCGATATGTCGTTGAGAGTTGGATGATCCTGCTCCACCTCGAATGGATCATGCGCACGAAGGGGCTGAAGAAGATGCATGAAGTCGTGCGTCACCAGCCTATGGTCGAGGTTAAGCCCCAGAACATAATTTCGCATGCAGTGCTGTGCCGAGGACTGGACTACGCGTGTGTTCTCTATTTCAAGCAAGTCCTATGCCTACAGCACTCGTGTGCCGCAACGCTGCTGTTGCGAAGACATGGTTGGAAAGCCGAGATGGTTCTAGGTGCGCAGATCGTACCTCTGGCATCGCACGCCTGGGTCGAGATCGACGGAGTAGTCGTGAACGATAAATCCTATATGGGCGAGATATATCAAGTGCTGGAACGTTGTTGAGCGTGTGAGGAATCGCAATGAGTATTCTGTTCGGGATTTGCCAGGCTGAAGGACACGCCGTTGAGGAGCCACTCTTGCGCCGCATGGGATTGGCAACCGATCGCTACGCCCCAGATGGAACGTTTCTAAAGATTGAGGGAAGAATCGGAATGGGCTTCCAGCCTTATCACACTCATCAGAGGTCACGGCTGGAGTCCCAACCAAAGACAGACGTAAATGGGGTTATGGTCACCTTCGATGGCCGTCTCGATAACTCCGCCGAGCTCTGCAGTTTGCTGGACTTGAATCAAGAAGACACTCCGGATTCGATGGTAGTGCTGGAATCCTTCTTGCGATGGGGGGAGAGTTGCTTTTCACGCTTTGTGGGAGATTGGGCATTGGCCTTGTGGCTTCACCAAGAGAGAGAACTTTATCTCGCGCGCGACCATTCCGGGACCCGAACCCTCTATTACGAAGTGAGGAATGAAGACGTCCTCTGGGCCACCCATTTGGAACCACTATTAGCGGAAACCGGTGACCACGCACTCGATGAGGCCTTCGTCGCTGCCTATCTCTCTTCACAGGGGATAAGAGATCTCACCCCATATAAAAACATCCATGCCGTGCTGCCGGCGCACTACCTTGTCGTTCGAGAACGAGGTGTCACGCGAAAGTCTCATTGGGAATGGATCGTACGAGAAAGGATTGTGTACGGCTCAGAGTCAGCATATGACGAGCACTTTTTTCATCTGTTTAGAAAGTCAGTAGAGCGGAGAACCGGTCCGGGAGCGCCAATCGTGGCGGAGTTGAGCGGCGGCGTTGACTCGAGTTCGATCGTCTGCATGTCGGACTATATACGAAAAGGCCAAGGTGCAACTCTTGACGGTCTCATCGATACGATCTCCTACTACAGCGACTCCGAACCGAACTGGGATGAAAAGCCCTACTTCACTGCGGTCGAGCAAGCTCGAGGCAAGCGTGGTTTACACATCGAAGTATTGTCGGAAAATACCACATTCGAACCGCCGGAAGCGGGATATCTCTGGCCAGGTCCCGAAGGGCGAACCCTCAACGCAGAAATTAACTTTGAAAATCAACTTTCCGCCCGACATTATCGCGCGGTACTGTCCGGTATCGGTGGCGATGAACTCTTGGGAGGTCCTCCGGATCCTCTCCCTGAGTTGGCCGACTATTTGGTATCCCTACAGCTTCGCACGTTGTTCAACCAGAGCGTTCAATGGGGACTTGCAAAGAGAGTTCCCTCGATTCAGCTGATTCGCGACGCTGCAGACTTGGCCGTCCGACTCTATACGAGACAGGCCCGAGTTCCAGTCGCTCTGCCCGTGTGGCTCTCAGGCTCGCTTCGTAAGGATGCTGCTCGTCTGCGGTTTCGTGAATCCTCCGATTGCAGATTAGGCTATCTACCGAGTTCCATCGACAACGGCCATACATGGTGGTCGATTATGGAAACGCTCTCTTTATCGTCTCGGCGTTTGCTTGTGCGCCGAGAGTATCGGTATCCGTTTCTCGATCGAGACCTAGTGGACTTCCTCCTTCGTGTTCCGCGCCATCAGATCATGCGTCCGGGGCGGAGACGCCTGTTGATGAGAAGGGCGTTACGGAACATCGTCCCCAGCGAGGTATTGGAGCGTAAGAGGAAGGCCTACATTGTGCGGGGTCCTGCGGTCGCCATTGTGGAGAACAAGCCAAAATTATTGGGTCTGGCGAACTCCTCACGATTGAGCGATCTAGGATATGTCGACAAGGTCAGCCTTGAGTCCTCTTTGGCCGCATTCGATGCTCTTTCGGGTTCAGACGGACAGCATCAGGTGCTGCTTGCCATCCAGTTGGAGCTATGGATGAGACGGCATGTCAAGAACTATAGGCAAACAGGCGTGAGCTCCTGATCAAGGAGCAACAAGATCCGCGCGGCGGCCGACCTTTATTGGAAAGGCCAAAGCGTGGAAATTCAGAAACAAAAAGAGGTCCATCATGAAGTACATCACACCGAAAGTACTCAACTCAATCAACGCGACCGCTCTGATTCAAGGCGGTAAGGGTGGGACCAGGCAAGACAGCGCCAATCCACTGGATCCTTCGACCATCGGCGGATATCCCGCCGACGAATAGCATCCAGTGTTTCTCATGGAGGGTGGCGGTCACGGCCTCCGCCCCCCGCGAGATTCTGGCGGCGCACCAGTTAAAACTCCTGATCTAGGAGCAACAGGATCCGCGTGGCAGCCGATCTTTATTGGAAAGGCCAAAGCGTGGAAATTCAGAAACAAAAGAGGTCCATTATGAAGTACATCACACCGAAAGTACTCAACTCAATCAACGCGACCGCTCTGATTAAAGGCGGCAAGGGTGGGACCAGGCAAGACAGCATGAACCCTCTTGATCCCTCGACTGTCGGAGGCTATCCCGCGGACGAATAGTACCCTAGTGCACTCGGGGGGGCGAAGTTCACGAACTCGCCCCCACGAGATTCTGGCGGCGGACCAGTCTCTAATCCTGACAGAGCGGCAACAAAGATCAGGGTATCGGACGAACCTCGAGAAAACGGTCGAGCCGTGGTAATTCAGGAACGATAGAGGATCGACATGAGATACATCGCACCGATAGTACCCACCTCAATCAACGGGACCGTTATCTTTCAAGGGCGCAAGGGCGGGGTTCGCCCGGAAAGCGTAGATCCCCTGACCCTCTCGGCTGCTGGTGGATATCCTGCCGACGAATAGCCCCGTATTTCATTAGGGGAAAAGTGAACGGACTCGCTGCTAGGCTATTCTGAGCGGAGTGCGCCGTCCGGGTCAACCGACAAGAGGCTATCTCCTTTTGGTCAACTTATCCCAGCGTCTATATTGCTCACTCTTACTGGGATCAGGATCTTCGTATCTCTGCAGCCAGAATCGAAACCAATCGACGTTCCCTTGCTGCGAGGCATAGCGATCCTGCGGCTGCTGTAATATATGCTGCGCGTTGGGGATGTATACGAGGTCAACAGGCTTGCGTTGTAGTCGCAAGGACGAATAGATTTCCCATTCAGCTAGAAGGGAGAAATCGCCAAGTGCCTCAACGCGAACTGGTACTTGGACTTTGTTCAGATTGAATCCGGGGGCGTTCTTGACCCAAGACTCAAGTCCTTGCCCAAAGGGTCTACTGCCGTTAGCTGCTTCCTCATCGACAGCACCCCACGGATTGTCGGGTGCAAACAACATGTAGCCGACATAGCTCTGGTCTACCCCATCAATGATAGTGGCCGCGCGAAAGAGAGCAGGCTCGAGCACGAGGGCTTCCTCGACGTACCACGCTGTTCGGCTGAATCCGATGATCCCCACTCGGGATATGTCGATTAGGCCATCTTGATTAAGCTGATCGATGGCGGATTTGAACCCAAGTACTTGCAAGGGCGCTTCATCTTTGGCCGAACCAGAATGTCTATCTGAACGGCCTCCCATCTGCAGAACAATGATTCCTCCCGCCGCCAACGGTCGCGCCGCAAAACCGGTTGTAAATGATCCGTCCACCAGGAATTCGTGTTGGTTAGAGAACCCGTGGGTCTGGATCACCAGCGGATACCGGTGTCCGCGAACAAAATTTGGCGGGAGTACTAAGCCGCCATGCCATTCATAGCCGGTGCTGTCCTTCCAACTGTAGACTGATGCTCGGCCAAGATCGAACGAAGCGAGTTGCGGATTTGGATCCCACAACTCCTTTCCTGCATCGTTTTTTTGTTCCGATACCCACAATGTTGGGGGCTCATCGATGTCCTGCCTAATGGAAATCCTGAGGTCCGATTGTGGCATCTCTTGAGCATCAGTCTCGGTCGCGGGACCCCATTCTTGGTGTGCCTTTTCATAGACCTCGCCATTACCGCCGCCCCCACCCTTCCAATGAAGAAGGACCTCATCGGCTGAGGTGCCAAAGGTCGCACTCTCAATCCCCTTCGGATATTTTGCATACACAACGCAACTGGAGGATCTGTTTACGATGGTATACACAGCAACTGCACACGCTACTTCATTTCGTATATTAACGGTTCCCAATGTGTCACGAAGCGGTAGGTAACTATTTGTGAACAATACATCTGTGCCATCGCGCGACCAAACAGCTTTGACCGAATCGTCGTAGCCGGCGATAAATCCGGATGGGGCGTCGACGAGTGGAACGACCTTCATGCTCTCCAAATCAATGTAGGTGTATTGCCACGGCCAAGTAAACTGTTTCCCGGATGGATCTGCGCCTGTACTGGTCGTAGAGAAGTTGTAGTGATTGTCGGCGGCCTTGTATTGGAGCCAGCCCGCAGGGATTTCGGGTACCGGACGGGCCGCGATCAGAGCCCTGCCATTCGGCGATACAGCCACTCGAAGCCCTCTAGCCGAAGCCGGAAAGTACCATTTGCCGCCGGCGTTCACCTTTCTATTGACGCCCCTGTAATGGACCCAGAGATCAAGGGGAGGGAGCAAAGCTGATTCGTCCGGAAACCTTTTCGGAAACAATAAGTGAAATAACGAGGTTCCTGTCAAGTCTGTAGATGCAACGTTTATTCGTGTTCCCATCACTGTCTTCGGAGGAATATGCTCAGTTACGATATACGCGATAGTACCTGCCGCCTCGCTAAACTTGAAGATGTCCGCCTTCCCTGAAGTCAGGTCGACCGAGTTGCCTCCAGATAGCCCTATTCGAAGCAGGTGATGAGTGCCATCCGGCTGCTCAGCTAAAAACAAGATAGCCTTCGAGTCTGTAGACCATTGCGCCTCAGCGATGAGCGAGCCATAGGAATCGGATTGATGGGCTTTTGGAGTTCCAGCGATCTTGAACAGGAGGTGAGGTTTAGGCGCGTGAGCGCCGCCAGCATGCAAGTAGCTTTCTATTTCGTCTGCTGCAAAGTCCCACAGAGTTGACTCCAATTGATTAGTGCGAAGATCCCCCCGGGTGGTGACTACGAGAAAGTGTTTGCCGTCCGGCGCTCGTTGACCTTCGGCCTCCGGGGAGCGAGTATACGGATCGCTGAATGTGGTCATTCCGATCGAGTCTTTCACTGTAAACTGCCGCGCGTCGCTGGCAAATGATCGTTGGTAACTACAGACCACAACAACAGACAAAAGCAACAAGTATAACGAGTCCATTCGACGTAACATTGAAAACTCCGAAGCCTCTGAGGAAGGTGGGGTGCGGTAGGAGGGTTGCTCCCACCCCAGCTAAAATTCAAGCCGCAGAGACATCTGCATAGAGCGCGGACCACCCTGTTGATAAATTGAGCTCAGAGTAGTTAGGCTCTCGTTCAGCGTCTCAGTAGCTTGGCCAAATTGTGGATTACCATATTTAGGCTGGATGTACCCAAAATCCGGACGATTCAGGAGATTGAACATCTCAGCTCTGAACTGAAGATTCAATCGCTCGACAATGGGAAACGTCCGCCGAACACCGAGATCCAACTCATTCATTCCAAATCCTCGAACGAAGTTTCTCGGCGCGTTCCCATAGGTATTCTTCGCGGGCAGCGAGAATGCTGCCGGGTTTATCTCTCGGTCTCCGGGGAGCCCCCGAACATGGAGATAAACGGGAACGTTGGGAACCAGGTTTAGCCCCGAGTATGCGGACTGTCCACTTGGCAGGGTGATGCTGTTCCCGTCAAGAATGACTGGAAATCCACCTCTTGCGGCGAATCGTGTATCAAGCGACCACCGATTGACGATTGCATCTACGACTTTCTCGGAATTGAGTTTAGGTATCTCGTAGGTTGCGGCGAGATTGAAATTGTTTCGAAGATCGAAATCCGAATTACCTCGAATTTGTGCATACGCAATATTCTGAGAGCCGAAATCAATGGAATGCGCCCAGTTATACGACGCCAGAACCTGCAAACCGCGGCTGAGTGTGCGCTGATATTTGGCTTGGAGTGCGTTATAGCTTGAGGTGTTGCCGGATGACTGGAGGAAGACACCGTCAGGAAAGGCGCTTACACCAGTGAGTTCCTGTTGCGACAAGAGCCGCCGCCCGTTGCTACCGATATATGACAGGGTAAAGGTTTGAGAGGCTCCAAGTGCCTGCTCTATGCTCAGATTCCATTGCAGCGTGTATGGAAGCTGTGTGTGCTCGGGATAGTAATACCCTTGGGCATTATAGGGAGCGACAGGCGGACTAACGACTGGGACATTTACCTGAGCGGGGGTAAGCGGATAGCTGGCACCGAAATATAGTGCCTCTGCGATCTTCCCGATGCCGTTTGCAAAGGCTTGGGTTGATTGTTGCTGACCCGAGTCAAAAAATACTCCACCGCCGGCTCGAATTACCGTCTCAGAGCCGCGCTTATCGTTAGCGTGATACGCGAGACCAAACCGCGGCGCAAAATTGTAGTAGGTTGTCTTCCAGAAGGAACTGCCTTCCGGCGCGAGGCTCAGACTGGAAGGAACATTAGGGTTGCCCACAACGGCATAGGGCAACGGTCCGTTCGTCGAGCCAGGAGGAGGATTTACTTCCCAACGCAGTCCGAGCGATAAATTAAGTTTCTGGTTAGCTCTGAGTTCGTCCTGGATATAAGCAGCAACATTTTTATAAGCGGGATATGAAGCTGACTTGATCTCGGACACGCCATATTCCGACTGGTTATTGATTACTCCAGTAGAGCTGTTGAACAGTATTTCTAGAAGAGGGGACCAAGGGGCGAGTGTTGATGCGGTTCTGCGAAAGTCTGCGCCTACCTTTAGCGTGTGCCGTCCAAATGCAAAGGTTGTGCCGTCGTTGATGTCCAGAGAATCTTGTGGCTGGCTGCTGTGTTGTTGTGTCAGCGCCGTTTCGTACCCTGGGAAGTACAAGGCGAAGTTCGAGTATGCGGGTCCCTTGGATGCGTCTACACCTTGAAGCTGCAAGAGATCGGCAGGTTGAGCCCCTCCGAAGCTGTCTAGCATATTAGAACTGGTGCCCGTGGTCGATGTGTAATTCAAACGAAGGTCGTTCGTGCTCGTCGGAGAGAATATGGTAGTCATCCCAAACGTATTCGTGTAGCTGCTCTGAGATGTTCGGTCAACCTCAGACAGACCTAATGTGCTACGTGATTCTGTGCTACTTTGCGTGTCAGCAAAGCGAAAGAACAGCTTGAACCGCTGGCCCAATTGCTGATCAAATCGGACGCTTGTGGAGTCAAGGCTGCTGGGAGAAGAAGACGCTCCGACAAAGGGTGCGAGCCCATTTGAAAGTGCGGGGCCGGTGGGGACCGGAAAGGCGTCGAGAGCTGGTTGAATCACTGCCGGAGCAGTTTCACGCAACGACATAGAGGGCACATAGGTGGTTAGGGCAGCCTGAGGTTGTGTGAGGCGGAGTCCTTCATAGGAGAAGAAAAAGAAGGATCGATTTCTCCCGTCATACAGTCTTGGCAGCAGGATTGGGCCGCCGATGGTTCCCCCGAAGTCGTTCTGGCGTTCCGCAGTTTTTGGTGTGATAGGAGTTGTATTGTCGTTGAACCAGTTATTAGCATCGAGCGCGTTATTGCGTAAGTAGTCGAAGGCTGAACCGTGCAGATCGTTCGTGCCAGAACGGGTCTGGAATGAGAACTGGCCGCCAGGAGACAGCCCATATTCCGCCGAATAGCTCGAACTACTGACACGGAATTCCTGGAGGTCGTCGACCGATACGAGACTCTGGGTTGTTCCCAGCGCCGTAGCCGAGGGAAGCGAGCCGCTGGTCCCTGGTGTCCCGAGTCCGAGGGTATATCCTCCTGTGTTGGCATTTACGCCATCGACCATGTAGACATTTGATTCTGTACGCTGACCGTTAACGCTGAACTCACCCGTGGACCCGCTCGTTCCACCTTGCTGGGGACTGCTTGTGGTCACACCGGGCGTCAACAGTATCAGATCCTGGAAGCTGCGTCCGTTAAGCGGCATGTTCGCCACGAAGTTACGATCCACGACGGTACTGACCGAGCCATCGGAGGTATTAATGGTGGGGCCGGCTCCATCGACTGTGACCGTTTGATCGGCTGATCCAACTTTCAGCGTCAACTCAACATGCCTATCAACACCGACATTAAGCACGATATTACTTACCGCGACATCTGCGAAGTTATCCTTTGATACGGTGAGGGCGTAATGGCCAGGTTTCAGAAATGAAAAGGTCGCGTTTCCAGATTTGCCACTTGCAGAGCGTTGTTCCTGGTTTGTATCCATATTGCGGATGACAACACCAGCATTAGGAACCACAGCGCCAGTTGTGTCCGCGATATCGACCGTCAGACTGGCCGAGCTAGATTGAGAGAAAGCGTTGGGTTGCAGTCCAACAGACAGAAGAGCAACTAATATCCATGGAGCATACTCACGGAAAACCGATGTAAATTTGGGCATACGTCTCCTCAGGCTCGCGAAAGGCGGTGTTTCAGGGATTGTGTTTCGTCCTACTCGGTACGTCCGGTCGGTGCAGTTGTTAGGAGGCGCTCCACGGTTGCATGGAGCGTGCTCTCCTCTATTCGCAAATCAGCAAGAAGCTCTGCGATGTCTGCTACGTTGTGGTGTGGAAGTCTCTTGTAGGCTGTTAGGGTAAGGCCCGCCGTCAGTAGGCGATCCAAGCGTTCGCCATCGCGGTTCATGGCAATGGCTGTCGCACTTAGCTCGCTGAGACTCTGCAATGGTGGAGACGTTGATGGAGCTGCAGCCACCCTGGAAGTTGAATCGGGGACCAAGGGGGTCAGGTCCGCAGTAAGTGAATCCACTTCTTGACGGAGTGAAAGGATGTGCTTGTCGAGAAGTGTCAACCACACCGTTCGGTCTTCGGGCTGCATCGTCCGAAGTTCGTCGGCGCTGAAGTCATTGGCCGCAATCTGAGACACGGTCCACGCTTCCCGATGCATTCGTGCCGAATGTCCCAACGCGTCGCTTGCGATCTGATTGATTCGCTCGTCCAGCGCGGAACCGGAGAGGGCCTGAGTTGAGGGTGCCGACCTGATCTCTCCGTCAAGTGGAATACGTTCGCCAGTCACGGCAACTGGTTCTAAGGACTCAACCTCGATCGTCGTGGGCTGAACTCGCGGTGCTGCGGGCTCGTCGCTTGCGTGAAGATCCAACTTCAGTTGGCCTTCCGAATGCAATGACTGGAAGACATGAACGATGGCTGCCTTCTGTTGTTGCGTCGGAAGAACGCCGCCGATTTGCACGCTCCCATCAGTCAGGCGATCGAGATCAACGAAGGATTCAACTTCGGGACCGAGGTTGTTCAGAAGTTGCAGTGCTTGGAGCGCGAGGCGAGTAGTGTGATTCGATACATCTGTCACGACGGGAGGGCTAGGGCGGAGGGTCGCGAGTGTGGCCACCGGTGCAAAATCGCTGTCTCGCACTTCGTTGGCAGGGACCACCTCATAGGTGAGTCGCAGGAAGCGGTACTCCCGGACGCTGTCTCCGCTTTCGACGTCGACAGTCTCGCTTATGGGTCGAAGCGTGGCGCGATCCAAGACAAGCGAAGCTCTTAAGATGCCTCCAGCGCGGCGAATCTGGCTTTTCTCATATTCGATGTCATAGCCGTCGTCTGCTTTCCGCAGGGTCGGGTCGCCACCGATGGAAGTGAGCGCAGAATAGGCCTCTTCTCCCGGAATCAGCTCCCACGCACTGTTGTTGCGACCACCGAGAGGGATTGGTGGTATCTCGCCGGTCCGGAGGCCTCGTCCTTGAGAAAAAGTGGTGGTCTTGCCGGAGGCGGCCCTCCACCGTCCTGCAACAATCCTGCCCTCGTCATCCGCCAGACGTAAGGCTAAGCGGTGCGGTTTGAGGCTTCTCCAACTATCAACCTTTTGCGTCCCGAGGAGCTTTCCATCCTGCGATCGTGTCTCCAGCGAGAACGTGCTGTGAATGGCAGCACCAGTAGCCATATTGGCCTCTTCGATCTGCTGCGCCTTCTCGATCAACGCAATTGCGGTTGGTGCCACTGGGGGCGCTGGTTTCTTTATCCAGAGACCCAGGCCAAGGAGCAGGATGCCTGCCGCTGTTGCCGCGATTCCTAGTGGCCAGAGGGAGTCCAGGAATGGGAAACAGGCATGAATGAAACTCCTGAGGGCTCCCCCTGACAGTACCGGTGCAGACTGAGGGACTAAGGACCAAGTAAGAATCTCTTCACTTGCAGGTGCTAAGAACGGGCTGTCGCTCGCTTCGAGTTGCTCTTCTTTCAGCGGGTCATAGTACAGTGCTGTCGCGATCAGTTCGCCGCTTACGAAGCCGAGTTTCAGCTCAACGAAGCGGCCATTACTAAACTCGGCCCGCGCCATACATGGCTTAAGTTCTGCCAGTTGGGATTCCTCGACCTGCAAATACACCAGACGGATCCCTTGTTCGCTGATGACTTCGAGAAAAGCCGGTGTCGCGAGGGGATCAAGCTTGACCTGGAGTTCGTTCCGGGCCGCAGCAATACGGTGGGCGACCCGAATCTCGCCGTCCACTGCGACCTGCAGTTTCGCCGGGGAATGCTCGTAGATCTCCCGATCTTTCTTCTTGAGCGCAAGAGTATCGGGACCATCGTCCGACGAGGCAGAAGGTTCAGTCCCGCCACCTTGGCGGTCGTCCTTGTCCGTTGGGAAGCGCTCTGAAAGGTCTGCCATTCCGAGCGTATGACTGATCAGGTTGAGGCACGAGGCGCAGCACGTGACATGCGCGAGGTCGGAGACTTCCATGCCCGGACCGTCCTGCGCATAGCGCTCTCGGATGGACTCCTCGGTAAGGCACTCTCCCTTGACGCTCGCGAAGATGCGAGCCCTCAGTTTGGCGAACAGAGCACTAGGGACCTCGGGAAGAAGGATGGTCGAAATAGGAGCGAGAGGAATCTCCTGGCCGAGGAAACGCAACTTTCCCGGCCGCTCGAGGAGGACTCGCGCTTCGAGACGAGCCGCTTGAAGGAGCTTATCGACCGCCACCGGCGTCGTCTGGAGAATGCGAACGATCTCGGAGGGGTAATAGCCGAGAAAGAATCGCAGTGCCAGGACACTTGCCGAGCGTGACGTGTACATGCGAGAGCAGGTGTAGTCGCAGACGCGAGCCAACGCACTTCGGACCTGAACAAGTTTGCTGCGATCGACGCTGGCAAGCGCGAACTCAGCGGACTCATAATCTACGACCAGAAGGTTCGATAGCGCGTCGCGTCCAGTGCGTCGCGCATTCGAGACGCTCAGGTTCCTCATCATCCTGAAGAGATAGCCACGGACATGCTCGTCGTCTCCAAAGTCGAGATCCGGCCGTGCGTGAACCAACTGAATGTACAGATCTTGGACGAGATCGTCGGCTTCGTCGCGCCGCCCCTGGGTAATCTGGGTAGCCCGCTTGACGAGCCAAGCATGGTGCGCGAGGAAGAGCTCCTCATGGGACTTGGGTTTCGA
>Ga0302319_10005162_pt1 | contig 26351 bp, 14 predicted proteins | sample Bog_T0_2_FD_203319 | JGI IMG/M metagenome (GOLD analysis project Ga0302319, IMG submission 203319) | Peat permafrost microbial communities from Stordalen Mire near Abisko, Sweden - Bog_T0_2 | ecosystem: Environmental > Terrestrial > Soil > Wetlands > Peat | place: Sweden: Abisko, Stordalen Mire... | reverse complement strand
CTCTTCGCAGCGCTCAACCCATCCCCTTCCCAAGGCTGATTATGCTTGTTCAGAACACCTCAGGTTCCATCTAAGCTTCGCTTTGGCCGGGTTTGCGCGCCGCTTGCGATCAAACGAAACAGATCTAATGGATTTTGTCCTTAGTTGCCTGATGTCGTCTATAGATTACCAACCACTGCGCCATTGGCACGAATACCTCACTATCCGACCACATCCACCAACCTCCAGCAAGAGAAGCAAAAGTTCGAAGTCCCGCGGGCGCCGAACCGCATTGCATCTTTCGACGCCGTTGCTACGAATATCGCCCGGGCCGCTACCGGCACGACGTTGTCTCTCCATTCGGCACCGGTTCCCCAGGATTCGAAAGACCTCCATGACGAAGCCAGCGATAGGCGACGCTCACGCTCATCCGGCCGGCGGGCACGCTCCCACACGAAGGCAAAAAGACCGGCGGATCCCGTTCCTGGAGCTTATTCAGGAAGAGCACAGGGTGCTGGACCGAGCCGGCGCCGATTCCACCCGCATAGCCGCCCCCTCCCGGTCGCACGAGCCATGGGTGCGCTTCACGGCCCAGGATTTCTTCGGGCTCGCACTCTCCGGGGGCGGCATCAGGAGCGCCACGTTCAACCTGGGCCTCCTGCAGGCGCTGGAGGAGAAGCAGATCCTAGGCTCCGTGGACTATCTTTCGACCGTCTCTGGCGGCGGCTACGTCGGAGGTTTCTGGACCGCATGGCTGTGTCGCCAAGCGGCTGCCCCGGGCGGCCAACAGCCTACTTTCCCGAATCCGGGATGCAACCCGCCGGGAACCGCCGGCGGCTTGCCGGATCCGAGGGAGCCTGCCCCGATCCGACACCTCCGCGAGTACAGCCGCTTCATCATCCCCCGCATCGGATTCAAGGAATTCGAGACCTGGAACGCGGCGATCACGATCCTCGGGGGACTTTTGCCTTCCGTCGCGACCTCGCTTTGCCTCCTGGCCCTCGCCTTTGCGGCCGGGAACCGATGCGCCCACCTCATGATCTTTGGACCCAGCCTGGGGGTGTCGACCGCCTGGTACCTGGTCGCCACGGCCGCGCTGCAGTTCCTCATGCTGAGACGGTGGAAGCGGCCGGTCGATTGCGAGGTCAAGCAGGACCAGGGGGCGATCCTCACGGTGGCCGTCGCCTGCTCCGGGGCTGCGTGGTGGGCGACGCTGTGGAGCCTTAATCCCAGGGGCCTTCCGGATCGCGGCCTCCATCTGCATGGAGCCTGGGTGCCCGACGTCTACGCGTTTGCGCCGGCGATCGCGTGGGCGGCTGCCGCTCTGGCCCTGATCGTCGTCCGGGCCCTTGGCAGCCGCTTCACGGAGGATTCGAGCCGCAGGTCGTGGTCTTCCGGCATCGATCGTGCCGCATCGCTCTGCCTTGCCCCGGCCATCGTCGCGGCGGCTATGGCGGCCGTCTGGGAGCTTGGGCGCATCCTTGCCACGAAGAACCACGCCCTCGGAGCTTCGGTCGCCGGGACGACGGTTGCCGGCTCGCTCCTCTTCGCGCTCAGAAACTGGCTTGCGAAGCGGATCACGGAGGGAGGAAGCCAGTCCATCGGGCAGACGATCCTCGCCAACCTGAAACCATTCGCCCCGCGCATCCTCTCGTCCGCAGTGTTCGTGGGACTGGTGCTCATCTCGGTGCTCGCCCTGCAGAACCCTTGGGCCTGGACGCATCCCTGGGGCGTGTTCTGGATCTGCGGGGGTCAGGTTCTCGCCGCGCTTTTCCTCTTCAACCCCACGCGGGTTGGCATGCATGACTTCTATCGCCGGCGCATCAGGGACTGCTTCCTGATCGCGGCCCGTGCCGGCACGGCCAGCCGATCGGAGAAGGCTGACCCGGGAGGGAATGATCCGACGTTGGAGATGCTGCTCAAGAGTCTCGAGTCGAGGCTGTCCAGGATTGCCGGGGTCGACGGCGGTGCAGCGACGACAAGCCGGGCGCCGATCCACCTGGTGTGCTGCACTGCGAACAACCTTGCGGGCGACACGCTCACGGGGCTCTACCGCGGCGCTCGAAGCGCCGTTGTCTCGCCATTCGGAGTCTCGCTCGGGGGCATGACCGGACCCGTCGACGACCTGCGGCTCTCCGCAGCGCTGACCGCCTCTGCGGCCGCGTTCAACTCGCAGATGGGCCAGCTGTCGATGTCCTGGGGACCGGCGGTCTCGTTCGCGATGAGCACGTTCAACCTCCGCCTGGGGCTATGGGTCCCCCACCCAAACAACCCGACCCGGCGCCAGTTCACGTTCGCTCCAGGCGCCGCGTTCTTCAGGGAGCTTTTCGGAATGACGGACTGCGACCCGGTGCCGGGCGAGGAAGACGGCGCCTCGCTGGATTCCGCGGGATTCCTGACGAGGCAGAGGCGCCGGTTCACCTATCTTCACCTTTCCGACGGGGGCCATTTTGAGAACCTTGCCGTCTACGAACTCGTGCGCAGGCATTGCCGCTACATCATAGTCTCCGACTGCGGCGCGGACGAGGACATCAAGTTTGACGACCTGGCCAACGCAATCCGGCGGGTGCGCGAGGACTTTGGCGTGGAGATCGAGCTTGATGTGGAACCCCTGCGGCCCGGTCCGGACGGCAACTCGGCCCAGCACGCGGTCGTGGGGACCATTCACTATGACGGCCTCTATGGCTCCGACAAGGGGACCATCCTCTACTTGAAGCCCACCATCACCGGCGACGAGCCGCCGGACGTGCTCCAGCACCACAGCCGCAACCCGCATTTCCCCCACGACACGACGGCCGAGCAGTTCTACAACGAGGCCCAATGGGAGTCTTATCGCGCGCTCGGCGAGCATGTCGGCCGCTCCGTGTTCTCGTTCCTCGAAAAGTCCAGGATGAGCAAGCCGAGCTTCGTCGAGAACCTTTTCCTCGGGGCGAGCGAATGCTGGCGGCCGGCCCTCAGAAGGCAGGACGAGATCTACTCGGCGCTCACGGAGGCTTGCCGGGGCGTCGAGACCGACATCCGCCAGAACGCGCCCGCCTGGCTCCAGCAGGAGTTCTTCCCTGAGGTCGCCGTCGCCGCCGGCGAGGATAGGATCGTCCCGTCAAAGAGCCCTTCCGACGCGATCCAGGCGGCCTATTTCCTGATGCTGGTGATCCAGGTCATGGAGGACGTCTGGGTTGCCGCCGAGCTCGACAAGTACTGGTCTCATCCCATGAGCCAGGGATGGATGGCCTACTTTCATCGCTGGGCCGTGACGCCCTCCTTCCGTGCCTGGTGGCCTGTCCTGAGGCCGATGTACAGCGATGGCCTGAGGGAGTTCGTGAAGGAGCAGTTCGAGATCAGGATTAGCGACGGCGAATCGAGCCTGCCGGGACCCACGCTTTCGATGGGCGACCCGACAACCGCCGGCGCCCTCAAGGGACTTGCCGTCGACCAGTGGGTCCGGATCTTCGGGGGCTTCCCCGATCCGCAGCAGCCTGCGATCTCCTATTCGCTCACGCTTCGTGACGGCAGCGCGGACCTACGCCCGATCCAGGTCGGCATCCTTCGCTATTCGACCGACGAGAGCATCGCCCGGTGGCACTGCGACGACCTTTTCGTGCCCTATGCCCTCGTGGGTGGCGGGATCATGGCGCGGTTCCTGGACGCACTCATCGAGCATTTCAAGGCCCAGAAGCGCGCGGGCTTGGGCGTGACAATCAGTGACAGGGAGACTCGCTTTGTGCCCAACCGTGCCGCGCGCTGGGCGCTGGTCGAGACGATCAATTTCTACAAGAGCAGGGGATTTGTCTATGAGGACCCCCTAGAAACGGCCGGCGGCAAGCCCGAAGCTCCAGGGGAGACGAGGTTGAGGCTGAGGTTCGCCCCGGGCGGGGGGACTGGCGCGGGAAGGGCCTGACCGGGACGCCGCGCTCAGTCCAGCTTGACTCCCATGGCGCGTGCGATGCGGTCCACCAGCGCGACGACCTCGGAGGCCGGCTCGAATTGCGCGCAGGCCGCCCTGGCGGCCGCCGCGGTCATCCTCGAATCCCGGACGGCCATGACGGTCTCCTTGGCGGCGAGATACTCGGCGATGGGGTCGAGGGCGAACTTGTAGAGAGGATCGCCGGCGTCGGTGGCATCCTTGCTGATGAGCCCCGAGACGACCAGAGACTCCACCTCCTCCTGCTTGAGCTCGCGGGCCTCGTAGGCGGCCAGCGGCCTCCACTTCGGGATGCCGTTTTGGCCTACGCATGCGAGCGCGGCCCTCCTCGCCCGCCTTTCCTCGCCGACCACATCGGTCCGCGCCTCGAACAGGTTCGCCAGGTAGGCGTCGACGAGACTCGGGATGTCGGCCGGGAGCGAAACGGGGGCCCCGGAGTCCCCATCCTTTCCGAAGGTCTGGTCCGCCCGCTCGATGATCAGCTTCAGGAAGACCATGGGGACCTCCGGCGCCTTCCCGGCGGCATCCGAGATCTCCTTCATGACGCCCTTGAGGGCCTCGCGAATGGCCTCCCGCTGGGCGGGGCCGAACCGTCCGGCGCCGACGATGTCATCGAGGTATCTGCTGATGACCGTGTCGATGCTCCCGAGGTCCACCGGCTTCGGGAGCACCTTGAGCACTTCGGGCGCGAGGATGCGGCGCCGGCTTGTGACCACGAGGAGATGGGTCATCTCGCCGCCCTTGGACGGGTTCATCTGCTCGGCGAACAGCGCGTCCAGGTCGGACACTTTCTCCGACACCCCGTCGACAAGCGCGAGCACCCGGCGCTTGCGGATCAGGGCCTCAGCCAGCTGAGTCGACAGACGCGGGAGCTCAAGGATCCTCCTCAGCTCGGCGAGGACCTCCTTGTCGAGACCGTCCCTTAGGTTGCGGATGCTGATGGGTATGGCCTGCGGCAGACGGCAGCGGGATTCGGGCTGGGGATCCGCGAACCAGCGGGCGATCTGGAAGGCGAGGGCGGATTTGCCGACCCCTCCGGGTCCCTCGATGGAAATCCACCACCGGCCGCCGCTGAGGTGCCGCGAGAGCTCGGACAAGCCCCGGATGTAGACGGGGCGCGGGTCAGCGTCGGCGGCGTTGCCGAACGGATGCGCATCGGTGCCGAATTCCTCATCGTCGACCTCGAGCGGAGCGGCGACCCATTTCGGCCGGGTGCGTACGTCCGCCAGGCTTGACATCTGGACCAGCGCCGCCGGCGCGTGCCGCCTGACCACCGCATCCAGGGTGCGTGTGCGCCCAATGAGGAACAGCCCCGCCAGCTTCGATATCTTGTCGGTGGCCTTTCCAGGGATGATCGCAGCAATGTGGCCCGCAAGCTTCTCGTGCCAGAGGACAAACGAGTATGGGAAGAACAAGAACAGCACGAGCACCGTCAGCCCGTAAAGGCAGGCCAGAAGCGCGAGGTTCTGAGGGCCATAGTTCTTTGCGAAGCTGGCGATCTCAAACGAGGCCACATTCCACCCCATGTACTGGGCAAAGCGGGGCCAACGCCCGCTTCCAAAACTGAACTGGTACGTGACCACGTTCCATCCGTCGAAGAACTCCGCGTGGCAGGTGTAGACCCCCGGGCCGAGATCGTCCTCCTTCCAGCCGGAGAAGGGCTGCCCGTAGGTGAAGTACCTCCTGAAGCCCACCTCCAGGTCCCCCGCCGCGCGGGGTCCGGATAGCCGGATCATGACCTTGAGCGGCGCGGCCGGGGATCCGTTGCGCTCAACCTGGAGAACCGGCTGCAGGATCCCGCCGTTCGCCCTGAGCTCGTGCGAAACGCCGATGTTGAGGAGCCGTCGGTCCGACACGGAATCCGAGGTCCGCAGCATTGTGCCCCCGGCTCCGACGATCCAGCCGTGCTCCCCGTCCGGGGTGAACCGGACGCTGTCAAGGGCCGCCTCCGACTTGTCAAACGCCGAGACAATCCACCAGAAAAGGCCGCCGTCGATCGTGCGTGCGGCGAACCCGCCCGTTCCCACGGCCCAGCCCCTCCGGCCATCCGCCGCGAGGGCGACCGACGCAATGGTGAAGCCGTTCAGGTCGCCGAGGATACGGGTCCAGCTCTGGCCGCCATCCACCGTTCGCAGGATGCTTCCGGACGTTCCGACAGCCACCCCTCCTTTCCCTTCGGCCCCGAACGCGACTCCGGTCAGTTGGATCTCCGTGGATATGCCCGGAACCTTCTGCCAGGTGCGTCCGCCGTCCGCTGTGCGGAGGATGGTTCCGTGCGCGCCCACCGCCCACCCGTGCTCGCCGTCCGCCGCAAACGCAACGCCGTCGAGGAATTCGTCGGTCGGCGCGCCGGCGGCCTCCTTCCACGTTGACCCGCCGTCCGCTGTCCGGAGCAGGGTCCCGTGCGCGCCGGCTATCCAGCCGCGCTCGCCATCGTCCGCGAAGCTCACGCTCTCCAGGTCCTCTTGGGAAGGCGCCTTGACGGGATCCCAGGTCTGGCCCGCTGCCTCGCTTCGGAGTATGGTGCCCCCCATCCCCACCGCCCATGCGCGGAGCCCGTCGGCGGCGATAACGACCGAGGTGAGGGGTTTTCCGCCCGGAGCAAGCGCGAGTTGCTTCCAGTCGGAACCCCCGTCCGAGCTCCCGAGGATCGAGCCGTCCGCGCCGACGGCTAGACCGTGCCTGGCGTCGGCGGCAAACGCGACGGAGCGCAGGACCGCGTCCGACGGCGACCCCTCGATCTTCTGCCAGGTGAGTCCCGCGTCAGCGGTGCCGAGTATGGTGTGCTTGCCGCCCACCGCGAGCCCGTGAACGCCGTCGGGCGAGAGAGCCAGCCCATAGAGGTCCTCCTCGGTTGGAACCAACGTGCTCTTTCTCCAGATTCTTCCCCCGTCCCCGCTGAGCAGAACCGTCCCGTTGTCCCCTGCAATCCACCCGTGGAGGCTGTCGGCGGCAAAGGTGATCCGGTTCAGGTAGGCCTGCGTCGGCACGCCGCCTTCCCGTTCCCAGCTCTTCCCGCCGTCGTCGCTCCTGAGGACGACACCGTAGTCGCCGACCGCCCATCCGTGGGTGCCGTCTGCGGAGAGGGTGACCGACTGGAGGTAGGCCTCGACCGATATGCCCTCCACACGATGCCAGCCCGCCCCACCGTCGGTGCTCCGCCAAACGTTGCCATCATCGCCCACGGCCACGCCCAGGAGGCCGTCGGCGGCAAAGGCGACCGAATGCAGATAGGAGGCGTCCGTCGCGGTGGGCACCTTCGTCCAGGTTTGACCACCGTCGGTTGTCCTGAGGATGGTGCCGTACCTCCCGGCCACCCATCCCGCGAGACCGTTCTGGGCGAACGAGACCGACTGCAGGAATATCTGGGAAGGTACGTTCTCGAGCCTTGCCCAGGTTTGACCGCCGTCCGTGGTCCGCAGGATGTTGCCGAACCTGCCGACGACCCAGCCGTTCTTGCCATCGGAGGAGAAGGCGATGGAGCTAAGCTCCACCTTTACCGGGACTCGGGGCACCCCCTCCCAGGTTCTTCCGCCGTCGGCGCTGCGCAGAATGGTCCCGTGGTGGCCGACGGCCCAGGCATGCTGGCCGTCCGCGGCATAAGCCACCGATCGCAGGTCGCTCGACACGTCGACGAGCTGGTACGGGGGGGCTTCGTCGCTCACAGGCTTGGAAACCACGGCGCGCGGTCTGCAGCCCCATGATCCGAGGACGAGGATGCCTGCCACGAGCCGCCAATGACGGCTCCCCCCGGGCCTTCCCCTGGTCCGGCGCATCGTGCTCACAAGGTGGCAGGCGCGCTCGTACATGGAGGCTCCTGCCAGCGGCGCCCGCCTAGGCGACCGTGACTGCCACCTTGGCGGCCTGGATCAGGACGTCGACGGCGCTTAGGAATTTTGCGACGCCATTGATCACCTCGCCTGCCTTGGAGATGTTCTTGAGCACGCTTTCCAGTTCGCCCCTCGCCTGCTGGATGCCGGGCATCGCCTTGACCATGGCGTCGGTGTCAGCCACGAGGTTCAGATTGAGCAGGGTGCTGATGCGGTCGTCGATCGCGCCGAGCCGATCATTGGCCGCCCGGTAAATCGAGAGGTCGGTATCCGATACCCCCCTGAGCGCGTCGGCTGCCGCGTTCAACTGGTCGACGGTCTCGTTCTGAAGGGGGGTTTTCGGGCTCGCAGGCTGCGTGGCCCCTGAGCCTGGTTCATCCGGGTTTGATGGGTTTGGCATAAGGTCGTGGAGCGCCGCCGGCCAATGTCACTTCTGCGCGCCGCTTGAGGGCGCCGGGGCGGACTTGAACGCTGTTTCAAGGAGGTCTGCCTCGTCGGAGAGCCTCTGCTGGAACGCCTCGTCGTTCCTTTGCGCAAGCGCGGCGTGAGCCGAGGCGATCTTCGCGATCGCCTTCCGAAGAGCGAGCATCTTGGCCACGCCGGCCTGCGCGTCCTTGGTCTCCTGGGAGTACTGCTGGGCCAGCTGGCTCCGCCAGAGGTACGCCTGGACGTATCCGGGATCGTCATAGCCATGTGGCGGGGGCACCGTGGTCACGAGGTTCCGAAGGACCGTGATCCTTTTCTCGTAGTCAGCCCGGAGGATGCCGGCGAGGCCGGAGGAGGGAGCCGGAGCGTCGTCACCGGCAAGAAGCTCCTCGAGGTCCGAGCAGTACCTCTGGACGGCCAAATCGGCGCCGCGAGCGATCGTATAGGCCTTCTCCTCCCCATATAGTGTCAGGACCCCCTGGCCGGCGGTCGCCACCGCCTTGGCCAGGTTCCCCGCGTCCGCGCTAAGGCGAGACGTTGTCGTAGGCGACATGGGGCTGCTGCCGCTTACCGTCGTGGCGAGCGCGCTGGCGTCCGTAGGGATCTTGGACGCCGCGGAATTGAGGGTCGAGGAGCATGAGCTCCACGAGGTTCCCGGGGTTGTCGCGTCCTTGAGGGCCTGCGAATAGCTGACAAGAAAGCCGAACTGGTCCGCGATGGCCCTGGATTCCCCGTCGGAGAGCTTAGGGCTCAGGTCCATACCCTCGAAGGTGCGCCGCTCGCCCGCCGCAAACGAGTCGACGCTGTTCCCGACCTCAACCGCCTGGACCTCGTCCAGCGACGCCTGCAGGGCCGCTGCGGCCTGCGTCACCGACTGGTTGAAGGCCGCGGCCTTGGAGCTCGTGACATAGGTCTCGCAGCCGCTCGTGAGAACCATGATGCCGGCGGTGAAAAGAAAGGCGGGAAGGGAGTTCATGGAAAAATCGCGTGCGCGGCCCAGGCCGCCTTGGCCGCGGTCGCGGGCGCCCTTGCGGGGAAATTCAAAGGGCAGAGCCTGTGGCGGCTCGACGATACGCTTTCCGGCGGGATGCGACGCTCGCATGCCGGCAACGCTAGCTGTCCGATTGGATAAGTAAATCCGCAAGCCAAAGGTTCTGCCGGCGCCGGGCGGCCCGTCACTCCTTCGCGCCCACTTGCATTGATCACGGTGCGCTGCCGCCCTCGGCATGCGCGGATATTAGGATTTAACGTAAAAGGGGCTATGCACTTGACGTAACTTGAGCCGTCTCGGCAACGCGACGAGCGAATCTGATTTTACAACTGGCTGGTGTGCTGCGGCGCAACCAGCCGAAGCTTTCGGGCGCATAGCGCAGGTTACGTCAAGCGCATAGCCCATTAACGTAATGGCACTTTTTCGCGTCCTCATCCCAAGGCTCAACATCCGTCGCGGATCACGCGGTGGGGACCTTAAAGGTTCGAGCCAACCCTTCAATCTCAGACCTGGAAATCTCTAGTGCTCGGGCTCGCGCGGCCCACGAACCAACGACCTTGGTAGCCTCACCGATGATACCCTCGGCCTCCTGTGGGGTGAGCTCGTAATGCGGGGCGGTATCTCGCGCGAGGGCGAGGTCGGAGGAAGGATTGCGCGCGTCGATCGCTAGGGCGTGGGTAGCTTTGTCGGGATTCGGGTTAACATCGTACGCCGGCGCAAGACGCCAACCGCCCTCCTCCATGATGAACCCATGGTTGCGCAGGTGATCATCCGTGTTCGACACGAGGATGTTGAAGACAATTCGCGTCCAGAGCTGCCGGAGATCGGAGGCGATGTGCGCTCCCCTCCCGTTGTAAGTGATGAACTCCGCCAGATCTAGGTAGCTAGCTGAAGCCATGTCCCGCCGCCCTAAGAGAGCCATGGCGGATATGAAGAACCGCCTGCGGTCGCCGGTCCGGTCAAAACGCTGGCAGCTGAAGGTCCGATAACGGCTCCCGAGATCCAGCAGATTCCCTTGGGGGACTATGATTCCGCACTCCTGCGCGAGATCGTGAACCAGCTTCTCCCATGCTCCGACATCCCGGCGGTCCTCGCGGCTGGGGAACTTCGCAATCCAAAGACTGCCGTCCTCCGCTCTGAAATTCGCCTTGGGTCGCGCCCCCCCCAGGGAGGACCCGGGTGCGAGGAGGGAGGTGAGCCATTGGCTGAACCGAGGGTTGTCGGCCGCTCCGGGTTCCTCCATCGCGGCGGCAGCGGCTTCAAGTTCCTTTAGTGATGTGACCGGAGGGGCTGCAAGCGCTTGGTTGTTGTCCAAAAACGGCGAGGTTCTATCACGCTGGAAACGCAGCGCACCGGTCCGGCAAAGGTCATGGACGCCAAGGACGTAGTCCCACTCCGTTAACGTCCGCTCCGGCCGGTTGCCCTGTCGAGCGAGGATGGCCTCGCGTCGATCGAGAAGGACTCGGCCCCATCTATCGGGAGCGGAGTCCATGAAAACGCCAAACCCTTCGGTGCCCCCCTCCGGGTAGGATTCAGAATCGTGCAGGTGGAGGTTGGGATCGAGCTGGAACGCCCCGGGAAGCGCGAGCCAGGCCCGGTCGTAGGCAAAGGAAACCACGGATCGACCGTGGGCTGCGGCGCGGAAGAGCGTGCCAACGCGCGTCGCCGTCGGCAGGAGGTCTGCGTCGAGGACAACATCGACTTGTTCCCGGTCTGCCGCTTGGGTTGTAGAGCGTGGGCTCAAGGGGCCCTCTCGCGAAGATCTGGCTTTAGGGGCGGCACCGAAGCCAGGACCGTAGTGGTCTTAGGCGCGCGGGACCGTGGTTCGGGCAGTTCGAGGTCTTGGAGCCTCCGTCCCATTTCATCGTCGCGGGCAATTGCGTCGATGTCGGCGTGGAGGCCTAGGGCGCGGAGCACGCTCACGTAGGCTCCGAGGCTCGTGCCGGGAACGCCTCGCTCCATCTTCCCCAGGGTGGTTCGGGTAATGCCGGCGCGGGCAGCGACCGTGGCTGCGGTGTACTTGCGGCGCAACCGGGCTAGGCGCAGGCGGGTGCCTAGGTCAACGAGTTGCTTGACCTGCGGGCCGAACATGATCGGACTTACACGCGCCATAATGGTTAATATAGTAGACACATATAGCCTATTAAGTCCAGTAAAAGAATCATTACGATGTCGATCTACGGACTATTTGCCCAATTAGGCAGATCGCAACTGCTTAAGTGCTTCGAAGCTGGTGCTTCGCATGGCGCTCACTAATTCCCTCTGGTTCGACTCCTCGAACGCTCACCGTCGGGAGGAGAGTCACGAGGCAAATCACGAAAGCCACCCAAGTCGCAGTAAATCCGTCGGCACGGCTAGGAACTTTTAATGGTAAATCGTTACTGTTGAATATCTAGGATTTCTTGGTGACTAGCTAACTGAATCGAGGAGGTTCCAATTTCTATAGGCATGAGATGCATTTTCTAACACAGGTTAGAATTGAGCTCTGGCCGGAATCACCATCCGGGAAGCCCCCACGACTCACCGGTACCTGCCAATTGTCCATGGCATGGACCTTGCGATTGGGCGGTCCCCGCGAGGCTGCTAGGGCGTCAGAATTCGAGGGGGACGCGGACCACTACGGCACCTGTGACCTCTCCGGTTTGCTGGCTCAGGGCGATCGATGCCAATCCTCGATCTTGGCTGTCAACGCGGACAGTGACCGCCGGGATGTCCGGAAAGACGGCGGTAAAGTACCGCCGACCACCCAGCATCTCCTGGCCATAGTAGTTCTGGCCGGGATGGCTGGTGACAAAAGCCAGCCCACGTTGCTCCAGTTCGGTCTGGGGTCCGTCACGAGGATCGACCGGATGAAGGGAACGCAGGGCATAACTGAACTCGGCCCCTTTGTTCTGAATCGACTCGGCAGCGCGCCGAAGCATCTCGGACGGCAAAGGCCATGATTCACCCGGCTTCGTGCCGGCTGCGGCGTTCGGTGACGATTCGCTCCCTGTTTGGTGCGCGAGGTACTCTCGGCAGTACAACTCCCTATCCGTCGCGATAACGAAGTGCAGGGAGTCGGCCTCGTCCTTTGGGCTGATGGCTCCGTTGGACGGCGGGGGCATCGCCGGGGCTTCGCCGGATCCCGCCGCCGAGTTCGATCCGGCTCCCCTGCTTGACAGGGCGACGACAATCAGCAGGGCGACAAGAGACAATGCGGTCGGCAGAGCGATCCGCCTTCGGGCCTTCGTGGTCATGGGTCGGTGGGGGAAAGGGGAGCGAACCGGCCTTCCTGAAAGGACAGCGCCTGCAGCGCGTCCGTTCGGTTGCCGGAACGGTCGAAATGGAGCATGCCGGTCGCGCCCGCGATTGGAAGCACAAGGGGAAACTGGCTGTAGCCGCCGCGGCTGTCCGCACGCCGAAGAGTTTCAATCAGCACTCGCGCAGCGTCATACGCCATCGCCGCGCTAGAGTCCGGCTTGGCGCCATGTCTCCGCCTGTATTGCGCTTCGAATTCGTCCGCCCGGTCGCGGGAAACGGCGTCTGCGCGAAACCCTGTTGCCAGTACTCCGGTCGCTGCCGAGCCCGCGGCAGCGACGAAATCCGGAGAATCTAGCGTGCTGGGGCCGGCCAGGCGGCCTCCGTAGCCCGCGGACCGCAGGGCCGAGGCAACCGTTCCGGCCTGCGAAGGCGCCAGCCAAAGCAGCACGCCGTCCGGAGCGGCTGCGGCGATTCCGTGAGCCAACGAGGCCACGTCAGTCTTCGGTTCTCCGCCCTCCACAAACTGGTCCAACCGGGTCGAGGTTGAGCGGGCGGCCCTCTCGAGGTCGCGGCGGACCGCACGTCCCGCGCGTCCCGTCGGGACCACCGCCCACCAATGGGGCGCAGAGCGATCCGGCCGCCGTGCCGCGACGAACAGGGCCTCGGCTTCCTGATCGGTTCGCGGAACCACGCGTATGGCCCAAGGGACTCCGGCGTCCGTGACCGACGAATCGGAGCAAAGGCTGGCCACCGGCACCTGCGTGCGGCCGGAAACCTGGAGAATGAGGTGGTTCGTGGCCCCGTCGGACGGTGCGATGATCGCATCGACGTGGCGCTCGGTAACCAGGATAACCGCATCGTTGCCGGCAGATCCCCATTGGCCGGCCTCGCCGCGCACCTCGAGCGTGACCGTCCCCGGCGCGGCTTCGTTCGATTCGGCGACGGCCACGCGCGCCCCGAGCAGGAGGCTGGCCGAATCCTCCTCCCCGGGCGGCGCGACGATTCCCAGCTTAAGCTCGTGTGGCCCGGCGAGGCATGCGAGCGGCGCCAGGAGCAGCCATGCACCCACACGCAGCCGGGCGCTCGGGCGTTTTCGATTCACGATCCCCGGGTCCCCGGCGCCCATGCGCCGCAGCGCCGAGGCTGCGTGTGTTCATGGGGCATGGGCCACCGTTCCGCCGAACGCGGGAGGCACGAACTCGGCCTGGGGCTCGAAGACGCGTTGGCCGTGCTCGTAGCGTACGACGCGCACGGGCGCCGTGTTGGATCCCGTGCCGTCGAACCTCATCCAGCCGGTGACGCCCTGGTAATAGTCCAGGTCGTACACCTCGTCCCGGATGCGCCACCGGTTGGGCCCCGCGAGCTGCATGGCGTGGAGCATGATCTGGGCCCCGTCGTAGGCGAAGCCGGCATAGGCGTCGGGCTCGTGGCCCCAGCGCTGCTCGTAACGGGCCACGAAGCCGGTCCATAGCGGATCCTGGCGCGCGGGGTCAAAATAAAAGGTGAACGTCGTTCCCTCCGCGGCGTCGCCGGCATTCTTCAGGAAGGCGTCCTCCATCATGAGGTCCGTGCCAAAGAAGCGGGCCGTGATCCCCGCCTGGCGGAGCTGCTTGGCGAAGCGGCCGATGTCGGCCGGTTCACCCATGAGGAAGATGGCGTCCGGCTGCGACTCCTTGATCGCCCCGATCTGGTAAGGGATGTTGGTCGCACCCGGGGTGAAGAGCAGCTCCTGGACCGCGGGACAGCCCAGCCGGCGCGCAAAGTCCATGAACTGGTGGGCCCCGACGCGGGCGAACCTGTCCCCGGTGCGCAGCACGGCGATCCGCGTGCACCCGAGCTTTCGCACCATCAGTTCGACGAGCCTCCCCTCCTCCTGCCGGTGGTCGGGCATGACCCGGATGAGCCAGGGGATCTGCGTCTCCGTAAGGGTCTGGTCGGGGTCCGATGTGTTGACCATGACGATTTCCGTCTTGAGGGTGACGCGCAGGGCGACGTGCGCGTCCGTGCCGTCGATCGTGCCCAGGTAGCCGAGGACCTTCTCGTCGGCGAGCTGCGCCGCGAGGTTGGCTGCGCCGCCCCACTGCGCGATGCCCTCGTGCTCGATCAGGTCGAAGGGGAGATCGCCGGGGCGGCGTTCCCGGTTCGCCTCCTCGATCGCCAGGACAATTCCCTCCCGCGTCCGCACGCTCCTCTCCCAGTTCGCTCCGCCCCTGGGGGCGTCCACGAGGCCGATGGGCAGCGACTTCAGGTCCGTCGGCGCAGGGTAATCGCGGCCGGGACCGCGGAAAGGCATGCGCGTGACGAAGTACCTGAAGTAAGGCTCAACGTTGGAGAAGGGCCACAGTTCCTTGGGCAGCTCGCCGTAGGGCGGGTACTCCTCCCCCGGCGTGGAATGGATAAAGCGGGACGGCGCGGACGCCGCACCGACCGGCGCCTGGGCCGGCTGCGCGGCGGCGACCATCGGCGAGTCGGAGCCACCGGCCGCGCAGGCGCCGGGGCCGTCAGTTGCAGGCGCGGCGGCGGCGGAAGCGGCCGCGAAAACCGCAATCAGGTAGAACGGAGAGGCATTCATGAGTGCACCTAGGGGTTCGATGTGAGCGCCGCCTGGTCGGCAGGCGAAGAGAAGAGGCCGTGGCTCAGCCCGTTCGACGTGGCGAACCACGCCTCGTGATCGTCCGCCCACACCGCCATGACGAAGCCGTCGGAAAGTGCCGTCGCCATCGTTCGGGTCTCTGGCGGCTGACCCGGACGGCATATGTGGACGACACCCTTGCCGTCCTTGCCGACCTGGTAGTTGACCCAAGTGTCGCCGTTGGTGACCGACACCCCCTGGTCCGTTGAGGCCCAGGCGATCCGGCCGTGGGCGAAGACGCTGTTGATGAAATTGGAGACCAGGGGCGTCTTGTCCTGGACCCACGTGCGCCACGTTGCCTCCTGTGTGTCGTAGCGAGCGAGCCCGAAGTAGGAGGCCTGCCAGAGCACGCCCGCGTCGTACGCGACCCCGGAGGTGACGTCCACGATCGGCCCGCTGTCGGCCGTCAGCGCAATGTGAAACTCGCCGTCGGGGTCGCGATAGGCCTTGAAGGTGCCGAGCCGGGGGTCGTGCTCCACGATGCCGCCGGCCCAGATGCCGAGATAAATGACTCCGCGGCCGGGTGCGATCCCATAGCACCAGGGCTCGTTCATGACCGTGTTGGTCTGGTCGTAGGGCTTCCAGGCCTTGGTCTTGATGTCGTAGGCACCGGTTCCGGCGGCGGTCGCGGCCCAAACCGTTCCCTCGGCGACGGCCACCCCGTAGACGACGTTGTTCGGAAGGCCGCTGTTGGTCTGCGTGAAGGCCGTGAACTTCCCGCCGCTCAATCGCGAAAGCCCCTGCATCGTCGCGATCCACAGGTCGCCCGTCGCGGGGTCCTCCGCGATGCCGAGCACCGTCAAATGGCTCAGCCCGTCCTCGATCCCGAAGCGGCGGAATGTGCCGTTGTCCTGCCGGACGCAAAGGCCGTTCGTGGTGCCAAGCCACAACCGGCCGTCGCCCGCCTTCAGGACGCAGTGGATCTTGTGGGCCGGAAGGCCGTCCTTCTCGGTGAAGTTCTCAAACCGCGCGACGACGGGGATCGGCAGGGGGGCCGTCTCGGGAAGCGCCGCGGAGGCATTCATGCCCGGGGCGTGCGACAGCACGAACACCAGGCCAAAGAGGGCCGCAAACGGGGAGCTGGGTTGGGTTTTCATGGAGGTTGCTAAAGGGTCTTCAGATACTCGACCAGGTCATTGAGCTGCAGCTTGGACCAGTAGCTGCTGACGCCGTGCTTGTCGTCCGTCTGGTAGATGGTCCAAATCTCTTCCAAGGTCTTCGCCCGGCCGTCGTGCAGATAGGGGGCCATGGCGCCGACCCCAATCAGGTGCGGCGTGTCGAACACGCCCGATGTGTCTTGGGATCCTTTCGTGCCCACCGAGGTGAGCAGCCGGTCCGTGTACAGCGGGGGCCGATGGCAGGTCTGGCACTGAAGCGCACGGGGAATCGGAGTCCCGTCGGTGCGCTTCGTTGCGAAAAAGAGCTTTCGCCCGCGTTCCTCGGCGGGCGTGAGCGGCTGCCCTACCCGGCTCCACGGGATCGTGCGGGTCGGCGGGAGGTGCTTGATGTACGTCGCCAGCTGGTCCAGTTGCGGCTGAGGGATCTCGTCGGTGCGCATCAGCACCCGCGCAAACCGCGGGCCGTCCTGGTACTGCAACGTGGGGTTCTTCCCGTTCCACTTGAACGGTTCGGTGCCCGCCACGCCGCAAAGGCTCCGGTTGGCCAATAGGTTATCGCCAACCCCGGCACCGTCGAAATCATAGGAGAGCCCGTCCACATGTCCATCCGGGTGGCACGAGCGGCAGGAGAATTGCCCTTGAAACGTGTAACGCGCACGCGTGAAGACGCGCTCGCCGAGCCGGATGGGGTCGTCGAGCCCGCCGTCGCCCAGCACGATCCGGCCCACCGGCTTGAGGCTCGCCGTGTCCACAACGAGCACCCGGTCCTCGAGTCTTTCGGCCACGAACAGCCGGCTGCCGTCGGGGGAAAGCGCCAGATGCTGGGGATCGCAGCCGGTCGGGATCCGGGCTACCACGTACCGGTAGGAGAGCGCCATGTTGACCATTGCGCCGCCGCGCTCCGCTTCATCGGCCTGGGCGAGCCAAGCCGCCAACTTGTCGAGGTCGATGACCGTCACCACGTCGGAGCCCGCTGACGCCACGTATGCCCGCTTGCCGTCGGGGCTGGCCACGACGCCCGAGGGATCAGGAAAGTAGGCATTCGCCTCATCCAAAGGAACTTGAGTCACCTCGCCATTACCCCGGGCGATGGCCACTCCGCTGGACATGACCCACCCGTCCTTCACCTGTGTGATCGGCACCAGGTTGCTCACCCTCACCACGGAATTGAGCGTCCACCCCCGCGTGGGCACGTCCGTGATGCCCTCCGCCAGATGCGCCGATTGGAGTGCCTCCCGGGCGAGGATGTGTCCACTGGCCGGGTCGATCACCGTCACCTCGGAGTAAGGCTGACTGAGGATCTGGTCGTGGACCGCCATTCGGTTGGCGATGCACACGCGCCTACCGTCGCCGGACACCGCTACAGCATACGGCTCGCGACCCGCCGCCGACCGAGTTAACTCAAGCAGCGGCGAGACCGAGAGCACGGAGATGTCGTCGCTGCCGGAGTTGGGGACAATCAGCCGCTCCCCTTCCGCAGTCTTGCAGTACGCAATGTCGGTCGGGCGAATGCCCACGTCAATGCTGGCTTGCTCTTTGAGATCGAGCGTGTCGAGCACCGCGACCCGGTCGTGGTTCCGGCAGGCCACGAACAACCGCTTGCCCACCGCGTCCAGCGCCAACCCGAACGGGCCGCCCGGCACCTTCGTCCTGCGGGACACCGTAAACGAAGCCAGATCGGCCTCCGCCACCTCGTCCCTGTCATCCAAGGCGATGAATAGCGTTTTCCCGTCGGGGGAAACCGCGATCCCCCCCGGAGCATCATGGTGCGGACGGGGCTTCGCCCATGGCAGCGTGTCCAAGCCACGTTGGTGACAATGGATGCAGGAGACATAGCCGAGTTGGGGCAAGCCCGACATCCGGCGTTCGTGGACACTCACGCCCGTTGCGGCCCCCACCCCCGCCAGTATGAGGGGCGTCGTGACCAGTATGAATGGTTTCAGCTTCATGGGACAGTCGTTGGGTCGGTGAGGCCCAGATGCGCCGGCTTTTGCGTCGTTGCCAGCGGACGAGCATTTCGGGGGGCGTGGTTGCGCGGCTCGTGGCAGCCGATGCACGCCCGATTCTCCCCGGGGCGCAGCCAGAACGACGCCGGCTGATGCCGGAGCACATGCCCCTGGGCGTCGAGAGTGTCGAGACCCAGGGGCACGTCGACCGGAAGCTGAACGATCACGGAACCGTCGGAGGCCACCGGCACCTCCCCCAGGGTGCGCTGCTGTCCGGGACCCACACTCGCAAATACCCGGAGTTTGGTGGCGGGAGCCGGACTCGGGCCCGTGGCGGGTTCGCTGCTGTAGTTGACATCGAGGCACAGCAGCGTGCCGTAGGGCGCCCCCGGCACCACCGCGGAGGTGTGTCCGGCAGGCTCATCCCGCGCCGCAACGAGGGTGGCCTCGATGCTGTTCCACAGCGGGTCGTTGAAGAGCGGAGCGCCGATTGCTGCGGCGTCCGCGGCAACGCGATAGATCGCCGCGATGGGCGTCATCGAGCGCCCGACCCAACCGCTCGTTTCGACGCAGGCCAGCACGTCGCCTCCCGCCGTCGGCTCCACCGAGCGGCAACCCGCGCTGCGGAAGGCGAACAGGCTGCTTCGCGTGGCGAAGGGAGCGGCCGGCCTCACGCATTCCACGCGTCCCATGGGCCCCAGTTCCTCCGTGCGTGCAGCCAGGAAGGCTATCCGGCCGTCTGCGAGCTCGCGCGGGCGCTGAATAAAGTCCACCCCGTCCTCCTGGCAGGCATATGCGGTCATCTCGGTTCCGTCGTTGTTGATCGTGAAGAGGCACAGGTGCCGATGCGCGTTGTGGTCGTCACGGGGCTCGGCGCTCACGAAGAGAACCCGTCCATCCCGCAGGACGGTGGCGCCGACGGCGCTGTCCCCGAAGAACGTCAGTCTGGCGGGTTCCTGGTCCGGCATCTGCCGGTAAAGTGCGGCCGGCTCTGGGGCGGTCCACAGGCGGCCCGCCTTGGGAACGGGCGAGCTGAAGACCAGCTCTCCGTGGGCCGCGAGAGCGGGGTCCATCGCGCCGCCCGGCATCCGGGTCACGCGCTCGGGCCGGCCGCCACCCGCATTGACCTTGTAGATCTGCCAGTCGGCATCGTCGGAGCTCTTGCCGTCGAAGTAGACCCAGCGGCCGTCCCATGAGACGCAGGGATCACCGGCGGCGACAAGTCCGCGGGAAAGCTCGCGAACGCTGTCCGTGCGAAACGGAGGAACCAACAGGACCACCCGGCTTCCCGGAGGATACCGGACATCCAGCACCGTGGCGGCCGGGGGGGGCGGGACGCCGACGGGGGTTTGCGCCACGACCAAGGAGCCATCGGGCGCCGACGGGTGGCAGCCGGCCAGCAGGATTGACGCCGCTCCTAAACACATGCTCGCGCGTAGGTTCATATCAGGATCGCGGTTCGGTAACCTTGAGGATCTGATCCACCCGGACGTCGGTCATCGTCTGGACCGTTCCGCTGGGCCACTTGATTTGGATCCGCTGCACGATCGGCGCCTGGCCGAGCCCGAAATGGACCCGCGGATCGCCCTGGCTCAGGAAGGCGGAGGGGCAGCGGCATTCCTGAAGGTAGGTCTTCCCGCCCGCCGTCAGCTCGATCCACGATCCCCAGCCGGCCGGGTTGCTCTTGGTTCCGCGGAGCGACAGCGTGATCCAGTGGTTGCCGGAGCTGTCGCGGTTGTGAAGAAGGACGGGCCGATCCCCCATCAGGCCCACCAGCAAGTCCATCTTGCCGTCGTTGTCGTAATCCAAGGCGACGCTTGAGCGCGCCCGCACCGGCGTCCGGAAATAGGCGCCGCCCTTACCCACGGCATTGTGGAAATTGCCTTGGCCATCGTTCTCCAGCAGCAGGCTTTGCCAGCCCACCATCCGGAAGGCATCACCGTTGGCGATGAAGGCGTCCAGCTTCCCGGCGTTGTCGAAATCAATGAAGTTGGTTCCCCAACCGACATATTGCGCCGTCAACGTGCCGAGCCCGGAAGCCATCATCCGATCGACGCAATCGCCCTCGGCCGAGCCCATATACAGTGAGCCATATCCCAGGCGCGAGACCAGCATGTCGGGGATTCCATCGCCGTTGCAGTCGCCGATCGCTGCGGTCATCGAGCCGGCCGCCTCGCCCAGGGCGTTGAACGCAACGCCCCGCTTTACGGCTTCGTCGCGAAAATGCCCGTGGCCGTCGTTGATGAGCAGCATGTTCGGGGTCGCGTCGTTGCAGATATAGAGGTCCTCATGGCCGTCCCGGTTGTAATCCAACGCGTGCACGGACATGGTCCGATGAGGAGGGAGGGCCCAGATGCCCGCCGACTCACTGGCGTTGGTGAAGGTTCCGTCGCCATTGTTGATATAGAGCATGTCCCGCTGCGGTTTATAGGCCAAGGGACCGGGATAGCTGGTCGGGTTGTAATACAGATGATAATCCGGGTCGAATTTGAGGTAGTTGCCCACGTAAAGGTCCAAATGGCCGCTGTGGTTGACATCCAGCCATGTGGCGCCGATCCCCGTTCCTCCCACGTTGCCCACTCCGGCCTTGTCGGTCACGTCGGTGAACGTGCCGTCGCCGTTGTTGTGGTAGAGGATGCTCTTGCCGATGCAGACGACATAGAGGTCCGTAAACCCATCCCCGTCGTAGTCGGCCGCGGCGGCCGCAACCGCGTAGCCCGCGCCGCCGAGCCCCGCCTTCTCGGTCACGTCCGTGAACGTCCCGTCGTGGTTGTTGTGATAGAGGCGGCAGGGCTGGCGCTCGGTCCCCGGCTTCTCATGGGTCACCCCTGCGAGCGGGCCGGGATTGGCGATGAAGATGTCCATGTAGCCGTCGTTGTCGTAATCGAAGACCGCGACGCCTGAACCATTGGACTCGATGATGTTGGCGATATGGTCGTCACAAAACTGCTGGACGAAATCAATCCGCGCCTTGGCGGTGGCATCCTCAAACAGGTCGTTGGGGCCCGCGGGAATCGGAGGGGTAACGGAGAAGGAGGGTGGCCGTGGTGCTTCGGCCGCCGGCTCGTACGACTTTGGCTTGCATGCCGCCAGTGTCAGCGCGAGCAGCAGCAGCAGCACGAGGCGTCCGTAAGCTTTGAATCCGCCATCCTCTTTCGTAGGTTTCATGAATGTGAAGATTGCGATCCGCTGCACCGGGCAACAAAGGCGAGTCCGCGCACGGCCGGTCGCCTTATATTGTTCAGTAGCCAGGCTGATGCCCCCGCCCCTGAAGTGTCTGTCGCTGCTTGCTCAGCATCACTCGACCCGGAACTCCGGTCTACAATGCAGGACATCCTGTTCACCTGTTGCCGGTCGGGCGCAAAAACCTCCAGCCAAACGTGGCGAATTGTCGCAATTTGGGGGTGAATGGTCGCTCGATATTTGCCGCAAACGCGAGCGACGCGAAGCCGCCAGCCGCAATTCCGCGTCAGGGGTTCACCGCACGTTCACCCGTCATCCGTGGTAGTGCGCGAAGCTCTCGGTAAGCACTCGATCCGCTCTTCAATGCCCGGGCCGAGGAACCTCGGGTGAACCGCCTGCGATCGAGCACCTCGGCTTTCCGGGGACCCGGGCCTCGAGCGGACGGGGTCGGCGCGGTCTCGGACCGAGGTCGCCAAGAGCGCCCCGCTCAATGCTCCGGCGCGATCAGCCGGAGAGTCGTGGGAATCTCTTCTCCAAGATCGAGATTAGTCGTCGTGCCGGAAGGCCACCGGACGCGCACGTGTCGCAGTGGATTTTGATCCGTGTAGCCGAAGAACAGCGCGGCGGTCGACTGGCTGTAGTAGCCCGAGCCGGCGCAGACCTCCCCGAATGCAGTCGCGCCGTCGGCATACTTCACCGTGACGCGCGCGCCCAGGGCCTGCGGGTTGCCAGGCCTACCCTGCAGGACCATGCGAGAGGAATGCCGCCCCGAAACACCCCGGTTCTGAAACGCGAGCGTCGCTTCTCCGCTGCGCGAGACAAGGAAGCCCGGCCAGCCGCTGCCGCTGAGGTCAAGGACCGCAAGCGCCTTGGCGTCTCCGGGCACCACCAGCCCGCTTTCGCTCGGCGGCACCGCAACGAAATGCCCGTGGCCATCTCCCCGAAGCAGCTGGCTCAAGCCGCCGTCAAATCGGCCGATAGCCGGCGCGGGCGCGTAGGAGTTCTGGACGACGTAGATATCGGCATGCCCGTCGCCGCAAAAATCGCCGGCCACGAGGCCGTTGGCCGGGGAGACCTGTGCGATGCGCGGCAGGGGCTCGAAACGATACCGGCCGTCCGGCTGGCTTAGGAACACCCCGCTGCGCAGCTCTGTGGCCGCCAGGCGCGTGGCCGCGGTCAGCTTCTCGTCCCCCAGGATCTCCGGGAGCGTCGCGCGGGCGTAGTCGTTGTTCCATCGGTAGCGCTTGAGGACGGAGGGGATCGCGGCGCCCAGGTCCGAGCGGCTGCGCCGCGGATAGAGCCGGCCGTCCTCGTAGTACGCCTCGACCAGCTCGTTGGAGCCGCGACCCGCAAAATCACCGGAGAAAAGCAACGCGGGATGCTCGGGATCGGCGCGGTAGGGAGTGTTCAGGCCCACGTTTCCCACCACGTAGTCGGGGCGTCCATCGCCGTTGAAGTCCGCCGTCGCGATTGACCGCCACCATCCCGTTCCCGCCGACGCAAAGCCCACCTTTTCTGACCAATCCTCGAACTTCGTCCCGCCGTCATTGTGGAGATACTTCACACCGCCCCACTCGAGCGTCAGCAGGAGGTCCGGCCACCCGTCGCCGTCGACGTCGCTCCAGAGCGCCGCCGTGACCATGCCGATGTGGCGCAGCATCGGCGCCACGGCATCGGTGACGTCCACGAATTTTCCCCCGCGATTTGCCAGCAGCACGCTCTGCGGCGCCGTCGGATAGAGCCCGGGCGAGACCCGCCCCCCGATGAACAGGCCGAGCCGCCCGCGGTGGTCGAAGTCGGCCGCGCAAACGGCGCCGGCGCTGATGGACAGCGGCGGGAGCGTGCCCTCCGGGGCCGGGCGAAATTGCCCGTGCCCGTCGTTCAGGAAAAGGCGCGGCTGGTACTCGGGCGCGCCCGCGGGCTGGCTCGCTCCGCCAGCCGCCACGAGCAGGTCCGCTCGGCCTTCTCCCGCGGCGTCGAAGAGCAATAGCGGCCCGTCATCCACGTCGGGCGGCGCGGCCAGCGCCGGCGAAGCCGCGGGTACCCATGCCTGCGCGCCCTGCGGCAGGAGAACCCGCCGGGCCTCACGCGTCGTTCCCCCGATGCACACGCCGTCCCGGCCGCTGCCGTCGAGGTCGCCCACCGCGATCGCCGGTCCGCGGCGATTGAACCCCATCGGGAGCAGTCGCTGGTCGAGGAATTCGTCGTAGGCTTCCTCGGGCGCTGTCCATGAGAGGTGGACGGCCTGGCTGGTTTCAATGAACTGGGGCTCCGGCCGGGTCGGCGGCGGCGCCGGTGCCTCGGCCTGCGCCGAGGGTTCCGTGATCGTGAATCGCCGGTCCGCGGGAAGGTTCTCAAACGTCTGCAACGCGCCGCTTGGCCACGACACCGTGAGCTTCCGGACAACCGCATCCTCGCCCAGGCCGAAATGGACGATGGGATCGCTGCTCGACATGAACCCGCGCCCGAGCGTCAGCACCCGAACCTGGACGCCCGCGGCGCTTTCAAGGGTCACCTTCGCCCCGACGCCAAAGCGGTTGGAGCGCGTGCCGCGCAGCGCGCAGGTGATGCGGTGCCCGGTGTCGCTGTCGTTGCGCAGCAACGTCACCCCACCCTGATAATTGGTGTACACCAGGTCCAAGTTGCCGTCATTGTTGAGGTCGCCGATCGCCGCCCCGAAGCTCACGCCCTTCTGGTCCAGTCCCCAGGCGCTCGAGACGTTCTCGAAGCGCAGATCGCCCAGGTTGCGGAAGGCGAAGTGCGTCTCGGCGAATACCGGGCTGTTCCGCACGACCTGTTCGCCTTCAAGCTTGCTGGCTGCCATGCCCCGGCGCGCGATCAGGTCCTGGTTGTGGATTTCGCGAAACATCCCATTCGTGGCGAACAGGTCGACTCGTCCGTCGTTGTCGAAATCCTCCCAGATCGGCGCCCAGGTCCAGTCGGTCGCGGCGAGTCCGGCGAGCTGCGCGGCCTCGAGGCATCGGCCGGTCCCCGTGTTCAGATACAGGGCGTTGAACGGGAACTGCCGGACCTCGCTCGAGCCCTCCTCGGGGACGCGCATCCGCGCCCGGGTCTCCGCCATCGCGCGTTGGTCCTCCACATGGTCGGTCCCCGCCATGTCCGTGACCAAAAGACCTAGCCGGCCTTCGTTGGTCACGTCGCCGAGGTCCGAGCCCATCGACGAGTAGGGGGTGTGAGGCACCACGCGGGCGACAACGTCCGTGAACGTGCCGTCGCGATTGTTGTGGTAGAGCGCATCGGGAACCTCGAAGTCGTTCGCGACATACAGGTCCGGCCATCCGTCATCATCGAAGTCCCACCAGACGGCTGAGTTCCCGTGCGTCGGCCCCGGGGCGACGCCGGCGCGGTCCGTCACGTTGGTGAATGTTCCGTTTCGGTTGTTGTGGAAGAGGTAGTCGCGCTGACCCTCCGGATGGGCCGCCGCATCGAGGACATTCGTCTGGATGAAGACATCGAGCCAGCCATCGCGATCATAGTCGCCGAAGTAGGCCATGACGCTGGCGTCGGTCACGTCGAGCCCGTACGCGTGCGCCTCCTCCTTGAACGTGCCATCGCCCTGGTTGATGTAGAGCAGGTTTGGCGCGTTGAACCGGCAAACGTAGATGTCCAGCAGCCCGTCGTTGTTCACGTCGACGAAGGTCGCGCCCTGCTTCCAGATCCGGGCCGCGGCGCCGTGGTCGCCGACTCCGGCCTTCTCCGTGACGTCCTCAAACTTCCAATTGCCGAGGTTGCGAAAGAGGCGGCAGCTCCCTGTCTTGCTCACGACAAACACGTCGGGCCGGCCGTCGCCATCGTAGTCGCCGATCGCAATGCCGGTGCCGACCGCCCCGATTTCAAATTCACGCGACAACCGACCCCAAATTTCCGGGTCGTCGTACTTGTTCTCCACCTGCAGGCCGCTTTCCTCGGGCGGGATCACCGTGAAAAGGGTCTTGCCGCGCGGGCCGGGTCGTAGGGCGAGCGGCTGCTCCTCGATGCCGCCGGCGGCCGGGGCCGGATCGGCTGCGGCGCTTGCCCCAAAGCCGCCCACGGCCAGCATCGCCAGCGCGGCAGCCAGCACCGCGCCGGGGCGAAACGCATGCCGCACTCGTCCGAACCCAGGGAGAGGTGCCGCGACCCACATGGCGTTTCAGGGAGTTTGGCGGGCCCGGTCTCCCGGGCTTACCACGACCGGGCCGACCCAGCGGGTGTTGTAATCCTTGATCCAGGAGTCGTCGATCCGGCCGGGCCTTGGCTCGTGGCCGTAGGATTGGTCGTCCATCCCCCGGAAGGGCAGCGGCCCGAGCTCCCAGCCCCGCCCCACGTGAAAATCAGCATCCTTGTCCCATCCGACCACGTGAAGGAAGAAGTCGCGCGCCATGCCCGGCGCCGGCGGCGGCAGCCGCGCAGCGTCAAATGCCAGCGCCAGTTCATCGCCGCCGGCGAGCAGCACCAGCCGATCGTCGCACTTCGACACGAGATCCACCACCGCGCCGTACCGGGTGAACCAGCCGGCCGGCGTTCGGTCCCACGGCGGGGTCGGCGAAACCTCCTCGTGAACCGGCGTCAGGGGAAGCGATGGCGGCAGGTCGGCGTAACGGCTGTATCCGTGCCAGTGCAGATCGGCGCGCTCGGGCATGAGGTCGTAGGCGCGCGTGTCCCCCTCCCCGGATTTCTCGCACAGCAGCGCGCAATCCCAGTAGATTTCGTATGCCGTGGACAGGCGCAGCCGCAGCGCCCCGGCGGGCAGCTTGTTCTCCAGGTCAACGAGGATGGTCTTGGTCTTGCCAGCGGGCGTTCCGACATCCACGTCCACCCTGCGCCACGTCCCGTCCGCAAGCTCCGCGTCGAGCACGGGGAATGGGAACGGAAGCGTCGGGTCGAGCGACCCGGCAATGTTCGCCATTCCGCCGCCGAAATGGATCCAGCCGGTCAGCGCGAGCACGAGCGGGCGCTCCACCGCCAGCGGGCCGAAGTCGAGCGTGACCCAGAACGGCTCGGCCAACCCGCGCAGCTGCGGCCGACGCAGCCGCACCGGGGAGACCATCTGGCCGTCGACGCGGGCCAGCGCCGCCGTCACGTCG
>Ga0302319_10005161_pt1 | contig 26351 bp, 19 predicted proteins | sample Bog_T0_2_FD_203319 | JGI IMG/M metagenome (GOLD analysis project Ga0302319, IMG submission 203319) | Peat permafrost microbial communities from Stordalen Mire near Abisko, Sweden - Bog_T0_2 | ecosystem: Environmental > Terrestrial > Soil > Wetlands > Peat | place: Sweden: Abisko, Stordalen Mire... | reverse complement strand
CCCGTGATCAGCCTCCGGGTCGAGCCCGGCGCCCGGATCGCCAAGGGCCAGAAAATCGCCGAGCTGGAGAGCGATAAGTCGGTTTTCGAGTTTGAATCACCCTGCGACGGCACCGTGCAGGCGATCCTGGTGGCGGCGGGGGACGTCAAGCCGTCAGGGACGGCGCTTTTCCGGGTGGAGACCGGCGATATCAGCCTCAGGCATCTGGAGGCCAAGGGAAGTGTAGCGCAGGCGTCCTCGCCTGCCGTTTCGACGACGGCAGGCGGGACGCCTGCGCTACGTCCCCGGCCGATTTGGACCCCGCGCGCCATCAAGCTGGCCCAGGAGGCGGGGTTGGATCCCGCCAAGGTCACGGACATCGAAGCCACCGGGCCCGGGGGGCGGGTGTCCGGCGACGACCTCACGGGTTACCTGGCCAAGAATAAAGCCGGATGATGCCCCCCGAATCTGACGAGACCGTCTGCATCGCCGGGGTGGGCTACGCGGTTCCCGCGAGCATTCGCGCCAACAGCGAGATCCTGAAGGCGTTCCCGCACCGGACCGAGGAGCAGATCGTCCGCCTGATCGGCGTGAAAGAGCGCCGTTATGCCGCCGGCGATGAGACGGCCACGGCCCTGGCCGCCATCGCGGTGCAGCACGCCCTGGCCCAGGCGGAGATTCCGCTCGAAACGATCGATGGGATCATCATGGCCACCCTGATCCCGGACCAGCCGGTGCCCTCGATGGCGAGTGCGCTGGCGCGTTACCTGGGGATCCCGCGCGCGCTGGCCTTCGACCTCAACGCGGCGTGCTCCGGCTGGCTCTACGCGCTCGAGGTCGGCCGCGCCTTTATCCGGAGCGGCACGGCGAAGAACCTGATCGTGGTATCCGCCGAGTTGCTCTCGCGCATCATCAATCCCCAGGATTACAACACGGCCTTCCTGTTCGGCGACGGTGCCGGCGCGGCGATCCTGACGTCCGCCGCGGGCGGGCACCGCCTGTACCGCATGGGCCTGGCGGGCGACGCCGGGCAGTACGATGCGATCCAGCGCCTCGGCGGGGGGGCCCTGATGCCGATGCCGGACCCGACGGGGGATGATCTCGACGATTTTTACCTGAAGATGGACGGCGTGGCGGTGTTCAAGCACGCCGTGGTCGGTTTCGCCGAGCAGATCATGAATACGCTGAAGCGCGAGAACCTGACGCCCGACGACATCGCCTGGGTCGTGCCCCACCAGGCCAACGAGCGCATCCTCAAGGCGGTGAGCCGGCGCGTGGGCATCCCGTACGACAAGTTCGTCATGACGATTTCCAAGTACGGCAACACGAGCGCGGCCAGCGTCTCGATGAGCCTGGGCTGGGCCGCCGAGGAGGGCCTCTTCGTCCCCGGCGACAAGATCATCTTCTGCAGCGTCGGCGCCGGCCTGACCTTCGCCGGCGGGCTGCTGGTGTGGTAAAGGTACAATTTAATTTTCCGCGTGCCCCCCAGTCATTTTCTCACGCCAAGCCGCCAAGCCGCCAAGCCGCGAAGAAATCCCCAGCGCGTTCGGTCTTCAGTCCAAGTCACAAAGGAACGAAAATCAGAAAATAAGATTTTCTGATTTTCGTTCTTTTGTGGGTTTGGTGGATCGGAGGGATCGTTTTTTGCGCCTCTGCGCCTTGGCGTGAGAATGGATCGGCAGAAATCAAAGCGTACCACTACCCAATTCGTAACTGAGGACGCTCAGGGCGTAGACGGCGGCGGTTTCGCAGCGCAGGACGAGGGGGCCGAGCGTGATCGGCGCGAAGTCGCAGCTTTGGGCCAGGCTCAGCTCGGCGGCCGTGAAATCGCCCTCGGGGCCGATCAGCCAGAGGACCTTGACCGGGGCGCGGCCCCGGGCGGCGGTGAAGGCCGCGAGCACGGCCTTGAGCGGTTTCGCGCCGGGCTGCAGGCTGGCGACGAGCTTGAGGTCGAAACCCGACGCGGATTGCAGGAATTCCGCGACGCCCCGGACCGGGGCGATTTCGGGCAGCCAGGGGTTGCCGCACTGCTTGGCCGCCTCGAGCGCGGCGCCCTGCCATTTTTCGATCTTGCGGTCGGAGCGATCGCCCTCGAGGTGAACCTGCGTGCGCTCGCTTTCCAGCGGCACGATCCGCGCGGCGCCCAGTTCCGTCGCCTTGCGCACGATCGCGTCCATAAAGCCGCCCTTGGGCAGCGCCTGCCCGAGGGTGATCTGATAAGGCAGCGGCCTGGCCTTCTGGGCAAATCGCACCCGCAGCCGCGCCGCCCGTTTGTCGGCGTCCAGCAGGGTCGCGATCCACTCGGTGCCGCGGCCGTCGAAGGCCGTCACGGTGTCGCCGGCCCTCGCCCGGTTGACCGCCACCAGGTGGTGCGACTCCTCGGGGGAAAGCGCAATTTCAGTCGGATCAGTCGTGGCCGGGGCGCAGAAGACGCGAAAGTCGGGCATGTCGACCGTGAGTTTTTGCGTTTACACGCCGGACCTCCAGCCTAACTTTCCACCTTTCCGGACGCCCGAATGGCGGAATTGGCAGACGCGCTGGACTCAAAATCCTGTTCCCTAAAAAGAGTGTCGGTTCGACCCCGACTTCGGGCAATTTTCGCCTCGCTCCCGCGGAGCGGGAGCCGGGGCGAAAATTGTCGCGGCGAAGTGCCGCGTGCCGCGGCACGAAGACGGACTGTCCACTAACCAAACACGAGCGGTCCCACCCCACGCTCCAGTCCCGCCCATCTCCCTCCCCCTCACCCCACCCGGATCGGCAGCACCACGAACGGCAGGTTGGCCAGGAAGAACCGCCGCTGCAGCGAGAACGCGGTGTGGTTGTGCAGCCACCGGGTCAGGCGCGTCTCGTTGGTGAAGAGGAGCTGGCCGGCGAAGAAGATCCGGTTGGGAAACCGGTTGGAGGCCTCCCGGGCCAGCCTCATCACCTCGCCCATGACGTCGACGCTGACGGCGGTGAAGGCGGTGGAGCCGTAGCCGTGGGCGCGGGCCCAGGTGACGTACTGGGCGGCCCCCTCCTCGGTGTGGGTGCGCAGCGCCTCGAGTTCGTCCGCGCCCTTGAAGTTGCCGGCGTCGACGGCGCCGACGTGGATGAAGATGAAATTGCGGAACGTGTCGCCGAACATCCGCGGCACCTGCAGCACGGTGTGCAAGCCGAGGCCGTTGTAGCCGTTGACCAGCACGATGGCGGTGCGGGCCTTGGGATCGGGCTCGCCCGCCGGCGCGTGGTGGCGCGAGCCGGTCGAAAGGTCGGCCGCCTCGACGATCACGTCCAGCCGGCGCAGCTGCGCGGTCACGCTGTTGTAGTGGCGCTTGATCCCGAAGGCCCCGAGCACGAGCACCCCGGTCAGCACCAGCGTGACCCACCCGCCCTCGAAGAACTTCACCGCGGTCAGCGAGATCAGGATGAAGAGCGTGAGGCAGAGGCCGAACCCATTGATCGCCAGCTTGCGCAGCCAGAGCCGCTCGGTGTGGCGTTCCTGCCACCAGTGGATGACCATGCCGAGCTGCGAGAGCGAGAACGTGATGAAGACGTTGATGCTGTAGAGCACGACCAGCAGGTCGACCGAGCCGTGGGTCACGACCATCATGATCAGCGCCGTGACCCCCATCACCACCACGCCGTTCTGGGTGACGAAGCGGTCGCTCAGGTTGGCGAAACGGGTGGGAAACCAGCGGTCGAGCGCCATGTTGGACATGACCCGGGGCCCGTCGAGGAAGCCGGTCTGGGCGGCGATGATGAGCAGCGCGGCCTCGGAGCTGAGGGTGACGAACACGAACACGACGCCGCCGGGCCAGTGCGCCGTCATCTTCTCGCAGAGCACGGCGTTCAGGGTCTTGCCGTCCACCGGCGCGACGTTGTAGAGCAGGTAGGCCACGAGGAGCCCGGCGACGGTGATGGCGAGCGAGGCGCCCATGTACACCATCGTGCGGCGGCCGGTCCGGACCCGCGGCTCGCGCAGGATCGGGAGGCCGTTGCTCACGGCCTCGATGCCCGTGTAGGTGCCCGCGCCCATGCTGTAGGACTTGAGCAGGAGGGCGAGCAGGCCGAAGATCCCCACGCCCGAGCTGACGGAATGGACTTCGTGGTTCGTGGCCACGACCAGCGAGCCCAGGACGGAGGCGTGGGTCACCAGCGCGTAGACGATGACCAGGGCGTGGGTGGCGACGAAGACGAAGAAGATCGGGACCCAGACCAGGACCGATTCCTTGACGCCCCGCAGGTTGAGCAGGGTGAGCCCGATCACCCCGGCGATCTCGAAGGGGTTTTTCCAGCCCTGCCAGGCCGCCGGCAGCAGGCTGAAGAGCGCGTCGCCGCCGCTCGCGACCGAGATGGTCACGGTCAGCACGTAGTCGACGAGCAGCGCGCAGCCGGAGACGACGCCGGTCGCCGGGGAGAGGAGCTTGCTGGCGACGAGGTAGCCGCCGCCGCCGGAAGGAAAGAGCGAGATGATCTGCGAGTAGCTCGCGCAAATCGCGACGATGGTGATCACGCAGGCCAGGGCCACGAAGACGCTGAGGTGGGTGGCGCCCCCGAGGGCCTTGAAGGTCTCCTCCGGGCCATAGCACGAGGACGACAGGCCGTCGGCGCCGAGGCCAACCCAGGCGAAGAGCGCAATGAGCGAGACCTTGTGAAAAAGGTTCTTGTCGCCGAGCGAGCGGGCGCGCCCAAAGAGCAGCGATTTAAGTGACAGGCGGGGTTCCTTGGATTCCATCGAATAAATAAACTATAAACAGCCCGCGACGATGCCGCGGGACAGGGGAGGGGCAAGCGCAGGCAGTGTTAAATATTAGTTAACCCCCTCCATAAGCCAATATCATGCCGTTTTAGCGGGCATTTGGTTCTGTCCTAAATTGATCGGGAAGGACCCCGCAGCGGCAATTGCGCAGCTCTTGCCGCGAAGGGGTTCTTCCCGATCAATTTAGGACAGAACCAAATATTTTATAGCGACAGGGCGCGCAGGCGCCAGCCGGTCGCGAAGAGGAACGTGCGGCCGATCCAGGGGCCCGGGACGTCGAGTTCGTCGCCGGCGGGGGCGCGCCAGACGACCTCGGTGTCGCAGGTCCCCGGCTTCACGCGGTACAGGGTGCGCTGCGTCATGCCGTAGACGCCGTCGGGTCCGCGGAACAGGCAGTACTGCGACTGGTCGGGCATCTCGCCGAGTTCGGCCCCCAGGGGTTTGGTGGCGAGCACCTGGCGGGTGGCCGGATCGACCAGCGCGAGGCGCATGGGCCCGGCGACCGCCGGGCCGAGCAGATTCGTGGCGAAGCGGGTGTGGCCGAGCAGGGCGTAGACCCGGCCGCCGCCGGCTGGGGCCAGGGCGAGCACGTCGGGCATGGACTCGAGGCCGAAATTTCCCGCATAGATCGGCCGGTCATTGACGGCATCCCAGAGCACGAAGGAGCCGTGCCGTGCCTTCGGCCGGGTGCCATTGCCGCCCTCGATGGTCATGCCGACCAGGAGCTGGCGCAACTCCGGCAACCACAGCAGCGAATACGGCGCGCAATCCGGCACCAGGTTCCGGTGGCTAGCCGAGGCGAGCGTCTGGGGGTCGAGCCACGCCAACGTGCCGCCCCACAGGCCGTAATCCGGCGCCGAACCGATCCACATCCGCTCGGAGATGGTGCGGGCGCCGGGACCGGCGAGCGCGGGCACCACCGCCATGGCGATTGGCCGGAGGCCGACATCGTCGAGGCGTCCGATATCCCGCGGGTTCGAGTTCGCCGTGTGGTCGAAATGGTAAGGCCGGCGCGGATCGTAGAGGGAGACGTGCGAGCTGGGATAGGACGCGATCGCCATCGTGCCATCGCTGAAGTTGCCCAGGGTGTAGGCCTCGCCCAGCGAGGCACTGCAACGGCCCAGGTCGGTCATCCCGCCGCCGTCGGGCGCGCAGCGGAACAGATGCTCGGGCAGGAAGCTCGATCCGTAGATCTGGCCGTCGGGGCCCCGGTGAATCACGAAGATGTTCGAACCGCCGCCCCGCCAGTCGAGGTCGAGCGTGCGCGGCGCCACCGTCGGGTCGGTGCTGGTCAGGAGGATTTTCCGGAACAGGCCGGTGCCGCTTTCGCCGTCGGCGAGGGTGGCGACGAGGCCGCCGGGCATGGGCAGCACCTCCTGGTAGGCGTGCTTGTAGGTGCCGTCGGCGCCGGGCATCTGCGCCGGCAGGTAGGAGACGGGCTCCAGCGCCATCCCGTGCACGCGGAACTTCCCGGCGTGGGTGTCGAGGTAAAGCAGGCCGTCGGCCCCCTTGAAAAACAGGATGTGCTCGGACTTGTCCTCCGGGTCGATCATGGGCCCGATGTTGCGGTGCGTGCCGGTCGCGCGATCGAAGACGACGAGGTGGGGACGCACCACCTTGGTGAGCGCGGCGATCGTGCCGTCGCTGCCGCAGAGGGGATAGAGGTACTGGTCGACGGCATCCATCGAGCCCAGGGGTGTGAGCCGGCCGGTCGCGGGATCGAAGCGCGTGAGGCTGGCGTTGGGATAGGCCCCGATCCAGAGGGTTCCGTCGGGCGCCTCGTCGATCCCGGTCGGGAAGGTCATGTGGTCGTGCCCCAGGGTGCCGATCTCCTCCAGGCCGCGCTCCGGGTGCGACGGATCGAAGCGGAGAAAATAGCCGCCGTAGTGGGCGCCGATGTAGAGGACGCCGGTGTGCTGGCTGCGATACGAGGTGGTGGGATACTGCGCGTCCTTCGCGGGGGCGTTGTACTGGCGGCAGTGGCCGGTGGCCAGGTCGACGTCGAGGACGAAGAGCCCGCCGTTGTTTTCGCCCATGGTGACGAGGAGCGACGCCTGGCCATCGGGCCCGCGCCCGGGGTGAAGGCGCACCCAGCTCACGCTCTTGATCGGGACGCCGAGATCCCGCACCACCGGGGCGGCGGGCAGCAGCGAGGCAGAAATGAATAGGAGGACCGCGGGGATGAGCTTCATGGCGGAATCGGGAAATAGTAATGAGTAAGTGGTAATTTTCACTTCCCAATTACCAATTTTGGAAACTGCCTGGAGGGCGGGTGGCTTGACACTCCCATCCCACCACCGCTATCTCCGTGGCCCTGTATGGAGGCCGCCCTCGATCAGCCCGTGCTCGTCCTGAACCGCCTGTGGCAGGCGGTGAATGTCATTGGCGCCCGCCGCGCCTTCGGACTGCTGGCCCGGGAGCACGCCCAGGTCGTGCACAACCACGAGGACGATTTTCGCACCTTCTCGATGATGGACTGGATCGACTTTTCCGAGTCGAATCCTCCGCTCGCCGAGATCGAGACCGTCCGCACCCCCAGCCGCAACATCCGGCTGCCGCGGGTGATCCTGCTGACGTTCTTCGACAAGCTGCCTTGCAAGGAGCTCAAGCTCACCCGCAACAACGTCTTCGAGCGCGACAAGAACAGCTGCCAGTACTGCGCGCGGGTCCTGCCGCGGGAGCAGCTCAACCTCGACCACGTGATCCCGCGCGACTTCGGCGGCAAGACGACGTGGGAAAACATCGTGTGTTCCTGCGTGAAGTGCAATACGCGCAAGGCCAACCGCCTGCCCCACGAGGCGGGGCTGCGCCTGATCCGCAAGCCGGTGCGCCCGAAGTGGCGCCCGGTCATCTCGCTCGTGCTCGGCAACCGGCACCGGGAGATGTGGAAGGACTTCCTCGATTTGGCTTATTGGAACGTCGAGCTGGAAGAGTGAGGTTATGGGGAGGGGTTTTGGCGGGCGAAGAGCCAGATGGTCGCGGCGACGATCAGGTTGGTGGCGGCGGTCAGGGCGCGGGCGGACCGCGGGATCCGCGCCGGAAGCGCCACGATGACCACCGCTTCAATGATCAGGATGGCAGTGACGAGATAGAGGGCGCTTTTTTTATTCACGCTGGCGCAAAAAATTTCAGGTTTCAGCTCTCATCCCTCCGCCCCCATCCTTCATCCTTTTGCGAGCGGTAGGGTGACCCGGAAGGTCGTCCCCGCGGGACCGGTGGCGAGCAGTGCGATGTCGCCGCGATGGCCGATCAGGACCCGCTTGGCGATGGACAGGCCGAGGCCGGTGCCTTCGGGGCGGCTGGAAAGGAACGAGTCGAAGATCCGGTCGCGGATCGCCTCCGGCACGCCCGTGCCGGTGTCGGCGATCTCCAGCACGGCGGAGTGGCCGGTGCCGGCCAGGGTCAGTGTGATCGTGCCGCCGTCGGGCATGGCCTGCAGGGCGTTGATCAGCAGGTTGAGCAGCACCTGCTGAAGCTGGCCCTCGTGACCGTCGACAATCAGTGGGCCGGGCGGGGGCGCGAACCGCGCCTGGATCTTGCTTTGGGCCAGTTTTGGGCGCACCAGCACCAGCGCGTCCTCGACGATATCGGTCAGCGAGCAGCGGGTGTGCAGGCTGGTCGGGGCCTTGGCGAAGTTGAGCACGCGCGAGACGATGGCCTCGAGCTGGTCGATCTTGTCGCCGACGACGCGCATGTCCGTGCGCCGCGGGTCGCCCTCGGGGAAGTCGAGGCCGATGCCGCCGAGCAGGAGCTTGAGCACGGTGAGCGGGTTGCGGATCTCGTGGGCGATCTCGGCGGCGAGCAGGCCGAGGGTGGTGAGCCGCTCGCTCTTGCGCAGCGACTCCTCGCTCTGGAAGACGCGGGTGTAAAGCCGGGCATTCTGCAGGGCCACCGCGCCGAGGCTGGCCAGGGCGGTGCACAGGCGCTTCTCGTCGTTGTCGAAACGATGCAGCTGGTCGAAAAAAACCACGAGCACGCCGAGGACCTCCCCCTCGAAGGCCACGGGGGTGGCGAGCACCGAGCGCAGGGTGGGGTCCCGGGGCATGTCCACCAGGTCGAGCAGATCGCGGGACTGGATGTCGGCGAATGCGACCGGCCGCCGGGTGTGGATGGCGGCGGCGACCAGGCAGGAATCGATCGGCAGCTCGCTGGCCGGCGGCGGCGCGGCCGCGGCGCCGGCAAATGAGACCACGCGCACCGTCTCGGCCGCCGCGTCGTAGACGTAGAGGGCGCAGGCCCGCGCGTTCATCATCTGGCGGGTGTCGCGGGCCAGGGTCTTGAACAGCTCGTGCTGCTCGAGCTGGGACACCAGCGACTGGCCGGTGGTCAGGAGCGTCTCCAGCTGCCGGGCCTTTTCCGCCAGGTGGCCGAGCTGCCAGAGACGCTGCATGACGCGCGCCGCCTCGCCCGCGAAGCGCGCCAGCAGCTCCAGGTCGGCCGAGGAATAGGCGTGGGGCGCATCGCGCTCCAGGCTGACCACGCCGAGCACCTGCTCGTCCGTGGCGAGCAGCGGCGCAGCCATCTGGCAGCGCACGCCGGGGCGCACGGCCCGATACCGGGAATCATGCGCGGTATCGAAGGCGAGGGCGGGCCGGCCGTGCCAGGCGACCCAGCCGGGGATGCCCTGGCCGAGGGCGAACGACAGGTCGCGGTCGGCGGGGGGCAGCCCGAACGTCGCCTCCGTCTCGAGCTTGCCGGAATCGGGATTGAGCAGGGTGATGGCCCCGCTGTCGGCCACAATCGCCCGGGAAACCAGGGCGAGGATTTCCCGCAGGGCCAGGGCGGCGTCATCGGTCCGCGTCCCCAGGGTCGCGATCGCCAGCAGCGTGGCCGTGGTGGCCGGCTCGGCGGCCGCCGCGGGCGGAACCGGCGCGGCGGGCGCGGCTGGGGCGGGCGAGAGTGCCGGGTCGCTTTGCACGCGTTCCACTCTCAAGCTGGATTCGGCCCTCCGCAACCCGTAATCGGCCACTCCGGGCGCCGGACTCAGGCTCCGGCGGCGGCGGCGGCGGGGGTGATGACCTCGGCCAGCGCGTCGCGCAGGCCGTGGAGGCGCTCGAGGTCCTCCACCGGCTCATGGGTGTCGCTCTCGATGTAAAAAGTGTCGATCGCCACGCCGCGCTCGGTGCCGATCCGCGCGAACGTGATGTCGAAGCCCCGCTCCGAGATCGTCTTGCCCAGGCGGTAGAGCAGGCCGAGCTGGTCGCGGGCCTGCACCTCGACGATGGTGCGCTGCATCGAGAGCTCGTGATAGACGTCCACCGTGGGCGGAAACGAGCTGTGCAGGGAATCGCCGTTGTTGGCCGAGAGATAGCGGGTGGCGGCGAGCTTTTTGGCCTGGGCGACGATCTCCGGATAGAGATCCTTGTTGGAGACCAGGGTGGCCTCGATGTTGCGGGCGACGGTGTCCTGGACGGCGGCGCTTTGCACGACGCCGCGGCCGGGCTCGATCACGTAAAAGGTGTCGATCGCGATATGGTCCGTGCGGGAGATGACCTTGGCCCCGAGAATATTGAGGCCGGCCACGCTGAACGCGCCGGCGAGCTTGTAAAATAGCCCGGCCCGGTCCCAGGTGACGACGTTCACGACCGTGTAGGAGCGATTGAGGTCGTCCTGCCAGTCGATCACCGGCCGGAGTGACCCGACCGAATCCGCCGCGTTGATCGACATCAGCAGCCGGTTCACCATCCGGACGTGCAGGGCGACCTCGCCCGCGTCGGTGTGGACGAAATACCGGTCGGGCAGCAAATTGAAATGCGCGGCGATCTCGTCCTCGCTGATCCCGGGCATGCGTTTGGCGATGAGCTCCTGCTGGGTCATTTTCTTCTTGGCGTCGTTGCTCGCGTCCAGGGCCGCGCCGTGCTGCAGGCGGTCCAGCGTGGCGCTGTAAAGCTTGGTGTGGAGGGTGTCCTTGTAGCTGTTCCACAGGTCGGCCGACGTGGCCCGGGCGTCGCAAAACGTATGGACGTAGAGATGCCGGAGGCGCTCAGCGTCTCCCACCAACTCGGCGAATGCGACCGCGGTCCTGGGGTCATCTGTATCCCGCTTCTGCCAGAATCGTGCCATCGCGAGATGATTTTTTATCACAAATAAAACCAGGGCGGCGCCCTCCGGCGGCACCCCCAGCCGCTCGAGGATCGGGGTGGCCAGCCGGACCCCGCTTTCGGAGTGGCCGCTGATGCCCTGGGCCTTGCCGATATCGTGCAGGAGCAGGGTGAGATAGACGAGGGACGGGTCGTTGATCTCGTGCAGCACCTCGCGGTACTTCAGCGTGATGGGCTCGGCTTCCGTGAAGATCCGGTCGAGCCCTGATATCGCGTTAAGGGTATGCACATCAGCCGTATAGCGATGATAGAACTCGTGCTGGACGAAGCAGGTCAGCGCGTCGAATTCCGGGATGAAGCGGCCGAGCACGCCCAATTCGTGCATCCGGGCCAGGGCGGGGTAGACCGCGCCGGACTCCGAGAGCAGGGCGCGGAAGCACACGGCGGCGTCGGGCGACCGGGAGATGGTCGTCAGCAGCGGCAGGGATTCGCGGATGATCTGCTCGAGGTGGAAGCCCAGGGTGCAGCCGAGCTGCTGGCAGTGCCGGAAGACCCGGATCAGCCGCACCGGATCGTCCTGGAACACCGTCGGCTTCTCCGCCGCCAGCTCCCGGCCGCGCAGGACGAAGCCGTCGAGGCGCTGGCTGTGCTGGAAACGCGTCGCGCGCAGGGTTTCCAGCACGGAGAGCCTGGCCCCCTGGGCGTCCCGCCCGATCGTAAGCGCCAGCCGGCTCTCGACCAGCTTGGCGATGCGGAAGATGGCCTGGGCATTGCGGTAGTAGTCCTGCATGAACCACTCGATGCGCCGCAGGGCATCGGCCTCGCGATAGCCGAGGTTCCAGGCCACGCGGGCCTGGATGTCCAGGCTGAGGACGTCGGTGGCGCGCGCGCTCAGGAAGTGCAGCTCATTGCGCACCCGCAGCAGGAAGTCATAGCTCGCCTTGAACCTCTCCACTTCCTCCGGTTTGAGGTGATTTTGCGTCGCCAGTTCATCGATGGTCGTGATGCCGAACTTCACCCGGGCCATCCAGAGGGCGTTCTGATAGTCCCGCAGGCCGCCGACCCCGTTCTTGATGTCGGGTTCCTGGTTGAAGACGGTGTCGCCGAACTTGGCCCGGCGATGCGCCTGGTCCTCCAGGCGGGCGATGATGTAGGCCTTGGGGGACTCGCTGGTGTAGAAATTGCGGTAGGCCTGCTCGAAGGTATCGTAGAGGGCGGGGGAGCCGGCAATCAGGCGCGCCTCCAGCAGGGACGTCCGGATCTGCATGTTCTTGCGCGCGTCGACGAAGACCTGCTCCACCGACCGGGTCGAATGGCTGTTCTTCAGGCCGATGTCCCACAGGAGGTAGAGGATCTCGCGGGTGAGATGCTCCTGGTAGGGGCCGATCGCGGCGGCCTTGGCCCTTTGCGGAAAGAGGAACATGACGTCGACGTCGCTCCAGGGCGAGAGTTCGCCCCGGCCATAGCCCCCGAGCGCGACCAGGGCGACGGCCGGAGGCTTATTATTGCGGGAGAACGACTTGGTTGCACAGTCGAACAGCCGGGCGACCAGGGCGTCCACGATCTCCGAACGTTCGTGCGCGATGGCGAGGCCGGAGGCCCCGGCGGCGTGGCGCCGGTGCAGCGCGTCCATCTCCTCCTTCAGGAACTGCCGGCAGGCCGTCAGGCGCTGCGCGACCGGCGTGTCGCCGGTGAAGGCGAGGAGCATGGCGGCGCGGGTCTGGATGGTCTCGGGCATCGGGAAAGATAGGTCTAGACGACGGCATTTATCCACGAATTGCACAAATGAGCACGAATTTAAACGTCACCCAAACCTGAAACAGCAGTGGCTCAATTTGATCGGAGAAGCTCCCTTCGCGGCCGGCGATAGCCAATCCCAATCTCCCGGCGATCCGGCCGCAGCGGCCCGGAGCCGGGATGAGGCTGTCAATGGCCGCTGCGGGAGCCTCTCCGATCAAATTGAGCCACCGTCGATGATACTCGATCCTTGCCTCGTGCGGCGACGCGGGGTTGTCTCGGAGGTTCAACTTTCCGCGAGACCATGGCTGAAATCACCAAGAGCTACGAACCGGGCGACGTCGAAAAAAAGTGGTATGCCGCGTGGCAGGACGCCGGGGCCTTTCGGCCGGCCGGCCCGGGACCGGCCTATACCATCGTCATTCCGCCCCCCAATGTGACCGGGGTGCTGACCATGGGGCACGTGCTGAACAACACGTTACAGGACATCCTGGTGCGCCGGGCCCGCCTGGAAGGTCGGAGCGCCCTGTGGATTCCCGGCACCGACCACGCCGGCATCGCCACCCAGACCGTGGTCGAACGCGAGCTCCGCAAGGAGAAGAAGACCCGCCGCGACCTGGGGCGGGAGAAATTCCTCGAGCGGGTCTGGGGGTGGCGGCGCGAGAAGGGCGACATCATCCTGGAGCAGCTCCGCCGCCTCGGCGCCTCATGCGACTGGGATCGAACCCATTTCACGATGGATCCGGCCTATTCGCGCGCGGTCCTGACCTCATTCGTCGAGTCCTTCCGCCGCGGCCACGTTTACCGCGGCAAGCGGATGGTGAACTGGTGCCCGGCCTCGCTCACCGCGCTTTCCGATGAGGAGGTCATCATGAAGCCGGTCAACGGCGCTCTTTATGAAGTGCGCTACGAGCTCACCGACCGACCGGGCGAATTCGTCCAGGTGGCCACGACGCGCCCGGAGACCATTCCGGGCGACGTGGCCATCGCGGTCCACCCGGAGGACCCGCGCTACGCCGGCCTGGTCGGCCGCACCGTCTGGCGGCCGCTGCAGCGGGCGCCGATTCCCATCGTGGCCGATGCGGCGGTGGACCGCGCGTTCGGCTCGGGTGCGCTCAAAATCACTCCGGCCCACGACAAGGTGGACTTCGAGATCGGGCAGCGGCACCGGCTGCCGGTGATCGACGTGCTCAACCCCAACGGCACCCTCAACGAACTCGCCGGCCCGGGACTGGCCGGCTTGGACCGCTTCGCCGGGCGCAAGCGGGCGGTGGAACTGCTCCGGGAGGCCGGCGCACTGGTCGGCGAAAAACCCCACCAGAACAACGTGGGGTATTCCGAGCGCGCCGATGTGCCGATCGAGCCGCGCCTGACGTGGCAGTGGTGGCTGCGCTATCCCCGGGTGGGCGAGGCCGCGGCGGCGGTGCGCGACGGCCAGATCAAGTTTTACCCGGAGCGGTGGGCCAAGGTCTACCTCCACTGGCTCGAGAATATCCAGGATTGGTGCATCAGCCGCCAGCTCTGGTGGGGCCATCGCATCCCGGTCTGGTATCGGAAGGGGCTCGACCGCGAGCGGCTGGCCGAGGCGGACCTGCGCGACCCGGGGAAGGTGCACGTCTCGCTCGACGGCCCGGCGGATCCGGAGAACTGGGAGCAGGAGGATGACGTGCTCGACACCTGGGCCTCATCCTGGATCTGGCCGCTGGCGACCCTGGGCTGGCCGGATCCCGCGGAGATGGCCAAGGCGGGCTTCGACCGGTTCTACCCGACCACCACGCTCGTGACCGGGCCCGACATCATCTTTTTCTGGGTCGCGCGGATGATCATGGCCGGTCTGGAGTTTGCCCGCCCGGGCGAGCCGCTCGCGCGGCGGATCCCGTTCAGCAGCGTGTATTTCACGGGGATCATCCGCGACGCCTCCGGCCGGAAAATGTCCAAGTCGCTGGGCAATTCGCCGGATCCCCTCGACCTGATCGACAAATACGGGGCCGACGGGCTGCGCTTCGGCATTGTGTCCACCGCGCCGCAGGGCCAGGACATCCGCTTCGCTGACGAGCGGATCGAGCAGGGCAAGAACTTCTGCAACAAGCTCTGGAACGCCTGCCGGTTCCGGCAGATGAGCGGACCGGCCGGCGACAATTCCTCGGTTGCGGCCATCGTGGGGCGGCTGGAGCCGGGGCAATTCGACGCCGACGACGAGACGATCCTCGCCAAGCTGGTCCAGCTCGACGCGGACATCGCCCACAGCTTTGCCCGCTTTGAATTCGCGGAGGCGACGCAGAAGCTCTATGCATTCTTCTGGAACGACTTCTGCGACTGGTACGTCGAGGTGTCGAAATCCAAACTGCAGGCGCCGGAGACCCGGGAAAACTGCCTGGCCATCCAGGACCTGGTCCTGCGCCAGACGCTGCTGCTCCTGCATCCCTTCATCCCGTTCGTGACCGAGGAGCTGTGGCAATTGCTGGGTTACGCGGCCGCCGGGAAATTCATCGAGGAGCATCGCCTGGGATTTGCCGCGGAGCTGGAGGCGAAAGTCGGCCGCCCCTTCGACGCGGCGGCGGTGCAGGCGGTGCTGAAGCTCCAGGAGTTCGTCTCCCAGGCGCGCGCGCTCAAGGCCGAGCACAACCTGGCCAGCCGCCGGGATGTCCGATTTTTCCTGATCGCCGCGGACGACGGCTGGGCTCCCGTCCAGGCGAACTTCGCCCGGTTGGTCCGCATGGCCGGCGCCGCCGAGATCATCAGGCGGGATGCCGTCGACGGCGCCCCTGCCGTGGTCACCCCCTTCGGCACGCTCCATCTCGACCTCGCCAGCGCGGTCGACCCGGATGTCGAAAAACAGCGCCTCGCCAAGGAAATCGAAAAGCTCGCCCAGCACATCGCCGCGACTGAGGCCCGCCTCGCCAATTCCGCCTTCGTCGCCAAGGCCCCCCCCGCCGTCCTCGAGGGCGCCCGGAAACAACTGGCGGACCAAGTGGCCAAGCGAGCCGAACTCGAGCGATTGCTCAAAGCCCTGGGCTGAAAAAGTAGCGCAGGCTGAAGGCCTGCTTATTTCAGCAGTTTGACGATGGAAACCGTCGCTGCCACCTGGCCGACCCGGAAGATGAACATCCATCGCATCATCTCGGCTTGGCACTCGGCGATCTTGGTGTCGATCCTGGCATCGAGCTTGGAAATCCCCGCCGCCAGCTTGAGGTTCATCGCGTCGAAGCCGCTCTGCATTTCCGCTCTGAGGGAGGCCACGCTGTGATTGATGCTTGCCTCGATCTGATGCACTTCGGCGGCAAATTTGATTCCATCGACCTTGTTGGCAAGGGCGTTTGCATGGCGTAAATCATCGTCTGCCAAGGCCATTCGAATCGCTTGCCCGACGGCGCTCGCCTGCGCATCGGGCATCTCCGATCGAATTCAGCCCATCTATGCAAAGTGCAGGCGTGAGTTCGCCTTGAGATACTCGGCGATGTCCGCCGCGAAGATCGCGCCGAACTCGGCGCGCTTCTTTTCGCCCATCCCGGGGATGCCATCCATCGCCTCGAGCGTCTCGGGATAGAACCGCGCCATCGCCCGCAGCGTCGTGTCCCCGAAGACGATGTAGGCCGGCACGTGGCGCTCGTCCGCCAAGCGCTTGCGCAGCGCGCGCAGGCGCGCGAAGAGGATCTCGTCGCAGGCGATGTCGCCCTCGCGGCGGACCACCCGGCGCGCCTTGGGCGCGTCCATCGGCTTCGTCAGCGTGATGGGCGCGCGGGTCTTCAGCACCTCCAGCCCGGCGGCGGTCAGCTCCAGGGTCGCGTATTCGCCTTCGCCCACGGCCACAAAGCCCAGGCGCATCAGCTCGCGCCCGACCGACGCCCACTGCGGCCGCGCCAGCTCGCCGCCGATGCCGTAGGTCGTGAGCCGCTGGTGGCCCCAGCGGTTGATCTTGTCGGTCGCGGCCCCCGTCAGCACGTCGGTGACGTGGTTGAGCCCGACTCCGAAACCGCTGGCCTGCCGGATGCGATAGAGGCAGGAGAGGAACTTCTGGGCCACCACCGTCCCGTCGAAGCTCTCGCGGGGCTCGAGGCAGTTGTCGCAGGCTCCGCAGCTGTCCAGGGGAAAATCCTCGCCGAAGTAGGCCAGCAGCTCCCGCCGCCGGCAGGTGGCGCTCTCGGCGTAGTGCACCATGCGCCGGAGCTGGCTCCGCGCGATGCCGCGCTCCTGGTCGTCGGTGATCTCGTCGAGGAAGTGGGTCTGCTTCGCGACGTCGCCCGGGCTGAAGAGCAGCAGGCAGTCGGCCGGCAGGCCGTCGCGGCCGGCCCGGCCGGTCTCCTGGTAGTAGCCCTCGACGTTCTTGGGCAGGTCGTGGTGGATGATCCAGCGGACGTTCGGCTTGTTGATGCCCATGCCGAAGGCGATGGTGGCGCAGACGATCCGCGCGTCGTCGCGGAGAAACGCGTCCTGGCGCCGGGTGCGCTCGTCCGCGTCGAGCCCGGCATGATAGGCCCGCACCGCGAAACCGCGGGTGGCCAGCGACGCGGCGGCCCGGTCGGCCGCCGCCCGGCTCGCGCAGTAGATGATCCCGCTCTCGTCCTCCCGCTTTTTGACGAAATCGAGGATCTGCTTCAGCGGCTGGTCCTTGGGCAGCACGCGGTAGGTGAGGTTGGGGCGGTTGAAGCTCGCGACGAACACCGCCGGGTCGCGCAGGCGCAGGTGCGTGACGATGTCGGTCCGGACCCGCCCGGTGGCCGTGGCGGTCAGGGCCATGACGGGCACCCCGGGCAGCGCCTCGCGCAGCCGGGCGAGCTGGCGGTACTCCGGGCGGAAATCGTGGCCCCATTCGGAGACGCAGTGCGCCTCGTCGATCGCGAGCCCGCTCACGTTCCATTTCTTGAGATTTTCCACCCACCCGTCGAGCATCAGCCGCTCCGGCGCGGCGTAGAGCAGCTTGTACTCGCCGCGATGCAGCCCGCGCAGCCGGGCGCGCGCCTCGTCCCCGTCGAGCGAGGAATTGAGGAACGTCGCCGCCACGCCGCTGGCCTGGAGGGCGTCCACCTGGTCCTTCATCAGGGCGATGAGGGGGGAGACCACGAGGGTGAGGCCGGGGCGGGCGAGGGCCGGGAGCTGGAAGCACAGGGACTTGCCGCCGCCGGTTGGCAGCAGCGCGAGCACGTCCTGCCCCGCCAGGAAGGCCTCGACGATCTCGCGCTGGAGGGGCTTGAACTCGGTGTAGCCGAAGGTGCGCTTGAGCAACGCGGGCAGGTCGGGAGTCATCGTCTCCATTATATCAAGCGGCGGCCCCACGGCGGGAGCGGGTCACAGGGAGGCCAGATTGTGCTGGGCCAGCGCCGCCCGGAGCCGGATCCATGACGTCCGCACCCCAACCAGCTGCTCCGCCACGTCGTCCCAGGCGCCGGCATCGGCCGTGCGCTCCAGCGCTTGCGCCCTCTCATACATCTGGGTGGCCCCGATGACGGCGCAGCTGCCCGCCAGCTTGTGGGCGGTGCGCGCGAGCTCCCCGCCTTCGCGCGCCGCGGCCAGGCGCCCCAGCTCGGCGAGGCGCGGGGTCTCCTCGCGGAGGAAGAGGGCGATCAGCCCGACCAGCACGGGATCGTCGAGCCGGTCCGAGCCGGAGGACATCTCCGCCAGCACGCGGACATCCAGGACACCGTCGTTGTCGTTTTCCGTCATGGCTTGAGTTGGCGGAATAGAACCGAGTCCTATCTCGTTGGCGAGCCCAACACTCCGTTCTTTGGTGTATAAGTTTGAGGGTGGAGCGCGTTGTCCCCAACACGCTGGTTCGACGTGGCACGGGCTTCCAGCCCGTGTCGGGGATGACATGGGCTGAAAGCCCATGCTGCGGTTGAGCCAGCGTGTTGGGGACAACCCGCTCCACCCCTAATCCTGCTCTACCGCCCGGTACATTCCCGGGATTGTCTTCCCGCGGACGTTCTGCGAATCTCCGCCGGTGAACTCCCGCTTTCCTCTCCTGGCCGCCGGGCTCCTCGGCGCGACCGGGGTCGGCCTGGGCGCCTTCGGCGCCCACGCGCTGCACGCCTCCCTGCAGGCGCGGGGCACCCTGGGCACCTGGGAGACGGCCGTCCACTACCAGCTGGTCCATGCCGTCGCGCTCCTCGGCGCCGCCGCCTGGCGGCGCGCCGACGGGTCCCGGACCCTGGCCTGGGTGGTGCGGGCCTGGACCGCGGGCGCCGTGCTTTTTTCGGGCTCGCTCTACCTGCTGGCGCTCGGCGGCCCGCGCTGGCTCGGGCCGGTCACGCCGCTCGGGGGCGCCGCCCTCATCGCCGGCTGGCTGGGCGTGGCCGCCGCCGCCTGGCGCCTCCCCCATGAATCCTGACTTCCCGCTGCCCGGGGACCTGCGCGCCATGCTCGAGGCGCTGCGGCGCGCCGGCCGGCCCCGCCTGGTCGGGGGGGTGGTGCGCGACTGGCTCCTCGGCCTCGCCGCGAAGGACTTTGACGTGGAGGTCGCCGGAGTGGACTTTGAGACCCTGCGCCGCGCGCTGGCTCCCTTCGGCGCCACCGACGTGATCGGGCGCAGCTTCGGCGTGGTCAAGGTGCGCAGTGCCGCGACCGGCGGGGAGTACGATTTCAGCCTGCCTCGCCGCGAGTCGAAGACCGGCTCCGGTCATCGCGGCTTCGCGGTCGCCCCCGATCCGGACCTGAGCGACGCCGAGGCCGCCGCGCGGCGCGACTTCACGGTGAACGCGATCGCCTTCGACCCCTTTTCCGGGATGCTGATCGATCCGCACGGGGGCGTGGCCGACCTGCGGGCCCGCATCCTGCGACACACCAGCGCGGCGTTTATCGAGGATCCCCTCCGCGTCCTGCGGGCCTTCCAGCTGGCGGCGCGGTTCGACTTCGCGCTCGCGCCGGAGACGGCGGCGCTGTGCCGGAGCATCGCGGACACCTTCGGGGAGCTGCCGGTCGAGCGGGTGTGGGCGGAGTGGGACAAATGGGCCGCCAAGTCCGTCCGGCCGTCCCGCGGGCTCGCGGTCCTTGAGGACACCGGCTGGCTGCGGCACTTTCCCGCCCTCGCCGCGCTGCGCGGCACGCCCCAGGAGCCGGAATGGCATCCGGAGGGCGACGTCTTCACCCACACCCAGCACTGCCTGGACGCGCTGGTGGCGCTGGAGGGCTGGCGCGGGGGCGATCCCGGCCGGCGGCGCATGCTCTCGCTTGCGGTGCTGGCGCATGATTTTGGGAAGCCCGCCACGACGGCGCGGGCGGAGCGGCGCGGGGTGATGCGCTGGGTGAGCCCCGGCCACGAGGGCGCCGGAGTCCCGTTGACGGTCGCCTTCCTGCGGGCCGTGGGCGCGCCGCTCGAGCTCGACGCTCCAGTCGGCGCCCTCGTGATGCAGCACCTCGCCCACCACCATGGCGGCCAGGGGGGATTCTCGGATTCGCAGGTGCGCCGCCTGGCGCGCAAGCTCGCGCCCGCGACGATCGACGACCTGGCCCTGGTGATGAGCGCGGACTCGCGCGGCCGGCCGCCGCTCGACCCCGCCGGGGACCTGGCGCTGATCGAGACCCTGCGCGGCCGCGCCCATGCGCTGGCCCTCGAGAGCGCCGCGCCCCGGCCGCTGGTGCTCGGCCGCCATCTCCTGCTCCTCGGCCGCCGGCCCGGTCCGGAATTCACGCCCATCCTGGCCGCCGCCTTCGAGGCGCAGCTCGACGGTGCGTTTGCCGACGAAGCCGGGGGGATGGCGTGGTTGAAAAAATACCTGAACGTCACTTGAGCCATGGCGCCGCCCCCGAATCCGGTCCCCGGCGCGGCGCTGCCCCGGCGCGCGTTCCAATGGGATCTCGCCCGCCAGGTCGAGCGGCTCGACTGGCTGGTGGCGCAGCTGCCGCGCTACGCGCAGTGGGGGTACCAGGAACTTTACCTGCATCTCGAGGACGCCGTCGAATATCCCAGCCTGCCGGGGATCGCGCGCCGCGACGCCTATTCCCACGCGCAGCTCGGGCGGCTGGTGGACGCCGCCTCGCGCGCCGGTCTCGGCGTGGTGCCGATCGTCAACCTGCTCGGTCACACCCAGTACCTCCTCAACGACCCGGCGCTGCGCGACCTCAATGAGTTGCGCGCGCCCGACGGTTCGCCGCTGGCGCGGGGCCAGGTGTGCCCCCTGCACCCCCGCCTCCCCGAGGTCGCGGAGAAGCTCCTGCGGGATGTGGCGCCCTTCTGCACCGCGGGCCAAGTCCACGTCGGGCTCGACGAGTCCTATCACCTCGGCCGCCATCCGCTCAGCCGGGCCGAGATCGCCGCGGCCGGGCTCGCCGCCCATTTTGCGGGCCACGTCGGGCGCCTCCACGCGCTGGCCGGCCGGCTCCGCCTGCGGCTGGGGATGTGGGCGGACATGCTCGCGCTGCTGCCGGCGGCGATTCCCCTCCTCCCTCCCGGGCTCGTCGCCTACGACTGGTATTACTATCCCTTCCGCCGGCTGCCCGCCCTCGAGCTCCGCAACTTCGCCCCCTACGATCTGGCCGCCCCGCTGCGCGCCCGGGGCATCGAGTACTGGGGCTGCCCGATGGACGGCGCCTTTCGCCACGAGCCCCTGCCGGTCTTCGCGGACCGGCTGGCCAACATCGTCGCGTGGTGGCGGCGCTGCCGCCGGACCGCGGCGGCCGGACTGCTCCTCACTGCCTGGGAGCCCGGCCGGATCGCGGCCGAGCTGGCGATGACGGTCGACGCCGCCGCGGCCGGACTGTGGCTGGACGGCGAGGAGGACCCCGGGCGGCTGCTCGCCGGGGGGTGCCGGCGGATGTTCGGACGTAAGGGGGCGGGGGCGGCCCGCGCGCTGGCCGGAGTGGATCGGTATCCCTTTTCGGGTTATGTGCGCTGGCGGATCAACGACCGCTGGGCGGGGGCGGCCACGGACTTATCGCTGGCGCCGTGGCGCGCGGAGCTGCGGGCCTGCGGAGCCCTGGCGGGGCGGCGCGAGCTGCCTGTCCCCGTGCGCGCGAGCCTGCGCCTGCGCGCCTATCTCGCCGCGCGAGACCTGCTGGTCCGCGCCGCCGGGCAGGGGGTCTGGCGGCTGCGGGCGGCCCGGGCGCGGGGCCGCGCCGCGGCCGGCCGGCGTCTGGCGGCGGCGCTGGATCTCGCCGCTCGCGACTTTGCGCGCGAGATCGCCGCCGGCCGGACGGCGGCGCGCGCGATGTGGCGGCGCACGCGGGACCGGCGGGTTGTCGGGCCGAATGAGGACATGGTCCGTCGCGACGCAGAACAGCTGCGCGCCTGGCGCGCCTGGCTGCGGCGGGAGCAGGGGTCTGACCTCTTCCGGGCCTCGCCGGTGGTCGGAGCCTGGCAACTGCTCGTCACGGTCGATAATTTTGCGCCCGCCGCGCAGCGGGTGGTGGTGGAGCGGCGGGGCGCCGGCGGGGAGTGGGAGGAGGTGGACGGGGTTTTCACCATCGAGTTCCAGGCCCGCGCCGCGCGGCGACGGGCGGAGTTGTCGCATAGGGTCTCGGTGCCCCTGGACGGGCCCGTGCCGGGCGCCGGCCGACCCTGGCTGCGAATCGCGGTCCGCGGCTTCGGCCGGGTGCGGTTGCGCGATGTGCGGCTGACCGACGGGGTCCGGGACTTTGCCCCCGCGGCCGGCGCGCGGTCGCGGGCGGTCATCGGCCGGGATGCGCCGGCCTCGGGTTATCCGGATTTCGACTGGGCGAAGAACCGGGGGGTGTGGGTGCTGGCGCTTGCGCGGGAGGCATAGTCCGGTACTTTGCTGCCCATGCGGGCTGCGGCTTTCCTTCTGGCGCTTTTTTCCCTCGTCGCCTTCGTGGCGCGGGGGGACGAGGGGTCGCCGGCGCCGGACACCGAGGACGGCTACCTGAAGCTGGGATTCGACCGGCTCGCCGGTTTCAAGTTTGTCACTCCGGCCTACGATCCGGTGGCGGACCCGAAGGGGGCGCCCCCGACCGGCGAGGACCAGATCCCCGCGGAAGTGAAGGCCTGGAACGGGAAAAAGGCCATGATCACGGGCTTCATGCTGCCCACCCAGCTCAAGAACGGCAAGGCGACCGAGTTCCTCATCATGGCCAACCAGATGGCCTGCTGTTTCGGCACGGTGCCGAACATGAATGACTGGGTGGTGGTGCGCATGCCGGACGGCGTCCCGGTGACCCAGGACGTGCCCATCTCATTTTATGGCGTGCTGAAGGTGGGGGCGATGTACGACAATGGGTATATGACCGGGATCTATGAGATGGATGCGGAGCGCGAAGGAGAAATCAGGGACTGAAGGCTGAGGGATGAAACTCGAGACCTGAAATTCGAAACGTGGGTCGGTTTGATCGGGAAGACTCGTTGTCCGGCGGTAGGGACGTGGCTTCCAGCCCAAGAGCTTATGGGCTGGGCGGAACGCCCGGGTATCAAGGCTCGGAAATAAATGGGCTCTGCCCACGGCACATGAGACACGGGCTGAAAGCCCGTGCCACGTCGGATTGCCGCAGCCCGATCAAACTGATCCACTGCGTGAAATTCAAACCGCCGGTCCCGGAGGTTCGATTTTCAGGTTTCGAGTTTCATCTTTCAGCCTTCCGCGAGTCAGCGAGCGATGTCGGCCTGGGTCAGGACCTTGAAGCCGCGCTGGTCGAGGGCCTGGGCGGCCACCTCGGCGTCCTCGACGTTGATGGCGAAGGCCGCGCGTCCGTCGGGGCGCTTGATGAAGCTGTAGATGTAGTGGATGTTGATCTCCGCCTCCAGCAGCGCCCCGAGCACGCCGTTCAAGTCGGACTCGTTCTGGATCTCGACCGCGAGCACGCTGAGCTCGGTGTAGGGGAAGTCATTGTTCACCATCAGCTCGCGGGCCTTGTCCGGGTCGTCCACGATCATCCGGAGGATCGCGCTGTCGCTGGTGTCGAGCACGGTGATGGCCATGACGTGGACGTTGCTGCGCTTGAGCAGGGCGGTGAGGTCGTGGAGGCGGCCGATCCGGTTTTCGGCAAAGACCGAGAACTGCTTCACCGGGTCGAGCGGGGGCATGTTGGTACGCGGAGCGTCCATCAGGTGAGTGATCATGCCCGCTATTAAAGCAACGTCAACCGGGTCCCCTTTGCAAAAGGATGAAGGCTGAGACCTGAAACCTGAATCCAAACCCCAATCCTCCGGGGTCGAACTTCAAGTTTCAGGTCTCAGCCTTCATCCTTCTGCAGAGCGGGGTTGAATCGGGCCGCGGGGTGGTTAACGGTGGAAGGGATGAGTGAGGACCCCCCGGCCTACTACGCGGCAACGCACGACCGCGCCCTGGCCAGTGCGCGCCTGGTGCTGGGAGGGATCGCGCTCAATGCGGCGCTCGCCGTCGCCAAGTTTGCCGGCGGAATTTTCGGGCACAGCTTTGCCCTGATCGCGGACGGCGCCGAGTCGCTGCTCGATATCCTGTCGTCGCTGCTGGTATGGGCGGGCTTCCGCGTGGCCTCCCGACCTCCGGACGCCAACCACCCCTACGGCCACGGGCGCGCCGAGCCGCTCACCGCGCTGGCGGGGGTGGTGTTCATCTTCGCCACGGCGGCGTGGGTGGGTCTGGGGGCGGTGCATGGGATTCGCACGCCGCACCAGGGCCCGCATTGGGCTACGCTGCCGCTGCTGGCGGCGATCGTCGCGACCAAGGTCTGGCTGTTCCGCCGGATGGGCGCGGCCGGGGCCTCCGCTGGAAGCTTGGCCCTCGACGTCGAGGCCTGGCATCACGGATCCGACGCGCTGACGTCGGCGGCCGCGTTCGTCGGCATCGCAGTCGCCGTGGTGGGTGGCCGGGGCTGGGAGGCGGCGGACGGCTGGGCCGCGCTTTTCGCCTGCGTGGTCATCGTCTTCAATGGCGTGAGCATCCTGGTCAAGACCCTGGGCGAGATGATGGACACTGCGGCGGCCCCGGCCGTCGAGAACCGGATCCGGCTCCTCGCCGCCAGCGTGCCCGGCGTCGGGGCCCTGGACAAATGCCGGGTCCGCAAGAGCGGGCTCAGCTACCTGGTGGACATCCACGTGCGGGTCGATGGCAGCCTCAGCGTCGTGGCGGGCCACAACATCGGGCACGACGTGAAGAGCGCCCTGCTCGCCTCTGACCTGCGCGTGACCGACGTCTCGGTGCACATCGAGCCGATGGAGCCCTCCCGAACCTAGAACGCGGCGGTGACTTCCTGCTGGCGGCCGGGCTCCAGGGTGGCGGTGCCGAGGGCCGTGCACTCGATCTCGTCGTTCTTGTAGAGCTTGAACGCGATCAGGCCCGCCGCCTCACTGGTGTCCCAGCGCCACTTTCCGATGGAGACAAACTGCAGCGGCACGCCCTTTTCCCAACTCAGGCCGGGACCCTCGCCGCGGATGAACAGGCGATTGCCGATGCCGATGTAGGCGGTGACGAGCAGGCGGGTCGCGCCGTCGGCCGAGAGCGAGGAGGCGGGGGACACCTCGTCGGGGGAGGACTGGGTGAATTCGGACGCCGCCGGCGCGGCCGATTCGAGCTCAAGATTGGGCAGCACCTTCGCCGGCTCCTCCGATGCCGCCACCGGCTTGCGCGGCGCGCGCTTGCGGGGAGGTTTAATAACCGCGGGCGTTTCCTCCGTCGTCCCGCTGGGCGGGACTTCGGCGGACAGGTCCGCCTTCGGTGGCTCAACGGACGGGGGCAGGGCTTCCGGCACCGGTTCCGCCTTGACCGCAGGAGGAGCCGCGGGACGCGCCGGTTCAGCCGAGGTCCGGACGATCTTCGCGACGGCGGACAATTCCGCCGCAACCTTGGCGAAGGAGAACCGGTCCGCCGAAGCCTTGGCGAAGGCGGAAGTGAGCTGCTCCGAGAGGGCGGTGCGCAGCGCGGCGAGGTCGGCCTCCAGCGCCCGGTGGTCCTCGGCGCGGCTGCGGGCGGCCGCGGCCGCGAATTCGGCCAATCGGTCCTGCAGGCTGAGCGGGAGCTGCCCGGCCTGGCCGAGGCTTTTTTGCGCCGAGTCGGCCGTCTCGCGCAGCCCGATGGCGGCAATGCTGATCTGTTCCGCCGCGGCGGTGGCGTGGCGCGCCAGGGCCTCGAGCGAGCGCTGGCGGGTGTCGAGGGCCTCATCCTGGCGCCGCGCGTAATCGGTGAGGAAGGGAATCGCGCCCGCGATCGCGGCGCAGACCACGCACACCACGATGCCGGCGACGGCCTCGACCGGCAGCGGCTGCGCCGCATCCACCGCGATCAACCAGGCGGCCGCGAGCAGCGCGGCGTCGGCGACAAGAAAGGGCCACTTCGGAAGCTTCGGGGTCTGATCGGGGAGCATCATGGCAGCGCGGCGGCGGGAACCTTCTGCGGCGCGGCGCCGAAGATTTCAACCAAATCTCGCCGCGATGGCCGCGCGCAGGCGCAGCCACTCCGTGGGATTGAGGTCGCGCTTGCGGCCGGGCGCCACCTGGCGGTGGTCGGTCATGCGCTCGATGGTCCAGCCCCGGAGCAGCCAGCGCGCGGCGAGCCACTCGAGCGCCGAGGCAAGCTGGAGGGACGTGAGGGGCGCCCGATCGGTGTCGCCCGCGAAGGCCACGCCCAGCAGGAAGGCATTGCATCCGGTCCGGCCCATGAACTGCGAGGCGCCGGCATGCCAGGCGACGGCGGCATCCGGCACGAGCCGGCACCGCGCCCCGTCGCCCGCGATCACGCAGTGGTAGCTCACCTTGCTCTCCGGCCGGAGCATCCGCGCGATCGTGTCGTCGTAGCTCAGCTCAGTGTGATGAAAGACCACCCCGAGCTGCTCGTGTGGCGGGGCCAGGTCCCGATTGGGCGAGAGGCGCTCGACTTCAGCAAAGGGCACGGGAGGAGAGCGCAGCGTCCCGAGTTGATCGGGAAGGCTCCCTTCGCGGCTAGAGCTGCGCAAAGCCAATCTGGTCGCCAAGCCGCCTCCCCCCCCCCTCAAGGGGG
>Ga0302319_10005160_pt1 | contig 26351 bp, 19 predicted proteins | sample Bog_T0_2_FD_203319 | JGI IMG/M metagenome (GOLD analysis project Ga0302319, IMG submission 203319) | Peat permafrost microbial communities from Stordalen Mire near Abisko, Sweden - Bog_T0_2 | ecosystem: Environmental > Terrestrial > Soil > Wetlands > Peat | place: Sweden: Abisko, Stordalen Mire... | reverse complement strand
GACTCTATGGGCTTGCCGATTGTCGACTTGCTCACCCAGCAACTGGGTGGCCAGTTGCGCGTGCAATCCAGTGCGGGTACGGCATTCTTTGTTGAGTTTCAAAAAGCAGGGAGTAAGGCGAAGGCCGCCTCGGCGGCCTAATGATGGTAGGTCCCTTATCATGAAAAGGCACCTACGATGTCCGAAGCAAAAACACTGCGCTCCGCTATCCTGGCGCACATCGCGCGGCAGTTGGATGTTCCTCTCCCTAGCCTTATCGCTACGTTGGCAATGCTGGACGGCCGGGGAACCGTACCGTTCATCGCGCGTTACCGGAAAGAAGCCACCGGCAACCTGGATGAAGTGGCGATTGGCGCGATTGAGGAGAGGGCGGCTTACTTCCGAGAACTCGAAGAGCGCCGCGAAACGATCCTGAAAACCATCGCCGAACAAGGGAAACTAACGGCCGAGCTCGAAGGGTTGGTGAAAGCGGCTCTGGACAAGAGCACGCTGGAAGATTTATATCTGCCGTTCAAGCCCAAGCGCCGCACCAAGGCCACCATCGCGCGCGAAAAAGGGCTGGGGCCACTGGCCGCTTACCTCTGGAACCAGCAAGCCGGCGGCCCTCCGCTGATTCAGTACGCCGAAACTTTTGTGAGCTTGGAAAAAGGCGTGGGTTCAGCAGCAGAAGCGTTGGAAGGGGCGCGCCATATCCTGGCGGAACAGATTAGTGAAACCACTGAGTTCCGCAGCTATCTACGCCAATTGATGTTGAACGAAGGCATAGTGGCTATCCGCAAAGTGGAAGACGCCCAGGACGCCGAGGGCAAATTCAAAATGTATTACGAGTACAGCGAGCCGGCGGCGAAGATTCCTTCCCACCGCATGCTGGCCATACGCCGCGGCTCTGAAGAAAGCATTCTGCATTTTCAGATTGACCTCGATCCGCTGAAACCGGTGTCGTACTTGAAGAGCAAAGTGCTGCGCGAGCCGGGCGATTGGCAGCCGCAGCTCGAAATCGCGGCCGAAGACGCCTGGAAGCGCCTGCTCAATCTCTCCATCCAAACGGAAGTGCGTCTGGAACTGAAGGAGCGGTCGGATGTCGAAGCGATCCGGGTGTTTCGCGAAAATTTGCAGAACCTGCTGCTGGCGCCCCCCGCCGGACCAATCGGCACGTTGGGTGTTGATCCGGGAATTCGCACGGGCTGCAAGATCGCCGTGGTGGATGAAACCGGTAAATTGCTCGGCCACAGCGTGATCTATCCGCTTGAGCCGAGACACGACACGGCCGGCGCCGCGAAGACGTTGCTGGCGTTCATTCAGAAATATAATGTCCGGGCGATCGCCATTGGCAATGGGACCGGTTCGCGCGAAGCGTCAGCCTTTGTGCAAGACTTCTTACGCGAGGCAAAACTCAGCGACGTCTTCAGCGTGGTGGTGAATGAATCTGGTGCGTCTATCTATTCCGCTTCTGAGATGGCGCGCCAGGAGTTTCCGGATTTGGATCTGACGGTACGCGGCGCCATTTCCATAGCCAGGCGACTGCAGGATCCGCTGGCCGAGTTAGTAAAAATCGACCCGAAATCTATTGGCGTTGGCCAGTATCAGCATGACGTGGATCAACGGAATCTGAATAAGGCTTTGGAGAGCACGGTGAAGAGTTGCGTGAATCGCGTGGGCGTGGATTTGAACACAGCGTCGTTCGCGCTGCTGCGGCATGTGGCGGGCATCACCGAGCGAACGGCGCAGAAAATCGTGGAATTCCGCAATGAAAAGGGGCGCTTCCGCTCTCGTGTGCAGTTGCTGGCCGTACCTGGTTTTGGCCCGAAGACCTTTGAGCAGGCGGCCGGTTTTCTGCGCATTCGCGACGGTGAGAATCCGCTGGACATGACGGCGGTTCATCCTGAGTCGTACCCGATTGTGGAAAAGATCGCGGGGTCGTTACAGGTGACGGTGAGTGAATTGATCGCTCGTCCAGCGTATGTGGACGCACTCAAAATCGAGGCGTTCCAAACGGAAAAGGTCGGCATCTATACGCTGCGCGATATTCGCGAGGAACTACGCAAACCCGGCCGCGATCCGCGCGCGCAATTCGCCGCGCCGCAGTTTCAATCGGGAGTGAACCAGATCTCTGATCTGACGCCCGGCATGATCCTCGAAGGCGCAGTCACAAACGTGACAAACTTCGGCGCGTTTGTCGATGTGGGCGTTCATCAGGATGGCTTGGTACACGTCAGCGAGCTTTCGAACCGGTTTATCAAAGATCCATACGAGGTGGTCAAGGTAGGCCAAATCGTGAAGGTGAAGGTGCTTTCGGCCGATCCGAAGGCGAAGCGCATTGCCTTGTCAATTAAGGCGTTGCAGGCAGTTGATCTACCCAAAATCAAGAATGCGCCAAGCATGGATCAGAAGCTAGCTCAATTGACGAGTAAATTTAGAGGGCGCTAAAGCCCGAAAAAGCGCGAAAAAGCGGACTCGAAAAGCGGACGCGCGAAAAGCGGACGGAGGCAGTTTAATCCGAGAGAGGTTTATCGGCTTAAACTGCCTCCGTCCGCTTTTCGGAAAATATTCTTCGGGCACATCGCGTGCACGCCCGCCTTGCCGTCCACTAGCTGGGTAATATCCAAGTCAACTGCCACGCTCGTCAACGCGTAAGCATCTTCCCGGCTCAGGTGCTTCTCTTGCACCAGGAAGTCGATCATATTGTGCACGGCCATTTCCGTCGCCGTTTTCAAGTCTTCGTCGAAGCCCATGCTGATATAACTCGTGGGCGTTTCCGCCCTCGGCCAAAGCAAGCGCTCGCCTTTATGCACAACGAACTTGAAGGTGCCGGTCAGAAACGTTTCCATGGCGGTGATATCCACCTCGCCATTGCCTTGCCCGGCATGCCCATCGCCCACTTCGAACAGCGCGCCTGTGGCGAACACCGGGATGAAGAGCGTGGCGCCCGCCACCAGTTCCTTGTTATCCATGTTGCCGGCGTGCATCCAGGGCGGCCCGCTGTTCAAACGCCCAGCCGAAGGCGGCGCCACGCCCATGCTGCCGAAAAACGGATGCAGCGGAATTTCGATCCCCGGCGCAAATCTGCCAATCATGCGTTCGCGGTCAAGCGGAATGATCTTCAACCGGGCATACGGAAAATCGTTCGGCAAAAAGCCGCGCCCCGGTCCAAAAGAATTGCAAGCGAAGGGAACGTCAATGTCGATCTTTTGAATCCGTACTTCTAGGACATCGCCCGGCTCGGCTTCTTCGATCGCTACCGGGCCGCTGAGAATGTGCCCACCGGGACCTTTGTCCTTCACCTGCTCGCGAATATCGCGATCATATTGCGGAATGTCGCTCGGCTTCACGCCGGCGGCTTCTAAACGCGCCGGCGGCGGACACGATGAATCGGTTTGAATGCGCACCGTATCGCCCGAATGCACTGTCAGCACCGGTCTCGCTTCTTGCGAATAGTAACCCCACAAAACCGTGCCAGGCGACGCCGCCAAGTTGAAATCGGCAGCCTGCAGACTGCTTAGAGCCAGCGCCGCCAGCGGAAGGGCAAGAAATCGCATTCCTCAATTTAGCGCAATGCCGGCGTCATGCAGCCCCGCTGTGTAGGAAAGAATCCATTCCGAACCGGGACCGTGCAATGTGAAAGCTTCGGACTGCGCGGGAATGATCCAAGTTGTCCCCGCCGCAAATTCCTCGCCAGCCATGGTCCCGCTGCCTTTTAGGCATGTGAGCAACTTGTAATACGCGGCACCGGCGCGAAAATGCGCGGCTTCGGAAATGTTGAGCCGCTCAATGCGGAAGTAGTCGCACACTACCAACTCTTCGCGTCCTTGATCAATCATGATCGGCTCAACGCGGTAGTGATGAGGCCCCAAATCCGAAACAACTACGCCGTGTTCCAAGTGCAACTCGCGCGCACGCCCGTAATCGTAGAGGCGGTAGGTGATGTCGGAGTTCTGCTGCACCTCGCAAATCGTCACGCCCGCGCCGATGGCATGCACCGTTCCCGCCGGTACAAAGATCACATCTCCCGCCTTCACCGGCCGCCAATCGAGCAGTGTCTCTATCTCGCCGGAGCGCGCCGCCTCGGCCATGCGCTGCGCTGTGAGAGTCTCTTTAAAACCCACCGCTACTTCAGCTCGCGGCTCGCCCGCCACAACATACCAAGCTTCAGTCTTGCCCAGACTCCGGTGATGCAGTCGCGCGTAGTCGTCGCGCGGATGCACCTGCACCGACAAGCGTTCGGTAGTGAATAAGAGTTTCAGAAGAAGCGGGCATTGATCGGGATAAGCGGGGTCGTAAGCGGACCCTAGTAGCTCGGGACAGTTCTGGATCATATTCCCAAACTGCTCTGCTGTTTTAGTACGGTTGTCCTTAAAAGTGAACCACACCTCGCCGATACGGTTATTGGTTGAAGGATTACTAAAAAACGGCGTCAGATCGTAACGGCCCCAGACTCTTTCCTGAAACAAGGGCAGAAGTTCAAAGGGCTTAGAGAATTTTGTGGTCGGCATTTAACAATTCATTCAGAGGGCAATAAATAAAATATGATTATCGCGGTTGGCATTATAGCTTTTATGGCAATTTGTGCACTGTCCCTGGTGGGCCTGGGAGAATCCCACACGAGGGTGTCACGAATATTAAACGAACTAGACGATACGCGTGAGAAAGAACAACCTATCGGCAAGCAGCTTCCGGCCCTGCCGCCGCAACCGCTGAAAATCGACGTTTTCTCCGATCCTTTTTCGGAGGTGGCGTTTACGCGCTCTCTTCTCGCCCTAAGTAAAGTTGGCTCACCAGTTCCTTGTGATTCTCCAGTACTCGAGCACGCCGAATCTTCATCGTTGGTGTCAGTTCTCCGTGCTCGATAGAGAAATCGCGGTCCAGGATTCGAAAGCGCCTGATCCGCTCAAAATCCGCTAAGTGTTTGTTGACGCGGGCCACGGCCTCCTGCACGATTTTGTTGACGGATTCGGTTTGCCCGGGTGCGGCTGACGAGACATCCACCTTGGCGCCCTTCAGATTAGCAAGATTGACGGTCAGCAGCGCCGTCATATAAGGCTTCTTATCGCCCACCAGAACTACCTGGCTGACCATCGGCTCCATCTTGAAGAGATTTTCGATCCGCGAAGGATAGATCTTCTTACCGTTGGAGGAGACGATCAATTCTTTCTTCCGGCCCGTAATATACCAATAGCCTGAGCTGTCGGTTTCGGCAATGTCGCCGGTCGAAAACCAGCCAGCGTCGTCCACCACCAAACGGGTCGCGGCTTCGTCGCGATAATAGCCTTTAAAGGCGAAGGGCGAACGAAGCTGTAGTTCGCCATCTTCCGCTAAACGCGCTTCCACGCTAGGCAGGAGTTTGCCAATGCTGCCGGGCTTAGGGCGGTCAAGCGGATTGAAAACCACGATGCCCGCCTCGGTTAAGCCATAGCCTTCCACCAGCGGCATGCCGATGGCTGCATAGAATTCGGCCAAGTCTTTGCCCAGCGGCGCGCCGCCGGAAGCCGCAATGCGCAGCCGCCCTCCCAAGCGCTCGCGAACCTTCTGAAAAACAAGTTTATTTGCCAAGGTGAGTCCAGTTTTCTTCCAACCGGGCAACGGCTTGTCTTCGCGCTGGTAGCGCGCGGCTTCTGCGCCAAGCCCCAACGCGCCATAGAAAATCTTGCGGGCAATCATCGGGCGCTTCTTCACTTCGCTCAATATGGTGGCGTACATGCGTTCCCAAACGCGCGGCGGCGCGAGGAAGAAGGTCGGCTTAATGGCCTTGAGTTCCGCCGGCAAACGCGACAGGCTTTCCGAAAACCAGACCGGCGTACCCATGCGCATGGGCAGCAACTGCAACGCGATGCGCTGCGTAATGTGCGCCGAAGGCAGAAACACGATCGTCGAATCTTCGGGAGCGATGGGCAGCACCGCCGGCCCCTGGTCGATGTTCGCGACTACGGCGGCATGGCTGGTGATGCCCATTTTGGGCTCGCCGGTTGCGCCGGAAGTGAGATACAAAATCGCGCCGTCTTCGAGCGAAATTTCCTGCTGCACCCGCGTCATCGCGTCGGGTTCGCGCACCAGCAGTTCGCGGCCCATCCGCGCCACCGCTTCGAGCGTCAAAACCCCCGGCTCGCTGCCCGGCTCGCTCCCCGTGAGAAGCATCACATGTTCCGGCAGCTTGATAGCCTGCTCGGCGGCGGCTTTCCTAAGGCTCGCCAAGGCCTTGGAGTCTTCCACAAACAAAAAGCGCGGCTGGGACGCCTGGATGTTGCGCACCAAATCGGCCATGGGATACGCCGTGTAGAGCGCCGCCGCCACTCCGCCGGCAGCCATAATGCCCAAATCCGCCAGGTAGAATTCAGCGCGGGTCTCGGAAAGCAGGCAAACGATATCGCCTTTCAGCAGGCCCAGCGAACGCAGTCCGAGCGCGATTTTCGTCGACAACTTGGCCCACTCGTTCCAGGAATAGATGCGGTAAGCGGGCTCGCCTTTCCTGCCCGTGGGCTGATGCAGCGCGGCAGCGTCTCCATACTTGGCTGCCGTCTCTGTTAATACTGTGTAAACATTGCGACCGGGCATTTGCACGAATTTTAGCAGCCCGCCAAGCCGCGCTTTCCAGTTGCTCGTAGCGGTGCGACAATCGTGGTTGCCGCCGTACGAGGACTTATTGCCCCTGAAGAATGGAAACGAATCATTGCGCCGTCCCCTTGCTTATCGGGAAGAGGCGTTTCTGCAAAGCGCTGAATCGCGTCCATTGCGATTTCTGTCGGAGTATTTGTGGCCGCTGGCACACTTTCAGGATGAAAAAATTCACGATACCATCGTGTTCTTTGGTTCGGCGCGGGTGGCCGAAGGCGGACCGCTCGGCCGCTACTACGACGAGGCGCGCGAATTAGCGCGCTTACTTACGCTATGGTCCGAATCGCTTTCCAGGCCCGCCACCGCCGATCACGGCAAGAGCCACCGCTTTGTGATTTGCACTGGCGGCGGCCCGGGCATTATGGAAGCGGCCAACCGCGGCGCGAGCGATGCCGGCGGCAAGACCATCGGTCTCAACATCGGTTTGCCTTTTGAACAGCGGCCCAATCCCTATATCACGCCCGAGCTCTCGTTCGAGTTTCACTACTTCTTCATGCGCAAGTTCTGGTTCGCCTATCTCGCCAAGGCGCTGGTGGTGTTTCCCGGCGGCTTCGGAACGCTCGACGAACTGACCGAAATTCTGACGCTCGCACAGACCAAGAAGCTTGAAAACAAAATTCTGATTTTGCTCTATGGCTCCGGCTATTGGCGTGAGATTTTGAATTTCGACGCCCTTGTCAAATACGGCATGATCGCACCGGAAGACATGAAGCTTTTTGGTTTCGCCGATACCCCACAGGAAGCACTCCGGCTGTTGCAAGAGGGCTTGACGAAATATTTCTTAGAGCCCGAAGCCGGCATGCCCGCCGGCGAAGAAGGCCCCGAGATCGCGAAAACGCGCACGCCTTAACTTGAAAAGCCCGATGAACGATTATTTCCACCCTTTGCAAACCGGCATCGGCGATACCGTCCCGCCCGAAGGGACCGGTCCCGTGAAAACCGCCATCGGATCTTTCTTCGCAGACCAATTGGGCTTGAACTCCAGCAGCGGAATGGCACACTGGCCGTTTTGTGGCACGTCCGCAGCGTGAATAACGATTGGTTGCGGCAAGTCAGGCGGTTGCGGCGCAAGAGAAATCTTGTCCGTCGTCTCCGGATTATGAAATGACCGCACGGAAAACAGATCCTTAGGCCTTGGCTCGGCTGCCACAAGCGCGCTAGCGAAAGCCACTGCAATAATACTTTTCATCAGGCACCCCCTAATCTAAATCAATGAGACGCACGATCGCCAAATTCGTCTCAAAAATTTAGTAATCGGTCGAGCCCACAAAAATCGTGTCGCCGCTCGCCAGCGTGTTGTTCACCGTCGCCGCCGCAATCGCTTCCGCAAACTCATCTATAGTCGGCAAATGGCGCGCTTCACCCATCGGCGTCTCGTTCCGCCCACGGCTCTTGCGTTCCAACAATCTCGGCGTAATGGTTCCTTTAATCGCATCGCCGCTCACCACCACGAGCGTAATGCCCCGCTCCGTTAGCTCATGTGAGTAAGCGCGCAAAGCATCCTCCCCTGCGCGTTTGCTTTTCGCCACCGGTTCATACTCCGGCATCACCGGCTTCGTCCCGTAGAAATGTGCCCAATGGCTGGTCACGAAAACAATGCGGCTACGCTGCCGCAACAGAGACGCAAGGCTCCTGGCCACACTCATTTGTGCCGTCAAATTGAGCGTCATCGCATAGCCCTCCGCCTTGCCTGCCTCCAATCCGCCACTGGCATTCAGAATCAGCGCGTCCAAATGCGCAAACTCGCGCTCAATAAGGCGCATCATCGCCAGCACTTCATTTTCGAACGTAATATCCGCCTGCGCCAGCAAAGCGCGTCCGCCCAAGCCGGCAATCTGCGCAGCCACGTGTTCCGCGCGCGGCCCTTTGTTGCGATAATTCAAAGCCACATCGAAACCCCGTTGCGCGAGTTTGACGGCGGTCGCTGCGCCAATGCCGCGCGATGCTCCAGTAACCAAAGCTGTGCTGCGAGTCTGTATAAAGTTTGCCTCAGAGCCTAGTCTAGCTTCGGCAAGGTCTACACTGCTTACATGCGCTTTGTGACATTTGAAACCGGCGGCAAGGGCCGGCCCGGACTGCTGACCAGCGGCGACGTGATCGTGGATCTTTCCGCCGCCGGCTTCTCATCTCTCCTTGATCTGATAGCGGAAGGCGCCGCCGGCCGCGCCGGGGCCGAGGACTTCGCTAAGACCGCCGCCAGCGAACACCAATACCCGCTCAGCTCCGTCAAGCTGCTGGCGCCCATTCCCCGCCCGCGCAAGCTCATCTGCGTCGGCCTCAACTATCGTGATCATGCGCTGGAAACCGGCGCCGCCATTCCCGATGTCCCCACCATCTTCAATAAATTCGCCACGGCGGTAATCGGCCCCGGCGACGACATCGTGCTGCCGAAAGTATCCAAATCCCCCGACTACGAAGCCGAGTTCGCCTTTGTCATCGGCCAAGGCGGACGTCATATCGCCGCCGAGAACTGGCGCAAGCATATTTTCGGCTACACGATTATCAACGACGTCTCCGCCCGCGATTATCAGCGCGCTACAACCCAATGGCTGATGGGCAAAACCTTCGATACCTTCGCGCCCATGGGTCCGTGGATCGTCACCGCCGACGAAATTGCCGATCCGCACAACGTAGATGTCCAACTGGAAATCAACGGCGAGATCTTGCAAAACTCTAATACCCGCGAACTTATTTTCAAGATTCCGGAGCTGATCGCGTTTCTCTCGAGCGTGTTCACCTTGGAGCCGGGCGATATTGTCTCCACCGGCACGCCGGCCGGTGTCGGAGTGGCGCGTACGCCGCAGCGTTTCCTGCGCGCAGGTGAAGAAGTGATTGTCAGAATCGCCGGCATTGGCGAACTCATCAATCCCGTCGTGGCAGAAAGTTAGTATGCCCTCATTCAGCGTCGCGCAACTCAGTCAGTTGCTAGGCTGCCAACTGAGTGGACCTCCCGATCTCGAGATCCACTCACTTTCCACCATCGAAAAAGCGGGCCCGCGAGAACTCACCTTTCTGGCCAACCTGAAATACGGGCCCAAGGTGAGAGACTGCCGCGCTGCGGCGATCATTGCCGCCGAGCCGTTGAACACCTTTTCCGGCGCAACGCTGGTTTCGCAAAACCCCTATCACGACTTTGCGCGTGCGCTGGGATATTTCTATCAGGCGCCCAAGCCCATGCCAGGGATTCACCCGTTGGCATTCATTGCGCCCACTGCCGTAATTGGTCCGAACCCGTCCATTGGCCCATTCGCCGTGGTGGGCGAGCGCGTCAACATCGGCGCAAATGTCACGCTGCATCCCCATGCCGTGATCTATGAAGGCTGCCTGATCGGCGATGATTTCACCGCGCATTCCCAGGTCTCGGTGCGCGAGTTCTGCCGCATCGGCCATCGCGTAACGCTGCAGAACGGCGTAGCTGTCGGCGGCGACGGCTTCGGCTTCGCGAAAACCAACGACGGCCGGCAATATAAAATTCCGCAATCCGGCATCACCGTGATTGAAGACGATGTCGAAATTCAGACCATCACCTCCGTCGACCGCGCCACGCTGGGCGAAACACGTGTTAAGCGCGGTGCAAAAATCGATAGCCTCTGCCAGATCGGCCACGCCTGCGTGGTCGGCGAGGACAATATCATCTGCGGCCAAACCGGTCTGGCGGGCAGCACCGTGCTGGAAGAGAACGTCATTATGGCCGGGCAAACTGGGTCGTCCGGCCACATTACGATTCACAAAAACGCTATCGTCTGGGCGCAATCGGGCGTCGGGCATGATGTCCCGGAAGGCGCGATTGTCAGTGGATCGCCGGCGTTCGATTCGCGCGTTTGGCTGCGCGCTTCGGCAACGTTTTCGAAATTGCCGGACATGCTGAAAACCATAAGGGCTCTGGAACGGCGCGTGGCTGAACTCGAAGCAAAAGAGACGCCAAGCGGCTAAGCGGCCGATCAAGTCCGCTGTTCGTCATAAGCGATACCATGACAGGCATGGCTGAATGGGCGGGAATTTTCACGGATTTTTGGCATTTGAGCCTGGCGTTCTCGCTGGCCGGAATGATTGGCTGGAATCGCGAACAGGAAGAACACAACACCGGCATTCGCGCGTTCCCAATTGTGGCGATGGCGAGTTGCACGTTCGTGATGATTGCCAGTTATCACGGCAGCGACACGACGGCGCAATCGCGCGTGCTGCAAGGGTTGGTGGCGGGGATTGGATTTATAGGTGGCGGCGCGATTATGAAAGACGGCGGAACGATCAAAGGGACAGCTACGGCAGCCAGTGTCCTGAGTGCGGCGGCGTTAGGCGCGGCCGTGGCGATGGACAGGTTCGCGATGGCGGCGAGTTTGACAGTTTTGAATTTATTGGCATTGCGAGCGTTGATGCCGATCAAGCTGAAATTGGACGGGCGTAGCGAACGGCGGAGAGACGGGAAGGACTGATAGCAGCGATGGCGTATAACGCCTTCATCTCATACAGCGATGCCGCCGATGGCGCGCTTGCGGCCGCACTGCAATCCGGTTTGCATCGATTTGCCAAACCCATGTACAAGCTACGTGGTCTGCATGTCTTTAGAGATCAAACCAATCTGGCGGTGAACCCGGCTCTTTGGTCGAGCATTCGGGCTGCGCTGGATCAGTCTCTCTTTTTATTCTGCTGGCATCCCCGGAGGCAGCCGCCTCGCCCTGGGTAACGCAAGAGGCGGAATATTGGATTGGCAGGAGCGGAACTTCCCGTGTGTTGCTGGTGCTAACGGACGGCACTCTGACATGGGACCGCGAGACCGGCAGTTTCAACCTGGAGCGCACAAACGCTCTGCCTGCGCGTTTGCTGCGCGCGTTTTCCGAGGAACCGCTTTTCCTCGACTTAGCTTGGGCGAGAAAGAGCGGCGCGCGTCTGAGCTTGCGGGAGGCGCGCTTCCACGAAGCGGTGCTGCAACTCGCTGCCACCATCACCAACCGTCCCAAAGACGAACTGGACGGGGCGGACGTTCGCGCGCAACGGCAAACCCGCGCGTTAGCGGTCTGCGCCTTGAGCGCCATCCTGATTGCCGGACTGTTCGGGCTTCGCCAGAAACGGAACAGTGACGAAGAATTCACACAGAACATGGCCGCGAGCCTGGCCGCTAGCTCCGTGAAGGTTCTGGCCGATCGTCCGGATCAAATCCGCGAAGCTGCGCTGCTGGCGATCGAATCAGACCGCCTCTACCCTTCGCCACAAGCGAATCAGGCTTTGCGCAACGCCGTTTCACTGTTGCCAGCGGACGCCCAGTCCTACCCGGCCGACAATGGCGACCCCGGGAATGGCGATTTGGACCAGCGCGTACGCGAGATGGCTTTCGCACCCTCCGGCACGATCCTGGCGGCAGTGCGCGACAACGGAACAATGGAGCTTCTTGACTTGGCAAAACGCCAGCGCATCGGCTATTTTGCGCCCGACGAAAAACCGGGAGCGCGCCTTGCCGTGGGCGAAGAGCCCAAAGACCGCTCGCTCAACGGCGATAACTCCAATAACGCCGTCTCAGTGGCCTTCAATGCTACTGGCTCGGAGGTTGCCAACGCGCTGAGCGATGGCAATGCGCATGTCTGGGCTTTTCCAGGAGGACAGGAACTGCTGCGCATTTTTCATGGTTCGGCGGTTTCGCAAGTTGCCTTCCACCCAAAGGCGAATGAGCTCGCCACGGGAACGGAAGATGGCCATCTGCGTCTTTTCGATGTTGACCACACGGCCATGATTGCGGATTTCAAATGTCCGGGCAAGATAGTGTCGGCGATTTTCAGTCCGGGCGGTGATTTGCTGGCAGCGCTTTCTTCAGACGGCCCAGTCTCGCTTTTCGATACGGTGAATCGCAAGCTTGTGCGCACCATGTTCGGTGGAGGAGACGGTGCGCTGGCGCTCGCTTTGAGCCGCGACGGCAAGCGCTTAGCAACGGCAATGGGGAGCTTCGCCTTTGTGTGGGATGTTGCCACGGGCAAACAGCTACTGAAGGCGACCCATGCCGAGCCTCCCGAATCGCTCGGCACGCAGGAATGGATTGACAGTGTGGCTATCAGCCCAGATGGCCGGCTGCTGGCTTATGGCGCGCGCGGCGTCAATGCCGCCTATATTTGGAACCTTGAAACGGGGCGGCAGATTCTGAAACTGGAACACGACTCGCGGGTAGCCGCCGTTTCCTTCAATGCCGATGGCAGCAAACTGAGCACTGGCTCATACGACGGCACCTCGCGGGTTTGGGAATTACCTTCCGGGAAGGAACTCGAACGCACTCCACACGCCGAGGGCAGTGAAGTAGCTCTGTTTAGCACCGACGGCAGCCGGGTAGCCACGGGCGGCATGACAGGCTCGATTTCCGTTTCGGAAATTCGCCACGCGCATAGCCCTGTCGTGTTCGACATGCACGGTGATGTGGGCAGTGTCGCTTTCAGCTCCGATGGGAGGCGTCTGGCAATCGGCGCTATTTCTCCACGCCCGTTAGCCATGGTGAGATTTGCGGACACGGCGGGTAACACGCTCGGCGATGTGGAGTTTAGTGGGCCTCCGGTCATAGACAAACTTTTTTTCAGCGATGCGAGCCACCTGATTGCCCAGTGGAGCGACTTGCTTTTTCTGATAGCGGCCGATCACTCGCCGGTAGCTCAATTACCAGTGCCCGAGGCGCGTGGGGACTTGCGGATAGACGCTTCCGGCCGCGTGCTGGCGATGCAGCCGGGCGAGGTGACCGAGCTTTATAGCTTACCTGGTCTGCAGCCGATCAGCACGGTCAACGGCCCGTCTTCAGGGCTGCTGCGCATCGCCGGCCAAGGCGCGCTGTTCGTGTACGACACCAGCAAAGGGCCGAATCTATTCCGCGTGGATCTGTGGAGTGTGGCAAAAAAAAGCGCGCCTAGGCACATCTCTCTGCCGGCGGAATTACATAAACTGGCCACCAATCCGGGGGGCACACTGTTGTTTACGGCCGAAGGCGAGAGTCTGCAAGCATGGGAAGTAGCATCCGGCAAGCGGCGATTTTCCATTAAGGACAACGGCGAGATTCGTCTGATCGTGCCCGATCCTTCCTCGGCTTTCCTGGCAACCGTGACTGACAAACATCTGACAGTGTGGGATGCGGCAAACGGCCGCTGTCTAGCGGAGTTCCCAGACACAAACGCGGCCGCCTTCAGCGCCGACGGCCGCTACTTGTTGATGAAATCAAGCGCCCGCTCAGCGGCGCTATGGCTTTGGAGTTCACGTGATTTGCGAGACGAAGCCTGTGGACGGCTCACGAGTAACATGACGCACGAAGAATGGGCGCGCTGGTTTCCCGGGCTAGCCTACCATCGGACGTGCGCGAATTTGCCGGCGGGCAACTGAGTTGGAAGAGGCCGAAGCCGCGCGTTGGAAATCGGCATTCGATTAGAATTGGCGAGAGGCTTCGGCGCGTGAACCAACTAGGTACGTTCGCTAGGGTGAAAGACGCAGGCATCATTCCGGCTGTTCGTTCCTGCGACGAGAAGGAAGCAGTTAGGGCGGCGGAAGCGATACAAGCCGGTGGCATCCCGATCATCGAGGTGTCGCTCGCGCCGCCGAACGCGCTGCACGTTTTGGAAGCAGTGGTCATGGCCCACGCCAAGTCAATCCTAATCGGCGCTGGAACGGTTGTGGACGCCGAGGGAGTGCGTCAGGCGGCGCTGGCCGGCGCGCGGTTTATTGTGACGCCCGGGTTTAGCGCGGCGGCTGTGGATAAAGCGAAGGAGTTTGGCCTGGCTGTCTTTGCGGGAGCCATGACGCCGACAGAAGTACAACTGGCTTCCGCCAGCGGTGTGGAAGCGGTTAAGCTGTTCCCCTGTTTCGCAACCGGCGGTGCGCGCTATCTGAAAGCCTTACGAGGGCAATATCCGGCAACGGAGCTTATTGCATCGGGCGGCATTGGTTTAGATAATTGCGAGGAGTATATCCGGGCTGGAGCATGTGCCATTGGCGTAGGCGGGGAAATCGCGGATTTCGAGTCTCTGGCGGCGGGGAGTTTCAGTGTTTTGACGGTTCGGACCAGGCGTTTGCGGAGCGCCATTCGAAGCGCCCGCGGCCTCAAGAAGACTCTTTCCTATAACGTTGGAGAAAGCCGTTAAACTCCAGTGCGGCCAGGCCATGAACACGGATGTACGGCGATTGGTGAAGAAAGATTTGCTAGTTTGAAGCGAGTGCTGCGAAATGTTTGGCGGGTTTCCGCGCCTGTTGTTTCTTCGTCTTATTTCAATTGGCGTGGATGGCAGCGCATGCCGGCGGCAGTGTTGGTAGCGGCAGGCTGCCTGGCTCAAGTAATCCAGCCGGCTCAGGCGCCCGCCAACTTACAAGCGTCAGCGCAGGCGTTGACTTGGCAGCAGATACAAGAGCTATTTCGCGCCAATAATCCCAATCTGTTGGCAGGGCAGGCGTCGGTAGAGGAATCACGCGCCCAGGAGATTACGGCATTTCTCCGGCCGAACCCTGAAGCCACATTCGGCTGGGACCAGATCAATCCGTTTACCACCAATCCTTACAGGCCGCTGTCGCAATCCTATATTTACTGGAGTGTCAGCTATCTGCATGAGCGGGAACACAAGCGCGAACTCAGGCTGGCGAGCGCTAAAGATGCCACTGGAATTGCGGGCTATTCGCAAGCCGACCTGGAGCGCAACCTGATGTTTAATTTACGCGACGCGTTTGTGCGGGTACTGCTGGCCAAGGCGATTGCAGCGGTGGCAAAGGAGAGTCTTGATTATTACGACAAAGTGCTTGCGATTAATCAGGACCGTTTTTATGCGGGCGGAATCGCGCGGGTGGATTATCAGCGCTTGGAATTGCAGCGGCTGCAATACCTCTCAGACCTGCAGACGGCGCAGGTCAATTTGCGCACCGCTAAAATCGACCTATTGCAACTCCTGCGCAACCCCGCGCCCGTAGACCAGTTTGATGTAACGGAGCTTTTTGATTTTACGGAGCCCGGATTGCGCCTTGAGGAGTTACGCAATGACGCGCTGAACAACCGGCCCGATCTGAAGGAGGCGCAGCAGACTTTGGCGAAGGCGAAGACAGACCACCAACTCGCGCTGGCGGAGGGTTCGAGCGATCCCACGTTCGGCTTCGACGCGTCGCATCAGGCCACGCCGCTGAATACCTATATCGGATTCAGTGTATCGGTACCGCTGCGGATCTTCGATAAAAACCAGGGAGAAAAGCTGCGCACCTCGCTCGATATTGGACGCGCCCAAAAACTGCAGGATGCGGCGCAAGTGGCTGCGGTGCATGATGTCGAATCGGCGCGCGCCACACTGGAAAGTACGCTCAATTTATTGCGGCCCTATAAGGAGAAATATCTGAAAGAAGCGGAGGATATTCGTTCCACTATCGAATATTCGTACGAACATGGCGCCGCGTCGTTGCTTGATTTTCTGGATGCGCAGAATCAATATCGAACAACCAGGCTGAGCTACTTGAATCTGGTAGGGGCTTATTTTTCGGCCGCCAACCAGGTGAACCTTGCCGTGGGGCGCGAGGTGATTCGATGAATTTGCGGGGCCGAGAGGCGTTTCAACGTGGTGTGCTTGCGTTAATGCTCGCGGGACTAATCGCCTGCAGCGGCTCCAAGCCGAAGATTGACGAAGCGGCCGCGGCGCCACCTCCTGTTCAAGTAGTAGAGCAACACCCGGATTTGAATCTCGTGAAAGTCGACCAGGCGGAGCGCTTCAGACTCGTGGAAGCGGGTGCTCGCGAAGAGAGGCCCGAAGTCCACGCGACCGGAACAGTAACGCCCGATGTAGAGCGTTCACTGCCGGTAATTTCGCTGGCCGCCGGGCGCGTGGTTGGCATCTACACGAAACTAGGCGACGACGTGAAGAAAGGCCAATTGCTGCTCAAAGTACAGAGCAACGATGTGATCAACGCCTTTCAGACCTACGCGCAAGCAAAGGCGGACGAGCATCTGACAGCGACCCAATTGGAGCGCGCCAAGCTGCTCTACGACAGGGGAGCTATTTCACTCAACGACCTGCAAGTGGCCCAGGATGCGGACGAGAAAGCGAAAGTGGCGGTCAAATCAAGCGGCGAGCAGATTCGCACGCTAGGCGCCGATGTGAATCACGAAGACCCGGTGGTGAACGTTTACGCACCGGCGTCCGGTACGGTTGTGGAACAGAACGTGGTGAACGCGTCGAGCGTACACACGCCCGACAATCAGCCCAATCTTTTTACCATCGCCGACCTGTCGCGCGTTTGGGTGCTGTGCGATGTGTATGAAAACGATCTGCCGGCGGTTCGTTCGGGAGAGAGCGCCGACATTAAGCTGAACGCCTATCCTGATCAAACCTTTCGCGGACGCATTGCCAACATCGGCAAAGTACTGGACGCTAACTTGCGGACAGCGAAAGTGCGCATCGAACTGGCAAATCCCGGCATGATGCGCGTGGGCATGTTTGTAACCGCTATTTTCTATGGGCTCAAGGGAACAACGCATGCGGTTGTGCCCAGCAGCGCGGTGCTTCACCTGCATGATCGCGACTGGGTCTTCATACCAATGGGCGGCGGCCAGTTCAGGCGCAACGAGGTGTCGGGCGGAAAAATCGAGAACGGCCACCAAGTGATCTTGAGCGGATTGGCGGCCGGGCAGCAGATTGTGCAGGATGCGCTGGCGCTAAATGCAGAGAGCGAGCAGTAAACCTCTATGATTCGCGCTTTTGTCAACTATTCGCTCGCGAACAAGCTGCTGGTGTTGGTGGTGGGCGCCATTTTGTTGGGATGGGGCGCCGTGTCGTTCAAGAATCTGCCCATTGAAGCTTATCCCGATGTTGCTAATAACTACGTTCAGGTGATTACCCAGTGGCCCGGGCGTGCCGGCGAGGAAGTGGAGCAGCAGGTCACCATTCCCATTGAAGTGCAGATGGCGGGTATTCCGCAGCTCGCCAATATCCGTTCGATTTCCGAGTTCGGGTTGTCGGTAGTGACCATGAACTTTGACGATGAATCGCAGAATGACTGGAACCGGCAGAAGGTGTTGGAACGGCTCTCGCAAGTAACTTTGCCGAATGGTCTGCAACCCGCCATCGGTCCCGATTATAGCCCGGTTGGCCAGTTGTATTGGTACACCTTGACCAGCAGCAATCCACAATTTGACCTGATGGAATTGAAGTCGCTGCAGGATTGGGTAATCACGAAAGAGTTGAAGTCGGTGCCGGATGTGGTGGACGTTTCCAGTTTCGGCGGCGTGACCCGCGAATACCAGGTGCCGATTGATCCGAACAAACTTATCTCGTATGGGCTCAGTATTGGGCAGGTGGAGCAAGCGCTAACCAATAACAACGTCAACGCCGGCGGAAGTTTTATTCAGGATGGCGAGCAGCAGGTAAACGTGCGCGAACTGGGCTTGTACCGCGACATCGGCGATATTTCGCAAACAGTCTTGAAGAATCAAAACGGCACGCCGATTCTGGTGCGCGACATTGCCACCGTCACACAAGGCGCCAAGATCCGCCTGGGCAGGATTGCCAGGGCCTCCCATAGGGAAGCCGGGAAAGTAGTGGACGACCCGGACACCGTGGAAGGCATTGTGCTGCTGCGCAAAGGCGCGAACGGCGACGCCATGCTGACGGCGCTGCATGAAAAAGTGGATTACCTGAATAATCATTTTCTGCCGCCGGGTGTCAAGATCGTACCGTTTCTAGACAGAAGCGAGCTAGTTCACTTCACCACTCACACGGTGCTGCACAACCTTACCGAAGGCATATTGCTGGTTTCTGTAATTCTGTTTTTGTTTTTAGGCAACCTGCGCTCCGCCTTTATCGTTGTGCTGACGATTCCCTTCGCGCTATTGTTCGCCTCCATCTGTTTGGATTTGGATAAAGTGCCGGCGAATCTGCTCTCTTTAGGAGCGTTGGATTTTGGCATGGTGGTGGATGGTTCGGTGGTGATGGTAGAGAACGTGTTGCGGCACATTACCACAGTTCGCCACCGCGAGACCACGCTGCCGGAGTTGATCCGTGAAGCGGTGCAGGAAGTGCAGCGGCCGGTCTTCTTCGCACGCGCCATCATCATTACGGCATACTTGCCCATCTTCACTCTGCAGCATGTGGAAGGGCGTTTATTCCGGCCCATGGCGCTGACTGTCGCATTCGCCTTACTGGGCGCGCTGCTGTTCTCACTATCGATTTTGCCGGTGCTGGCCGTCCTGATGTTTGGCGCGAATACCAAGGAATGGCACAACCCTATTTTGGCGGCGCTCATCAAGGGCTACCGCAGCTCGCTTGAATTCTTCATGAGCACTACGCCGCGCCGGTTAATTGTGGTTGGAGGCGCGGCGGCTCTGCTGGCGGCGTCCGTGAGCCTCATGGTATCCGGCGCGATAGGTTCCGAGTTCCTGCCCCATTTGGATGAGGGCGCCATTTGGGCACGCGGCACGCTGGCGCCCAGCACCGGACCCGCGGAAGGCGAGCAAGTGATGAACCAGGCACGGCTGATATTTGCAAGTTTTCCGGAAGTTACCAAGGTGGTCAGTCAAGTGGGACGTCCGGATGATGGCACCGATTCATCCTTGTTTTCCAATACCGAATACTTCGTCGATCTGAAGCCCAAGGAACAGTGGCGGTCAGTGTTCCGGCAAAACAAAGAAGAGTTGGTTCGCGCCATGGATCGGGAGGTGGAGAAGATGCCGGGGGTTATTTGGAATTTCTCGCAACCGATTGCGGACAATATGGAAGAGGCGGTCAGCGGCGTAAAGGGCGAGTTGGCAATTAAAATTTTCGGTACCGATCTCCGGGAATTAGAGAGTAAGGGCGAAGAGATTATCCGCGTCATGGGTCAAGTGAAGGGAGTGCAGGATCTTGGCTTGTTTCGGGTGGTGGGCCAACCCAATCTGAATGTATCCATTGATCGCGCCAAGGCCAGTCGTTTTGGTTTGAACGTGAGCGATATACAGGATGCCATTCAGACCGCGGTGGGCGGAAACGCCGTCAGTCAAGTGCTGCAAGGCGAGCAACGCTATGATTTAGTGGTTCGTTATCTGCCTGAATACCGCAGCAACGCGGAAGCGATCGGCAACATTCGGCTGCTGGCGCCCACCGGGGAGCGGGTCTCGCTGCAGCAAGTAACCAATATTCAACTGCGCGACGGCGCGTCGCAAATCTATCGCGAAAACAACTCGCGTTATGTAGCGATCAAATACAGTGTCAGGGGCCGCGACCTGGGAAGCACGGTGGATGAGGCCATCAGGGAGGTGGACCGCCGAGTGACTCTGCCGCCGGGTTATCGCCTGGAGTGGGCCGGCGAATATGCCAGTGCCAAACGCGCGAACGCACGGCTGGAGCTGATTGTCCCGGTGACGGTGATGGGTATCTTTTTCCTGCTCTACTCGATGTTCAAATCTTTCAAGTGGGCGGCGCTGGCAATGGTCAGTCTGGCACTTTCGCCCATAGGTGCTCTACTCGCTCTCTACTTCACCGGCACACACTTTAGCGTCTCGTCGGGTATCGGAACTTTGGCGCTCTTTGGCGTGGCTGTCGAAACCGGCGTAATTATGATCGAGTACATCAATCAATTACGCTCTCGCGGCTATCCCATTCGCCAAGCTGCCTTGGAGGGTGCCGTTCTCCGCCTGCGCCCCATTATGATGACTATGCTGGTAGCTACCCTGGGATTGCTCCCGGCGGCGATTTCGACTGGCATTGGGTCCGATTCGCAAAAGCCTTTCGCCATCGTGATCGTCGGCGGCTTGAGCGCCACCCTGCTGCTGAGCGTATATGTACTGCCGACCATCTATACTTGGATCGCCCGTGAAGGCGACGTCCTTCCGAACTATGAGCCGACAGTGGCGGAAATATCGCAGTAGCTGTTAGAAATAAAGTTTCAGCGCGAACTGCAACGACCTCGGATCCGTCTGCACATTGGTAATCCTCCCGAATGAACAGCCCGCCTGTTGCACGAGATTGGTTTGCCCTTGGGGCCCGGCCGGAAGACAGTAGTTGGTGTTCGGATATCCGAGATTCTGATGGTTGAGTGCGTTGTAGAGTTCCCAACGGAACTGCACGTAGCGCTGCTCCGTGAAATGAAAGTCTTTCATCAGCGATGCGTCGAGATTCCAAAATGCCGGTGAACGGAGACCCGGCAAATATTCGCCCGCGGTGCCGAAGACCCACTCGCGCGGATCGTTCAGATTGGGGTTCGCCCAAAAGTTCTGATCAGTGCCGAAGACCGGCGTGAAGGCAGCCGCGTTGATCCAATCGCTAGCGTTTTGGCCGCCCGGAACGGCACGCGGATTTCCCACCAGATTGGGGCGGCACGTTAATTGATTGCAAGGTCCGGTGATATTCAGCGGCACGCCACTCTCCGCGTTGAAGTTACCGGCGAGACGCCAACCTCCCAAGACGAGATTGGCCGGGCCGCTGCGATTGAGCCAGGTTTTGCCTTTGCCGGCCGGCAGGTCGTAGCTATAGGCCACGTTCAGCATGTGCGGTATGTCGTCATAACCGATCGAGCGGTCGAGGTTGCGATTATTCCAATCCTGATAGCCGCCGCCGTTAATGCCGCCGGTACCTCCCACGCTGCTCGTTACGCCGGCGCGCCCCCCAATGATGCCATTGCGCGAAAGGGCGATAGTATCGAACAACTGAGAGGCCAATTGCTCGACCGAGGCATTGTAAATTCTCTTGGAGAACGTGTACGATGCTAGGAACGTCAGCCCATAAGACATGCGCTTCTGCCAGCGCACGTTAAGCCCATTATAGTCCGACTCACCGTCATACATCGTTTGGGAGAAGAGTGCCCCGTAGAAAGGGTAGGGCTTCAACGCATATGCCAGTGGAATTGTGCTGCCGCCCCAAGTCTGCGCGAGCAGCGCCGCTTGCGAGCCGGAAAAATAGTTGCTGATCGGAACATTCGCGTTCAACTGAGTCTTATATTGAACTTCATCGGCGACCGAGACCAGGTTGAATTGCCGCCACGCTTCGCCGGCCAAATGCGTGCCATGATTTCCTACATAGCCGACACTCAGGATCATGCTGGGAGACAGTTCGCGCTGAATTTGAAACGTATAGCTTTGGACCCGGGGATCCTTCGACGGCGGATAGTAGAACTGCAGCGAAGCCCCATAGGATGGGTCGTAATTGGCGGCGGGAGGCTGGCCATTAGCGGGAATGGGAGGAATGGTGAGAGTCGCCTTGTTAGTCGTGGTGTCACTCAGCGGGAAGGCCACGCACTGGCCGGAATATTCGCCGCACTGACTCGGATAGAAACTGCCGGTCCAATTGCTGAACGATTGCCATTGCGCGCCAGGCTGAATGCCTTGCCCGACGTTGTTAATGGCATTGATGGCATTAGTATAAAAAATGTTGTAGCCGCCGCGAATCACCGTTTTCTTATCCTTGAAGGGATTCCACGCAAAACTAAAACGTGGCGCGATATCGGCCAAGTGCGGAGGCGCGATGGGACCGTCTTTAGGAATCAACGAAGACTGACCCTCATAAACCATTTCACCCGGCAAGCCAGTGGCCGAGTTGAGGCAATCCAGACAGAAGTTTGACTCAGGATGGTCGCGGGATTTCCAGAAAAACATCATGTCGTCGCGCAGGCCAATGTTGATCGTCAAATTCGGAGTGATGCGGAACTCGTCCTGGATATAAAGGGCCCAATAGGGATAGCTCGAATAAGGTTGGGAGGTGATGCCGGTTCCCGAGTCGGCCACCGCGCCCATCATGAACTGCTCCAAACCGTTGCCCCCTAAGCCGGTATTGGGATCGTTTTGCAACGAACCGTTGAAGACGAGGGTAGATGGATCACTGATCTCGCGCCCCTGCTGATCGAGCCGGTACATGAACCCTGTTTTGATGGTGTGCTTGCCGATAATCTTTGTGACGTCGTCCAGGATTGTGTAGGCGTCGTTGGCCTGGCGCTGATTGATCCATCCGGGTGACCCGAAATTGGCTCCGCCGCCGCCCGGCATATTGATAACGAAGGTAGGATCGGGCGTGAACTGGCTCAAGAAAATCTTCGAAGGCGCGAGTTCTTGCTCAACTTGGGGAAGATCGGTCACGCTGTCGGCGAAACCAGCCTTGCTCGGATTGGTGTTGAAGACCTGGCGGCTGAAGCTCATTCTAAATTCGTTAAAGAAGGTGGGGCTGGCGATATAGGTGTGGCCGATGCCCGCTACTTCGCTGGTGAATGTGTAAGGAGTGTTTCCTCCAAATCCGAGATAAGGGACGGTAGGTCCGGTCCAAGCGGTGCGGTAGATGTTGTATTGACCTGGGTTCGTCAGCACCTCGAAAAACAAACGGCTCTTGTCACTGAGCTGATGGTCGAGCTTGACTGAGATGTTATAGGGGTCCTGACTGCTGCCTATGGTTCCGAGGTAGTTGCTGCAGATGGCGTAGCCGTTCTTTCCCATTGGGCAATTGCTCAACGGGTTCACATAATTGGGCATGGGGAACGACTTGACGAAGAACATGGCCACCGGGTCGAGCCGGCTGGTGGGGATCTGTGTAGAGAACTGGCAGGTTGGCGTGGGCGAGGCGTCGATCACAGTGTTTTGACAGCCGTTGGGAACGAGCGCGGTGCCAAAGGCGGTGCGCTGAAACTGGCCGTTGGCATTGGGACCCACCGTGCTGTAGGGATCGTAGATACCGTAATTGGACGAAGCAGGATCTTCGCTGAAGTCGCCCGTGCGCATGGCTTGCGTGGGAACACTGAAGACGCTGGTGCCGGTCAAGTGCAACACGGTGTGATCGACGGAGGCGAAGAAGAATGTCTTGTCTTTGCCGTTGTAGATTTTGGGAATGATGACGGGGCCGCCGAAGGTTCCGCCGAAATCGTTGTAGTGGAGAACCTTATCGGGAATGAGTTTGCCGTTGGAATCGATGGAGGTGAAGGGATTGCGCGCGTTAGTGTCGCTGTTGCGGAAGAATTCGTAGAGGTCGCCGTGCGGCTGATTGGTGCCGGATTTGAGGACGACGTTAAATACACCGCCGCCGGTGCGGCCATATTGGGCGGAGATGCCTTCGGTGATTGCCTGGAACTCAGTCACGGCATCGGGAGAGGGATTGACCGCCATGTTCTCGACGAGGCCGGAGAGATTGAGATTGCCGTCGAGATACCAGGCGTTGGCGCCGGCCTGGCCGCCGTTGACGGAGATATCGGAGCCTTGCGCGTTGCTGGGATCGGGGAAGGTCCCGTACTGGCTGTTGAAACCGAAATTGCTGCCGGGAGGTCCGGCGGCGTTTTCCACACCGGGCAGCAGGTAGACGAGTTGCTGGAGGTCCCGCCCGGCGATCGGGATGTCTTCAATGGCTTGCTGCGGGACGGCGGCGGAGAAATTGGAAGACGAGGTCTCGACCAAAGGCGCGGCGGCCGTCACTTCAATGTGCTGCTGAGTGGTGCCGATGTTCAGAGTGGCGTCAAAACGGATCTGCTGGCCCGGCAGCGCGTTGATATCGCTGCCTTGCGCAATAGCAAAACCGGCCGCCTCGATGCGCACCGAATATTTGCCCGGAAGCAGACCGATCACTTGGTAATAGCCGGTGCCGTTGGTTTTGGTGGGCGTGGCTACGTTAGTGCTTTGCGAGGTGACGGTGACGGCGGCGCCGGCGATGCCCGCGCCTTGCTGGTCGGTGACGGTGCCTTCGATGGAACTGCGTTCCATTTGTGCGAACAGGCAAACTGAGGTGGCGAGAAAAAGCGCCGCGCACTGCAATCTGAAACATCGTGGCATGAAAGCCCTCCAGTTGAGAATGGATGAGAGCAGACGGGGCTTTATGGCTAATTAAACTAAGAAGTGAAAACCAAAATACACAATGTGGATGGCGCTGTCAAGTTGCTAATAAGGGGAGGGTGCGCGACAAAAAAGTAGAGACGGGGCAGGGCTTTTTTTGTGCCCAGTTAGCCTAACGGAGTGATACGTTAGGAGCGGAGGGCATCGTGTCTCAAACTCTTGCCGATCTGGAACAACAGCGGTCCGTCATTCTGGGCCAGATTCTCGAACTGGGCGATTTCCGCAGCGGATCGATCACCGCGATCAGCGGACGCTGTGGAAAGCCTGGCTGCCACTGCCATAAACCTGGCGAACCGGGCCATGGTCCCAACTATCGTTTGACCCGTAAAGTAAAAGGTAAGACGACGAGCGAGTCCTTCGCCACCCCAGCCGCATTGCGCAAGGCTGAGCGTGAGGTTGAGGCTTTTCATCGTTTTCGGGAACTTAGTCAGGAACTGCTGGCAGTGAACGAGAGGATCTGCCGTGCACGACCGGTGGAAGATTCGTTGTCGCCGCAGGAAAAAAAACGGCCGAAGCAATCCAGCGCGAGATGGCGCGGGAAGTAGCCGCGCTGCTGGACGTCGTCTTCACTGGCCTGCGCAAGAGTGGCCATTTCGATCTGGAAGCGGTCGAAATGGCCACCCGCGCCGCTGCCCATCAGTTGGGCGCGAAGATGCTGGAGCAACTGCTGCGTGGGCCTACGGAGTTCGCACCAGAAGTTCCGTGTCCTTGCGGCCAACGCGCGCGCTTTCAGCAGCTGCGTCCCAAGTACCTAGTGACAGCCCTGGGTCCGGTCCACATCGAGCGTCCGTATTATCTGTGCCCCGATTGTCACAAGGGGTGCTGCCCGCGCGATGCCGAACTGGACGTCGAGGGCACGGAGTACTCGCCCGGCGTGCGCCGCATGATGGCGGTGGTGGGCAGTGAGACCAGCTTTGAACACGGACGCCAACAACTCGAACTGCTCGCCGGAATCGAGGTTACGGCCAAAGCGGTCGAGCGGCAGGCCGAAGCCATCGGCGACGACATCGTGCAAAAGGAGAAGTTACGGGCGACAGGCACCCTGCAACTGGAATTGCCGGAGATTCTCGGCCCCGCCGTGCCCATTCTGTATGTCGAAATGGACGGTACTCAGGTCCCGATGGTGCGCGGCGAACTGGAAGGCCGCGCCGGACGCAGCGAAGGGAAACCGGCGCGTACGCGCGAAGTCAAGATCGGTGCCATCTTTACCCAGACCACCACCGACGAAGAAGGACGGCCCGTGCGCGATGAGGACTCAACCACCTACACCGCCGCCATCGAGAATGCCGAGGAGTTTGGTTCGCGTATTTACACCGAAGCCTGGGAGCGGGGCTGGAGTCGGGCGGAAAAGAAGGTCATCATCGCCGATGGAGCCGAATGGATCTGGAACATAGTCGCTCAGCACTTTCCCGGCGCCATCGAGATCGTCGATCTCTTTCACGCCCGGCAACATTTATGGGAACTGGCGCGCGCGCTCTACCCCAACGAGGAAACAAAACAGAAACGCTGGGTGATGCGCCAACAAGCGAAGCTCGATAACGGCGCAATCGAAAAGCTGGTGCGTTCCCAGCGTTCACTGGACGTGGCCAATCCCGAACTGGCCGACAAGATCCGTATCGAAGCAGACTTCTTCGAGCGCAACGCCGCCCGAATGCGTTATCCGGAGTTCCGCAGCCAGGATCTGTTCATCGGCTCAGGAGTCATTGAGGCAGGCTGCAAAACTGTTATCGGCTCCCGCCTAAAACAGTCCGGTATGTTCTGGACCTTGCGCGGCGCTAACGCCATCATCGCCCTCCGCTGTCATCGCCTCAGTGGAAAGTTCGAGGATTACTGGGCCTCGCGCTCACAAGCCGCCTGATCGCTCAACAGAAATGTCGCGCACCCCTCCTTTCGTTCTAATTCTGTGACTCGAAAAATTGGCCGGTTTTGCAATAATTGGCACGAAGCGAGGTGTATGCGAAGGGTATCGGTAAAAAGGCGAATGTTCATGAAG
>Ga0302319_10005159_pt1 | contig 26357 bp, 27 predicted proteins | sample Bog_T0_2_FD_203319 | JGI IMG/M metagenome (GOLD analysis project Ga0302319, IMG submission 203319) | Peat permafrost microbial communities from Stordalen Mire near Abisko, Sweden - Bog_T0_2 | ecosystem: Environmental > Terrestrial > Soil > Wetlands > Peat | place: Sweden: Abisko, Stordalen Mire... | reverse complement strand
ATCGTAGTCGCCCCAGGTCGCGCCCGTCGACCAATTGCCCAGCGTGACGCCAGCCTTCTCGGCAACGTCGGTAAATGTTCCGTCGTGATTATTGCGGTACAGCCGGTTCTTGCCGAAGTTGGAAACGTAGATGTCCGCCCATCCATCGTTATCGAAGTCAGCGATCGCGACGCCCGTGCCCCAGCGTTCGTTGGTGACTCCAGCTTTCTCGGCAACGTTGGTGAACGTGCCGTCATGATTATTGTGAAAGAGGGCAGCTTTCGGCGCCGTGGTCTTGCCGGACATAGCGTCATACGTCGACCCGCTGACCATATAGATGTCGAGCCAGCCATCGTTGTCATAGTCGAGAAGGCCGACACCGGATCCGTTCGTCTCAATGATGAACTGTTTCTCGGGCGTGCCCATCACGTGCTTCCAGGTGGTCAGGCCTGCCTGGCGCGCGATGTCTTCAAACAGCACCGGCCCAGTTTTCACGAAGCCGCCTGCGGTGATTGGACGATGTTCCGCGTCCAAGACCGCAGCGTGAGCGCCACCGGTACTGGACCCGCCCATGGCCGACACCGGAGGATTCTGCGCGGGAGTTTGCGCCAGACTACCGCCCACGCAAGAGATCGTGAGCACAGGGAACAAGAGGCAGATTGCGAATCGGAACGTTTGGATACGAAGGGGTTTCGTTATGCTAGAGATCCGATGGTTCCAGAAAGAGTTGAAGGCCGCAGCAGATCTCATACATCCCTACACGTTGTTTTCAAAGATATTCGCTTGAGTAAACAATTTCTACCAGATTCCCCATTGCCGTGCGAGCGACCCTATAATCCAGTGTGACCGCCCCCTGTTGGCCTGCGATCGCATGGATTGGTCGCTAGGTGAAGGGGGAAAAGGGAATCGGCACTTGAAGCATTTCAGTATCTCCGCACACCGCCATCGCAGGCTGAGCATCGTAAGTTCGTGGATCACTCTTGCGCTTGCCTTGTGTGCTGCGAATTGTACCTCCGCCCAAATTCCTGACCTGCCGGCCCCGCAGGCACAAGCCACGGCAAGCAGTTTGCAGCAAGCTCAACAGTTAATAGACGCTGGACAGTTCAAGCAGGCGGCGTCCGCTCTCGACACACTGATCAGGAGCGATTCGAACTCGGCAAAGGCGCACTCCATGCTGGCGTACTGCCTGTTACGACTGGATGATCCGAAGGGTTCGCTTGCCGAGTACACGAGGTCGGCTGCGTTGGCGCAGCCAGACTCGACCGACCTGCAGAATGTGGCTAAAGACTATGCGTTGCTCAATGACCTCCCGGATGCGGATCACTGGATGTTGCTTGCGGTGAAGATGGATCCCAGGAATGCGGAGGCGTGGTACGGGTTGGGGCGAATTCGCTTTGCGCAGCAGCGCTTTCAAGATGCGGCTGACTGTTTCGCGCGGGCACTGGTGTTCGATCCTCAGAGCGTGAAGGCGGAAAACAACCTCGGGCTATCGTATGAGGGACTGAATCGCACGGACGACGCGATTGCAGCGTATCGCAATGCCATCAAGTGGCAACAGGGAACTCCGCACCCCAGCGAACAACCCCTGTTGAATCTGGGGATTGCGCTGCTGCATCAAGGCAAACTTCCAGAGGCGGAGCAACTCCTGACGCGGGCCGCCGCAATTGCGCCCGACGATTCAAATATCCGAGAGCAATTAGGTCATCTCTATCTGCAAACTCATCAATTTCCTCAGGCGCAGGCGCAGTTTGAACAAGCGATTGCGCTAAACCCGGGCAATCCGTCGTTGCACTTCCTTCTGGGAAGGGTTTACCGAGCAGAGGGCTATGACGAGAAAGCGAAGGCAGAGTTTGCGCGGTCTGAGGCGTTGAGCGGTTACCGTTCAACCCCAGACGTGCCGTAAAAACCTATCTCTAGCGTTAACAGCTAGTTATAGGTTTTCAATTGTGGCTCAGTAGCAGCCTGCTTCGCGTCTCAACCTTTCGGTTGAATTCTTCTTGACAGTGATCGTTCCAAAGGCATAACGTTCAGGACGTCTTCAAGGTAATGATTTATAAGTTTTCAAGTAAACGCTTCCTCAAGGGATTTCTTGAGATCCAGCGGTTTGAGCCTTTGTTCGGTCGGTACTCGCTTTCAACCCCACGATGGTTGTGAGTTGGCACACGATCAGGTCGCAGAAAGTTCCATTTGCAGTTCGTACCATTTTAGGAGCGCTTCATGAAGAGTTTTGGAAGAATCTGTACTCTGATTCTCGCAGTCATCTTCGCAACATCAGTCGCCTTCGCGCAGTCCAGTCACGGTGCCATGGCCGGCAGCGTCACCGACCCGACGGGTGCCGTCATACCCGGGGCGAAAGTGGTCCTCACGGAAGAAGCTACCGGCGTTAAGAGCGAAACCGTCTCCACGTCTTCCGGCGATTACAGATTCAACGAGCTTCCAGTAGGAAGCTATACCGTGACCGTCACGGCTGGGGGCTTCTCTACCTCCACCGCAACCGGTGTGCAGGTAACGGTCAACAGCACCTCTTCGCTCAACGTGAAGCTAGCCATCGGCTCTCAGACTGAGAATGTCACGGTCGATGCCAGCGGCTTGCGTCTTGAGACGGAGAGTTCCGATGTCGGCGGCGTCGTATCCAATTAAGCAGGTTGAAGATCTGCCACTCTCGCTCGCATCGGGCGTCGGTGGATTGCGCTCCCCGGAAACCTTCGTCTTTCTCTTGCCCGGAACAACGGGTCCCGGCACCGGCACCTCCGGCAACACCGGAAACGGGGTGTTCTTCTCGCGTTTGAGCGGCGGCCAGGCGTACGGCGCGGAAGTGCTGCTCGATGGCGCCAGCATCACACGTAGTGAAAACGGATCGTCCTTTGACGAGACATCACCCTCGATCGAAGCTCTTCAGGAATTCAAGGTCACTACATCCACCCCGTCGGCCGAGTTTGGCCGCACCACTGCCGGCATCGAAAGCTTCACGCTCAAAGCAGGTACAAACACATATCACGGCACCGGCTACGCGATCGTGAAGAACCGTGTGTTCGACGCCAACAACTGGTTCAACAATGGATACAAGGCACTGGATTGCCAGGGCGTATCCGAAGTCAATTGCGCTTACAGCAAACCTCAGGATCAGAAGTACGACTACGGCGGGGTGTTGGACGGTCCGGTTCGTATCCCGCATCTCTTTAACGGTAAGGACCGCACGTTCTTCCTATTCGCCTGGGAAAAGTATCAGCTCAAGCTCGGCAGCGTCATTACTTCGACTGTTCCGACTACTGCTGAGCGCGGTGGCAACTTCCAGGACATCCTTGGCGGACCCATTCCGGGAGGATCGAATGTTTCGGCGGCAAACCCGGCGGGCGAGACGATCAATCCTTGCACGGGCCAGCCGATTCTCTATAACCAGATTTTCGATCCCACCACAAGCAAACAAGCCAGCCCTGGCGTCTTCTGCCGTCAGCCGTTGGCGGGTAACACGATTCCGGCCGGCTATTTCAGTTCTGTAGCACAAACGTTGGTGAAGGGCCTACCAGATCCGAACCAGGCGCCGTTGTCGACAGACGTGGATGGATACACCGGGAACTACTCTCAGTCCGGAATAGCGCCCAACACAAACACCACTTACTCCATCCGCATTGATCAGAACATCTCGGATAAGAGCAAGGTTTTCGCGACCTACAGCACGCGTCAGAATTTCAAGCTGACAGGCGCGCCTGACTTGCCCGAACCGTTCAACAATAACGGCTTCATCCAGACGTTCACGACGCACTACTCTCGCGCCGGTTGGGACTATACCTTCACCCCAACGCTGTCCAACCATGTGAACCTGGGATACAACCGTACGAACAGCGTAAATCTAGGCGCAACGCTTGGAACTGCCCGGACGGCAACCGCGGCTGGTTTGGCGAACGACCATTCCACTTTTTACCCAAGCATTGCTTTCCCAAGCCCAGATGCACCTTCCAGCTTGGGCCAGCAACAGGCTGGACAGAATATCGATAATGGCGTCCGCGTCAATGATATTGTCAGCTGGGAAAAAGGCCGCAACAGTATCCGCATCGGTGTCGACTTCCGTCACCAGCAATACTCGGTCATCGACTACAACACAGACTACCTGGACTTCTACCGCGACCAGTCCGCCGGCCTCAGCAACGCCTGCTGCAATTCAGGTAACCCCTTCGCCAGTTTCCTGATGGGCGAAGTGGGTAATGGCGGCCAAAACGTGGTTGACGCTCATCCGCGCTGGAACTCGCGTTACGTAGCGGGTTTCATTGAAGATGATCTGAAGTTTGGCAGCAACCTCACAGTCAACCTTGGCTTGCGCTATGACGTTGATGTTCCCCGCAAAGAAGCTCTCAATCGGACTTCGGAGTTCAGCCTCACCGCTCCGGATGCAGCTGCCGGCGGTCTGCCCGGCGCGTTGGTCTTCGGAACAAACTGCGGCGGTTGCAACACGGAGTGGGCTAGCACCTGGTACAAGGACATTGCACCTCGCGTTGGCTTCTCCTACGTGCTGCCTGGAACCAACAATAAGATGGTGCTTCGTGGCGGCGGCGCCATCATCTATGGGCCGCTTCAGTACAACGACTTCGGCGGCGGTATGTCCTTCGGGTATGGCGGTGTATCTCACTCGTTTTACTCGGTGGCAGGGCCAACAACAGGAGGCGCTTTTACTCCGGCATTCCGTCTGGATTCAAACTCTCCTGCTGATCCAACCAATTCCACCATCGGCTTCCCAGCTTTCAATTACGATCCGACGCAGCTAACCGCTCCCAATGGTCCGAACAGCTTTGACGCTGTAGGCGGAGAAGTGATCATGCCGAAAGAAGGCAGGCCGTCAATGACAACCAGCTGGAGCCTGCAGTTGCAGGATCAGTTGGCCCAGGATTTGATTCTGACAGTCGGCTATCTCGGACAGGTATCGCAGAACTTGCGTTCTGGCGATCTCTCCAACATCAATAACATCGACCCGAAGTACTTCAGCATGGGCGATCACCTGGACAACATCTCTTACCTCATCCCCGAGGGTGGTTCGAACTCAGGCGTAAATGCCCCGTATTCGACCTTCTCTGGTGAAGTCGGACAGGCACTCCGTCCGTTCCCGCAGTATGACTACATCCAGGGCGACTGCTGCCTGGAAAACCTGGGTCACTCAACCTACGAGTCGATGATCGTGTCCCTGGCTCGCCGCTTCCGCAACGGATTCAACCTCCAAGCGTCGTACACCTGGTCGAAGAACCTCACCGATGCAGATTCGACGATTCCGTTCAGCTATGTTTCGGGCAATGAACTGGCGCAGGCAGAAGGCTCCGTCGACTTGAAGCTCGATAAGGCAGTCAGCGCTCAGAATACCCCGCAGCAATTCTCGCTGAGCTACCTATATCAATTGCCATTCGGCAAGAACCGGAAGTTCATGAACAAGAGTACGGTTCTCGATCTCTTGATCGGTGGCTGGCAGGTAGGCGCCATCCAGCGTTACCAGAGTGGTCAGCCGATTGGCTTCGGTTGCGCCAGCGGCATTCCTTATTACCAAAATTGCATCACGTACGATGCAGGTCCGAACTCGCAGGCAGGCACCAACTTCGCAAGTGCTGCTTTCAAGAAGAACAAGAATCAACCTAGCTTCTTCAATCAGGAGTCATGGTTCAAGCCGGCATATCGCGCTCCTGGAACAAACGGCACAACCGATGCTGGTGTTCCGATGGCACAGGCTGCCTTCGTCGATGAGAATCGCGAAGGTCCGAACTGGCCACGTCCCTACACCACCGATTGCGGAGATCAGGCGGCCGGCAACTACTGCTCGTCCCTCCCCTTCACTCTGGGTAATCTTCGTCGTGAGACGGAAGCCATCACCGGTCCTCTGTACCTGGCCGAAGATGTCAGCATAATCAAGGACTTCCATATCAAGGGGCGCTTTGCGTTCCAGCTGAAGGGTGAAGCGTTTGACGTCTTCAACCGGCATCGTATGGGGATTCCTGACACGCAGCCGGGAGACTCCAGCGGAAACACTGGTTTCGGTATCCCCACCTTTGTGGATTACGGCCCACGCAACATGCAGGTCACCGGCAAGTTCAACTTCTAACTTCCCGGCGAATGCATTTCCTACCAGAAAGGCCAAGCGAAAGCTTGGCCTTTCTCTTCTTCCCACCCACATCAAGTTCCTCAAGTTGCTGACAGAGGAACGCGTAACTACAATCGGGCTCGTAGGGAGCTAACTTGCTAGCAGCCTTTTTTGTTATCGCGGTGTTGGCAGCCGGACAGTCAGCCACGGCGGCTCCTCAGCAGGACCGCCTCGTTCAGGCGCAGCACCTCCAATCCATCGGAAGCAATGATCAGGCCCGCGACCTCTACGAACAGATCCTTCAGGACGACGCATCGAATGCATACGCCAGGGAAGGGATGTCGTCGACCACCGAACGCCTGGCCCTAACCGCTCGCGCCGCGGGTCACATGGACGACGCGCTCGCCGATCTCCTTCGTGCCCAAAGGGTCGAGCCAAACAATACTCGCGTCCTGTACGACCTGGCCGTCCTCGAAGATGAAATGCGTCTCTACCACGATGCGGACAAGGTACTCGATCGACTTGTGTTGTCCATGCCCGACGATCCCAATGTCCTCTACGCCCGTGCACGGGTAAAGTTTGATCTTGGGCAGCTGGACGCAGCGCTCGCGGCCATGCAGGCGTATCTCAAGGTGAGGCCGCTCGATGCGTCCGCGCACTACGGACTGGGGAGGATCTATCTGCTGCAACTACAATTTGATAAAGCCCACGCAGAGTTCCAGCAGTCCATCGATATCCAGCCAAAGCAGAGCGAAGCCTACTACCAGCTCGGCCAGACGGACCTCGAGCAGAATGATTACAACGATGCGATCCCGCTGTTCCGCAAGACGCTCGAGCGTGATCCGCAGCACGGAGGCGCGCTCACCGGATTGGGCATCGCCTACTTTAAGCAGAAGCAGTATGACGAGGCTGCGCAATGGCTAACAAAAGCAACGCAGGCCGCGCCAGACTATCAACCATCGCACTACTACCTTGGTCTTACGCTCGCGCGGCTCAACAAGCCGGACGATTCAAAACGCGAGCTCCAAACCGCAGCAGCCTTAGCGGACAAGGACAACAAGCAATCCGCGTCCCGCCTGCAATTGATGGGACCGGACGCTCAACCGTAAGTGGTACCTGCTCGAGGCTCACTCCAAATGCTGCAAGTTGTTCGTAATCAGCGCGCGCTTCACGGCCCAGGCATTCTCTGCGGCTTTCTTCTTCTGGGACCGCTGACTCCTCTGTCAGCGCAGGTTGCCGATCCTGCCGACCGCTGGATGAATGAAGGCGCGACCGCTCTGCGTCAAGGAAAGATCCCGGATGCCGAGCAGGACTTCGAGCACGCCATCGCGACGTCTCCCCGGGACGCCGACGCGTACCTCGGCCTGGGCATGGCGCAGCTTCGCGAGGGCAAGCTGGATCCTGCGGTGCAGTCCCTCGCGAAGGCAAGTGAGCTGAAGCCGCAGATCCCAAGCGCTCATATGTTCCGCGGCATCGCGCTCTTCCAGATGAACTCGATCCCGGCCGCGATTGATCAACTCAACGCGGAGATCAAGCTTCAGCCCAATGACACCGAGGCCCTTACCTGGCTTGGCATCATTGAGATCCAGGCCGGCAAGCCGGAAGACGCCTGTGGTCCTCTCGACCAGGCGGCGCGGCTGAACCCAACCGATCAGAACGTGCTCTTCTATCAAGTGCGCGCGCATACGCTGTCGGCGCAGCGGGCCTTCCGAAGCCTCTACGCGATCAATCCTGACTCGTGGTACGTCCACCGCGCACAGGCCGAAATCGACTCAGAGGCCCACCAGCCGGACAAGGCAATCGAAGAGTACAAAGCGGCGATCAAGGTCAAGCCCGGCGACCCCGATCTCTACGAAGCTCTCGCCGACGAAGAGCAAAAAGTCGGCCACCCCCTTGAGGCCACGACCGCGTATCAAACAGAGCTAACGATTCATCCTAACGATCCGATCGCCCTCTTCAACCTTGGCAAGATACAGGTGGAGACCGGTGATCCTGCCCAAGGCGTGACGTATCTCCGCCAAGCGATCGAAGCCCACGCGGCGCCGGGGCCAGCCGATTTTTATCTCGGGCTCGGTCTTTCCAAGCTAGGCCAGAACGCCGAGGCAGCCACCTGGCTTGAAAAAGCTCTGGCCAACTCGCCTTCCGACTTTATCCTGCAGAGCGATTACTACGAGCTGGTTCGGGTCTATCAAAAACTCGGCCGCAAGGAAGATTCGCAGCGCGCGCTCGAGCAGTTGAAAAAACTCAAGGCCAAAGCCTCACCGGGAAGACAGCCCTAGCCGGTCATCGGCCAGGCTTCCGCTTCTTATTGACAACTCCATCCAGCAAAAAGTAAGGTTCATATCGGTAAACGTTTGCTCATATGCTCAAAGTCCACCGCAATAGCATGTGTGCACCGCTGGCCCCGTCTGATCGAATTCTGTCCCCCGAAAGTTTCCACGGAGAAAATGTCATGTTGATTTTGCCCCGGCCCACGCATCCACGAATTCCGCTCGCAGCCCTAGCTCTCGCGTTCGTTGCCAGTGGGTTCCTCGCCGGGTGCGGTGGCAGCGGAGGAACAGCTACTTGCGGCACTTGCGGTATTGGCAACGGCACTCCAGACATGGGAACGATGGGCTCCATTAGCGATGCGTATGGATTCACGCTCACGAATGCCAGCAGTAGTCTTGTGCTCGGCATCGCAGGACAGAGTCAGGTTGCCGGGACAGCCCTGGCGCAGGAGACCAACGCGGGTTCTGCGACCACGGACGACATGTGGCACGCCATGCCCATGGGCACGTCGCAGCAGCAATATAACGTCGAAAACCTACTTACGCACCAGGTGATGGGGATCGAAAACGCTTCAACGGCGACTGGCGCGACGGCCCTGCAATATGCCGACAACGGCACCAACGATCACCTCTGGGAATTCTTTCTCCTCACCGACGGCAACTACCTCGTCAAGAACGTGAACAGCGGATACTACCTGGAAGACATGGCCTCCGGTACCACGTCGTCCGCCGTCATCGATCAGAATACGCGCGCCACCACGGGTACTGGCTGCGCGTGCCAGGAATGGAAGCTCACGCTCTCCACAACGGCCGCCTATCCCGCGCCGCGGGCGGTGACTGGCACCGGAATCTATGTCCACGATCCCTACATGCTGAAAGATCCCAACGGCACTTACTGGCTCTACGGAACGCACCAGACGCTGGCCTATTCCACCGATCTGACAACGTTTACTTACACCACCCTCACGTCGCCACAAGGAGCCTGCACCACCGCGCAGGGAGGCGGCTGGATCACGGTCGATCATTACTGCCCGATCATCGGACCCGACTTCGCTTCGTGGTCGGGCCTGCAGACGCCGCCGAGCTCAAACAGTGGTGCCAACACCGATGTCTGGGCGCCCAGTATGCTCACCTACAACGGCACCTACTATCTCTATTACTCTGTTCCGTTCCTGCCCTCAACCGGTGCCGAAGCTGTCATCGGCTTGGCAACCAGCACCAGCCCTTCCGGCCCTTGGACCGACAAGGGGTACGTCGTTTCCTCCTGGACCTCGGGAACTACGGCTCCGCCAACCAACAGCGCGTGGAACTTCAATACCGCAACCACCTGGAACGCCATCGATCCTGATCCGTTCATCGACGCCAGCGGCAATTGGTGGATGTCGTTCGGATCCTTCCAGGACGGAATCCACCTCCTCCAACTCAACCCCGCGACCGGCTTGGCCCTATCGCCCGGCTCGCTCACCTACCCGATCATCGCGGCGCGCCCAGCAGGGGAAGAGGGCTCGTTCATCTATCCGTACGTAGTCAACGGAACGCAGTACTATTACTACTTCGCTCCGATCAACGTATGCTGTAGCTCGACCAGCGCGTACCGCATTATCGTCGGCCGGTCCACCAGCCCGCAGGGACCGTACGTCGATCGCGGTGGCCTGAACCTCACAGCCGGAGGAGGCACGCTGCTGCTCAGCACGCACAGCAACATCGTCGGGCCGGGCGGCCAGAGCGTCTTCACTGACAGCGTCAACGGAGTCGCCACCCCAACCCTCGTCTACCACTACTACGACGGCAACAATAACGGAACGCCCACGCTGGGCATCAACCGTCTCGCGTTCACCGCGGACGGTTGGCCAACCGTGCAGTAACTCAAAAGCCGCGGTCGCTGGCCTTACGGCTCTAACCCAACGTGAGGCCAGCCATCCGTCCAGTCGATGGTCGAAAGCTGCATAGACGGCCTGCCTGTCTTCGCGTCATACGCGTGAAAGATGAGCAGGTCGTCGTCCTTCGGTCCCACCCAAACGCTTTCGCCACCCGGTCCAAGCCAGCGGGAGTTCGCGACCAGCAGCGGAGTTCCGCCACCCTCTAGCAGTGGCTTCCCCGACTCGTCGATATACGGTCCGGTCGCGCTCTTCGCGCGTCCTACCATCGTCTTGTAGGTGCTCTTCACGCCGCGGCAGCAAAGGTCCCAGGACGTAAACAAGTAGTAGTACCCGCCGTGGAACACAACAAACGGAGCCTCAATGGCTTCCCAATCGGGTGGCAGGCCAGGTTTCGCAGGAGCAGCATCGGGAGTCGCAACACGACGTGCCAACGAGTAGAGCTTCGTGTCGGTGGTGGACAGCAAGCCGGTGGTCTTATCAAGGGCTCGCATCTTGATGCCGTCCCAGAAACTTCCGAACGCCAGCCAATCCTGACCCTTACGGTCGCGAATAAAGTTCGGATCGATAGCGTTGAAGTTGTCCTCAGCCTTCGATTCGAGCACCAGCCCCTTGTCCACCCACTTGAAGTCGGGCGATGTAGGATCGAGCGTCTTATTCACCGCCAGCGCAATGCCCGACGTATTCTTGCCGAACAGCGAATACGCATAGTACATGCGGTACTCATGGTTTTCGTACGAGATGTCGGGAGCCCACAGGTCGACCGTGCCCGGACTGCGCGTATGAATCCATTCAGGAACCGCATCAAACACCTGCCCGCAGCGCTTCCAATGCTGAAGGTCGTCGGAGCAGCGAATTGCAAACTGGCCACCCTCCGGCGTCTTCCCCGTGGCAAACACGTACCAGGTCTTCCCATCCTTCGCGATGGATGGATCGTGCGTAAAGGCGACGTCCCCCGACAGCGTATAAACGTGCGGACTCTGTGCGACCGAAACGCCAGCAGCCATCATCAGCGCAGCAACCCCAAGACTAACTTTCCATGGACCAAACATGAGAACTCCTTGACCCTCTACGACTCAGAAATCGTTTTCTACATCCGTTTTAGGGTGTGCAGCGACCCTTGTCAATCAACAAGCCGCCGGCTCCACGCCATAAACTTCCTATGTCTGCATTGTGAAATGGTGGGCGAGACAGGGATCGAAAAATACTTGTAAGTTATTGATTGTAAATTGTTTTCCTAGAGTAGCCTTAGACAGTTGCCCCGATAGTTGCCCCTGTTGAGCTAACGCTGTAGCTTCAAATTCCACCTAGTATTCACGCCGCTATCGCGTTCCGGTTATAGGGCTATGAACTTCTCTAGCTCGGCCAGTGCTTCGGGCTGTCCTCTTCCTCAATGAGGATAGAGGCTTGGATGTCGGTCGGATTGGTCAAGGTGTAGGAAACATCCTTGACGCGGTTGTAGTGTGGCCGAATCGGCTCTTTAGCTGCGGAAGGGGCTCCAAGAACCACCCCATACTCCAAGATGACGCGTTCTCCAATTCGTGGGACGAATTCTGTTTCGTAATCCTGCTTGTTGCCGAATTCGTCGATTACTCTGAGTTTTTCCATTCGATCACCATATCAGGCGCCGTCGTGCAGAACTCCCCCCTGCATCCCTGTGGACGTTAGCGCGCCAATCGCTATCCGTTGGATCCCGTAATCCGCCGCCGCCAATCGGGCCGCCAGGTGCCGCGTCTCGATTGGCGCTTTCAGATACGCCTTCACTACCCTGCGCGTCTGCTCTTGCATCTCCTCGCGACTTATTGCCCCGTGCTTGGTGGACGCCATCGCGACACTCCTACTGGGAAGCTTACTCTCAACACCGTGGCAGGCCTGCTTCTGTCCGATCCAGCTAGACCTGTGCTGACCATCACAAGGCCCCGTGAGATGCCCAATCTAGAATGCCAATATCGATCAAGCAGAGGAGTTGAAAATCAAAAGGTCAGGGAGCACAATCAGCGCGAACACACGGGCCCTTACACAGAGGCCAACCACCACCGAGGAGCGACAACATCTGCTGTTCTTGAAGCTGCTGACCGATATCATCGCATTGGTCCCAGCATCGCCCGTCACTAGCTGACGACTGACCAAGCCTTCGATATCCTCACGATGTCGCAATAAGGTTTCGCACGTACTCCGCAAACGGGAGCGAACGCAAATGGAATCAAGCAGCGTGCCTAAAACGACATCCGCGAAGAGCTTTCCAAAGTTGTCCGCGGCGGAGCAGGATCAGGTGATAGCGGAGTTTCTGAAGTTCCATAGGCTGAAGCCCCCAGCCAACAAGTAGGCCACCGTTCTTCAGTCCGAAAGTGGAGAACGTCGTCTATGTGAACGATTGTCGCCTCCAGCGCTTTCGCATCGCCCCAGTCCGCGCCCAGACCACGACTACAATCATCGGAGTACGCTCGCCGTCGCTTCGGGCGTTGGAGGGCAGGGTGCCGGCGACGGCATCGAAATCCCTCGCGGCGGGGTACTTCGGTGGTGGACGACCATAGAGGAGGATTTACTTGGACGCACTTGTATCGATCAAAGAGGCAGCCCGCTTGCTCGGTGGGCTGAGCGAGTACACGATTCACGCATGGTTGAGCCAGGGAAAGCTGCAACGCTCGAAGGTGGGCAGCCGCACCATGATCCGGGTAAGCGAACTAGAGAAGATGATCGTCGACGGCGGCAAGTCGCCAGGGCGGCCGAGGCCTTAGGATGATCGGCCCCGGCCGCCCTGGGCGTTTTGGCGTAATGATCAGTTGCTTGGGTTCGGTTGCAGTGCGGGCGGGATAAGCGCGATGAGATCGACGATCAGTTGAAGAAATAGCTGGTCCTGCTTGGCGTTATCGTCGAAAGAGACGAACGGATCAGATGAAATTGAAGTTTGCTTGAGCATGATTGTTCCTCGGTAACACTTGGTGCCCGTTTTCAGCGGGAGAATAGAGGGGGAGGTGAAAAGCCAACCGAGGTGGCCTCGTGTCCTTACGGATGACGAACTCCCCCTGCTTGAAACTGGAATAACAACCCACGCTATCGGGCGTAGGCACCGCTCGGTGATTGGCGTTTTCAGCGCCGTTTAGAGAACTGTACATCCGTTCCGGTCGATTGTCTAGTCCACTTTCGTATGAACGATCCTGAGGCAGGCGTTTAGGCGTGTCGCAGTTCCTGCCTGGCGGACGGTTGAAATAGCTGCGACAAAAGCGCTAAGCCCAGTTGGCATATCCTCAATGGAAGTCATGCGATCTCACGTCCACCCCGCTAAGTGCCAGAAGATGCACGGCTGACGCTCTAACGTTGATAACGCCGTCCTGATTTTGTAGCACTCCGTCGACACGGAGGAATTTGCCGAAGGTCACTGTGGCGCGATTTTGTTCATAGAGTTGGGGATTGATGATCGCATTGGAAATGCCCGTCTCATCCTCGAGACTGAGAAAGATAAAACCTTCGGCCGTGCCGGGACGCTGCCGAGCAATCACCGCCCCCGCTATGCGTGCATATGTGCCGTCCGGCACTCCTCGCAAGCTCGCGGCCGGGAGAACACCGGCAGCATTCATCTCCAGCCGGTGATATGCCATCGGGTGCGGTCCAAGTGTTACGCCTGTGCTTTCAAAATCAGCAACCAACCGCTCTTCAGTTGTCATCGACCGCAGTGGAGAGGCGGCCTCCAGCTCGTATTCGTCCCGGATATGATCGAAAAGCGGCCCAGCGGATTGTCCAGCACGCTCCGCATTCCATAAAGCAGTGCGCCGGTGATGCTTTTCTCCTGTCCAGTTGAATGCTCCAGCTTTCGCCAAAAGTGTAAGCTCGGACTTTTTGATCGGCGAAATACGGCGTCGTAAGTCGTACTCCGAGGCGTATGGCCCGTCCAACAATCGGGCCTCTGCGATGGCATCTGCGACTTTCTGCCCCAATCCCTTCACATACTTCATCCCCATGCGTACCGCATGGCGACCGGCGTACCTGACGCGATCCTGCTCGCTTAGCTCTTCTAGCGTGCAGAACCAATCGGACCGCTGTACGTCGATAGGCAGGATCTTGACGCGATGCCGCTTTGCATCGTTCACTATCGTTGCGGGCGAGTAGAACCCCATCGGCTGATTGTTGAAGAGAGCGCAGGTATACGCCGCTGGGTAGTGATGGCGCGTGTAGGCGCTCGAATACGCGATGGAGGCGAAGCTGTGCGCATGGGATTCGGGAAACATAAACTCTTTCACGGTCGCAAGGACGCGCATCACCTCCTCTTGCGCGGCGGCGTCGAATCCGTTTGCCGTCATGCCTTCATGCAGTCGTGTCTTTAGCCCGGCAATGATGAACTCTGAGCGTTTGCCTCCCATCGCCTTGCGCAGCTCCTCGGCTTCGCCGCCTGTGAGGTTTGCTGCGACCATACCAATCTTCATCACCTGCTCCTGAAATAGAGGCACACCCAGCGTCCGTTCCAGAAACGGCTTGAACGATGGATGAAGATAGGTCACAGGTTCTTTTCCGAGCCTGCGGGCGATATAAGGATTGACGAACTTTCCCGTCACGGGACCTGGGCGGATGATGGCAACCTGCATGGATAGGTCAGCAAAGCACTTTGGCTTGGTGCGGGGCAGTGCAGACATCTGGGCCCGGCTCTCGATCTGAAACAAGCCAACAGTATCGGCCTGCTGAATGCTCTCGTACACGGCATCGTCCTGTGGAAGCTGCGCGTAGTCGAGTTGTTCGCCGTAATACTGCGGGACGAGATAGGCCGCATCCTTGAGTACTGCCAGCATCCCCAGGCCGAGAAGATCCACCTTGATGATGCCCATGTCCGAGCAGTCGTCTTTGTCCCACTGCACTACCGTCCGGCCTGGCATCGTTGCGCGTTCGATCGGCACGACCGAATCGAGATGTCCCTGGCAGATGACCATGCCGCCGGAGTGCTGACCGAGGTTGCGGGGCAGACGCAATACATCGCCGCACTTCTGAAGGTAGTGAGCGATGCGCCGGTGCTTCATATCGAGGCCAGCTGCCCTGAAGCTGTTTTCCAGCGTATCGCTCGGAGCCTTCCATTCCCATGCGCTCATGAGGCTGGCGAGCTTCGCCGCCGTCTCTTGATCGAACCCAAGTGCTTGGCCAACTTCCCGCGAAGCTGACCTACTTCGGAAAGTGATGACGTTCGCCGTCATCGCGGCGCCCAACTCGCCGTAGCGTCGATATACGTACTGAATCGCACGTTCGCGGTCGGTATCGCTGGGCAGATCGAGGTCGATGTCCGGCCATTCGCCACGCTCTTCCGAAAGGAACCGCTCAAAGAGCAAGTCCAGTCCAACTGAATCGACAATGGTGATTTCGAGCGCATAGCAGACAACGCTATTCGCTGCCGAGCCGCGCCCTTGAATCAAAATGCCGCTGTCCTTGCAGAAACAGACAACGTCCCACACAATCAGGAAGTACCCAGCCAACCCCAGCTTTTCGATCAGCCGCAGCTCGCGTTCTGCTTGCCGCTTGGCTTTTTCGTAGAGCTCCGGATTATTCTTGGGAAGGTAGCGGCGACGCATCCCTTCATCCACGCGCTTGCGAAGAAACGAATCCATCGTCTCTTCGTCAGGGACGGGATATGCCGGGAACTCGTATCCAAGTCCTGTCATCTGAAATTGCAAACGATCTGATAATGCGCGTGTGTTGGCGATGGCCTCGGGATAGTCGTAGAAAAGCCGGTGCATCTCAGCTGCTGTGTGCAGGTGCCGCTCTGCATTGCGGCTCAGGAGACGCCCGGCTGTATCAAGGGTCTTGCGATGGCGGATGCACGTAAAGATGTCGAGCACTTCACGCTCATACGGTGTGCCATAGCTGACGCCGCCCGTCGCTAGCAGCGGCAGGTTCAGCGACCGCGCAATGCGAATCGCCGCTCGGTTGCAATGCTCTTCTTCGCGGTCGAAATGGCGCTGTAGTTCGACGTAGACATTCCTGGAACCGAAAAGATGTACCAACTTCTCTACAGCCTGGTGTGCGGCGTCGTAGCCGCCGTGAGCTAATGCAGCAGCCAGCGGGCCTTCGCTGCCACCCGTCAGGCAAACCAGCCCTTTGCTGTACTCTTCCACGTCCGCAACCACCGCCGCGCCTTCGGCCTTTGTCGTCTCGCGTAGCTTGTACTGCGTAAGCAGCCGCGAAAGATTCTGATAGCCAATGCGTGACTCAGCCAAAAGCGGCAAGCGCACAGGTTCAACAGGAAGCTGATGGGGCAAATACGCAGCAGGTTGAAGGCGGTCGCCCATGTCGCTTACCGCAACCTCAGCACCGATGTGCGCTCGTACCCCGCACCGTGTTCCTTCCATATGAAAACGTGCTGCACCGTAGAGACCGTTGCGGTCGAGCAGGGCCATCGCCGGCATCTCCAGATGCGCCGCTTGCTGCATGAGAAATTCGGGCATAGTGGCACCTTCGAGGAAGCTGAAAGCCGACCGCGCATGTAGTTCCACGTAGTCAGTCATACGTCCCCTGTAAATACCAGCAGCGTGAGCGTGGATCGAAGGCGATGCGACAGAGCCGTTCCACAGTCCCGTTCTCCAACCGGACATCCCACTCTTCGCGGCACCAATTGGCCTCGGACCACCACTGCCCGCTCACGCGTACCGGCCCAGCGGCATCGCGGACGGCATAGGCCGCTCCGTCCCAGAAGACCCGCACAGGGGCATGGTTCGCAAGTGAAACGCCGACCATGTGCGGTGGACGCGAGACGCGCAGAGCTAAAGGCGTCGAGAGCGACTGCCTCTCGCTCCGACATGGCGGCGGCGGCTCGAATGGGACCATGCGAAAAGCGTTCGGTCGATGATCGTCGGTCAACTCCGGTGAGCCGACACGTTGCTCCCCCAAGAGCTTCCGCATTCGAGCCAGCATCACTTCGAGTTGTCCCGGCTCTGGCGCTTGCGGGAGGAAGAGACCATGCTGCGCTTGGTATGGCGCTGCTGATTGCGCGTGCAGTTCCAAACCCACAATCCCTGCACTCGGAGGATGCGTCTCCAGATCGAGTTGGATGAGCTTGAGCAGTGTCGCCGTATCCTGCAACGGCAGCGCAGGACGAACGGTGCGCTCATGTTGAGCGCCGCCGTCGAGCCGGAGCACGACTCGTAGCGCGGCGATGGCCCGTGCTTTCCCGCGAACGCGTTCCAACAACGTCGTCGTCATACGGGAGAGCAGAAACAGCAGACGCTCCAACTCCTCTACCGGAAAGTCCAGCTCTATGCGCTCCACTAGACCGGCCTCAAAGCTCGGTTCTATCGGGAACATCAGGTGAGGCCACGCGCCACGCGCGAGCGAATGCAGCTTCTTTCCAACCTGTCCGAGACGTGCAATGACATCCGTCTCAGCCAGGGCGGCCAGTTCCGCACAGGTACGAATACCCCATGCCGCAAAGCACGCTTCATGCTCCGGCGCAAGGTGCAGCGCCTTGATCGGGAGCTGACCCATCGCGTGCGCCTCGCAACCGGACGGCACTACGGAGACACCAGTCCTGCCACATGCAAGCGATACCGCCGCGTGGAAGTTTTCAGCGACGGCGATGTTGGCGAGGAAGCCTGCCGCCATCACACTCCGTCGCAATTTGTTCGCGAGTTGTCCGGCATTGCCATACAGAAGATCCATTCCGCGTATGTCCAGAGCATAGGTGCCTGGCCGCTCTTCCACAGACTCGATACGGGGCGAGAACATGCACGCGACATGGTGAAGTGTGGCATGGGCAGTATGCTCATGCTCGATAACACGACGGAGTGCGGTGACTTCCGAGAAGGCTTCGGCCTGTAGCCGAGTCATTCCAATCTCGACCCCCTGAGAACGTGCCGCATGGTTCGCCGCAAATATCATCTCGGTTGGTGGTTCTCCGTCAAGCACGACAAACGGCCTCTTCCGTAATTCAGGGCGCTGAAGCGCCGCAGCCTGCGCGAAGAAGTTCGATGGATGAAGAACGGCGTACATTACCGCACCCTCGACCACAGCGTCTCCGCCGACCAGCACACGCGCTGGGCTGGCTTGCGTTGCATGGACGGCGAGCCTTCGTTACGATTGCGTTCCCGCGTGAACTGGTACTGCTGTCGCTCGAACAACGGAGTCTCGCCCTGGCTGCTGAACGGTACAACTGAGGCCGGATCACAGCGTAGAGACAACGTTGCGCAACTGCTGGTGCAGGGCAATTGCGTAAGAAAGACCAACGCCGTACGCGCATGTTCTGCTGCTAGCCGGAAGCGATACCACGTCCCGAGCGGTATGCGTTGCGTGTGTTGCGGCAGCACATCGCTCATATCGAGCACGACTGCTGCAAAGCCTCCGGTCTGCAAGATGAGATCGGTCGCCTTCAGTGCTTGCTCCAGCCGGGACCACGGCTTATCTGTCAGCTTCGTTCTGCGTTCCGCAGACATACGAAGCCAAAGCAGACGCCGCAATTCCACACCAGAAGCCGCCGCTGTCTCCGGCGACAGGGCATCGCTCACATCCACCCAGGCGCAGGCGTTGCCAAGCTGGGTGATGGAGGCGATGGCGGACAGGGCAAACGAAGTCTTACCCGTTGAATCCGTACCGCTTACCTCCGTGATGCTGCCACGCGGGATGCCGCCGCCGAGCATCTCATCTACTTCGGCCATGCCTGTTGCAAACAGTTCTGGGGTCTGCGTTATCTTGAGCGTCAGGGCAGCGGGCACGCGCTGAGCTAACATCGCTTCGATCTGAACCCGGATTGCGTGAGCGGCGGCCATAAGAGTATTCGCCTTATCTTCGCCTATTGTGCTATTACGTCGTCAACTCAAATTGCTCCATAAGGTGTGCATTTTCTTGTAAGTAGCTGGAGAATAAGGCCTAAATAATTGTCAGCTGCATGGTGGATGGGGCGCTATGCTGGGGGACAAGCGATCACGCCTGCGCCATTAGTTGAACCCGCCCTGAGATCCTGGCACGAAGCCGCCGTTTCCGACGTACATCTTCATTCTTTGGCTGGTATTCCAGTTGCCGCCAATCAAGCTCGCACTCGTTAGCAGGCTTGTAGATCCTGCCGCAAACGGACTAATGCTGCCAGCCGAGCGGTTATCGTTGTTCGCGGAGACGGCGTCCATGTTCGATTGATTCTGGTAGTTGGTCGATTGCACCCGCGCCGCAGAAGCCTCGCGCACGGCGTTCGAGTTGATGTTGTAGACGTTCACATCTTTGACGATGTCCATGCTGCCAGCAACGTCTGCGGTAGTCCCTATCCCTGCCCTGAGCCCACGCGAGGCCATATTTGCCACCGCCGCGCTCTTCTGCTGCCCTGCCGCCATGGTGTAGTTGAAGACTTGGCTCTGTCCGCTCTTGATGTCCGATTCCGCCTGATATTCAGAACTGCGAGCGTTGATCGCGGCCATGTCCGACTCATATTGGGAACTTACGGCTGCGGACTTCTGCTGGTACTGCTGGGCCTGCGCCTGATAGTAACCGCCGACCGCCGAGTTGATGCCGCCCATGATCATCGTCATCAACGAGAGCGTGCCCACGCTCGGCATCTTCGACTTGGGGCCATTCCATGCGGGGGTGTCGTAACCAGGCATAGCGCCCACCATTGGTATTGTGCTGTCGAGGCCGTCATCGCCTGTTAGAAGAGTGCTGTCCATTCCCACGTTTTAGCCTCCAGTGCTTACTTTAGTCATCGGCTGATGGTGATGATTCCGTTTGGTGCTCAGGAAGTGGAACCGAGATCTCCTTGGCTATCAGCGCCGCCGGCGTCCCGTAGGCTTCGCGGCTTTAGCTCTGCCACTTTGGCCCAGAACGCCCGATTCCGTGAACCGAATGAAGTCTGCGATGGCTGCCTGTAGCGCATTCATCGCCAATGTATACGCGTTGATTGCATCGGTTTCAGCAGGCGGACGCTGCAGATCCTCGCTCACAGGCGCTCGTACAGCGCGGCATGCTGTCTTGCATGGCTGAAGCCTTTGCTTGGTCTTCTTGGTCAACGGGTTCGTTATTTTGATTTCGGTCTTCATTTAGTGTCACCTCCTGTGACGAGCTGTTCGAGTGTTAGCTCGCCAGCGGTTTGCTTGTCCTTGTTGTTTGTCAAAAGATTCACCCCGATGACCGAGGCGCGATTTGAAGTCTCGAGGAATGCCGCTACCACCCTCAGGTCGGACTCATCACACTCCGCGGTCAGCCGTGTGGCCTTGCCGTAAGCGATCTCCGCAAGGTGTGCCGACGTCTGCGCGTTGAGGCTAGCGGCCGTCGCCAGACCGTCACTAATCCCTTTGAGGTGGTCTGCAAAACATCGAACGGCGATTTGTTCAGAAACCGCCAGCGAATCGAACTTCCTCTCAGCGTTTGCGATAGTCGCAGCAAGGGTTTTGATAGTTTCTGTACGTTCAGAAACTAGCGCAGAAATGGTGGCCGCCGAAACCTTGAAGATTTTGGCTAGAGCCCTGATGGTTTCGCCGTTGATCCGACGGCGTTGAATCTCCGCCTTCTGCTTATCGGAGAGCTTGCTTGGTCGGCCCATTACGCCATCACCAGCACGCGACCGGAGCGGTCGTCGCCATCATGCTTGCTGTACCTGCGCTTGCGAGGGGCTCGGTATCCGAACGTTTCCTGCATCGCCTTTTCGCTGCGATAGGCTGCCGGGCATGCCAGGTGAAGAAGCCGCCGCAAAATCGGACGGAAGTAACGCACCAGCGCCTTCTCTCTGCTCCATTGCTCCCACTGGGTTGATTCAGTTTGGCGACCATACCTAGAAGCTATTCGTCCGAGTGGTGGAGAACCCCAAGCGTGCGCAGGCTTTTGCTGATTCGTCCGTGCGGCTATCGCGATGCTGTCGAGTATCTTCCCCAACGTTGTCGCATTCCGCTCTGCGAAGTCTTGAAGCCATTCCATCGTTGACGGCAACACCGACGTGTTCAGTCTGCTTGTCGGTGTGCCGTACGGCCTCTGCTGCGTGCCCTTGCGGCCCATTACGCCGCATCCTGGTAGGTCGCAAAGTCTCGATTGAAGTTCGTGTCGATGCTGCCGGTGAGCCCGAAGCGGCTTTTGGGGAGGATGATCTTCGCTTCCTCACCGTAGTCGCCACGCTCTTCGTCGTACTTCCTCCACAGCAGCGCGATAACATGCGCCTCGTTCTCGATCTGCCCAGACTCGCGGAGATCCTTCATGCGCGGCAGGCCATCATCGGGCAGTCGCTTGAGCTGAGAGAGCAGCAACAGATGAGCCGGAGTGCCCTTTACAGCCATCGCCAGATGCTTCGCTGCCTCACTCACTTGAAGCCGCACGTCGCGCTGCTCGGGCACGTAGACGCGCTGGATGTAATCGACGGCGGCCAAGTTGCACCCCTTTCGTGCGATGTGGAACTTTAGGCTGGCGACGATCTCGCGGAGATTCATGCCGGCGCGGTCGAAGATGTCCATCGGCCATTCGCCAATCGCCAGGCTGGCGCGCTTGATGGCGTCGCGCTGCTGTGGGTTTGCATTGCGTGGGAACCGAATGAAGCGGTACGGCACGCCCGACACAATCGACGCCATGCGGCCGATCAGTTGGGTGCGGGTCATCTCCAGCGAGTAGCAGACTGCCGGGTCCCCCTTGAGGCCAGCCTTCACCAGCGCCTGGATCATTAGCGAACTCTTACCGACACCCGACGCTCCACCGATGACCGTCATTTCACCCGCGAACATGCCGCCCGTTTGGTCGTCGAGCGCCTGCATCGCTCCATAGCTGATCGTGTCGTCGTGATCCATCGATGCCCGGTGCGCGAACTCCTCAAGGAACTCGACCGCGCCCGTCAGCACCGAGGTCCGCTCTGCATTGTCCGCACTGCCAGACTCCATCACCGCCTGAAGGCTCGCCGCCCCATAGCTTGCCAGCTCCATTCCACTCTCGCGCTGCTCTGCAGCTTGGGCCGTGAGGTCGTTGGCGACATACATCACTTCGCGAAGGATCGACCGATTCTTCACAATGGCAAGGTACGCAGTGACGTTCGGGCTGCGCGTAAGCCCCTCGGTTAGAAACGCGAGATAGGACGCGCCGCCGATGGAGTCAAGCTGCCCGAGCTTCGTGAGTTCGTCCATGAGGGTGAGGAGGTCGACAGGCTGCCCCGCCTCCAGCATGTCGACCATGGCGCGGTAGATTCGCTGGTGGGAGTCGAGCGAAAAATCTTCAGCCTTGACTGCTGTTCCCACCTCCACCGCGATATTGTTGTCATTCATAATTGCTCCGAGGATGGTTGTCTCAGCCTGGATGTGTACGGGTAGGTCTGGTTGGTCAACGTGCATTGGAGGCCTGTCTTTCTTTCAGAAACTGCGCTAGTAGGGGGTCAGCCGCCTTTGGGGTGGGTATGAAGCTGCCCCCGGGTTGGCCGATGTGGGGCTTATCCTGCTCGCGCCCCAGCCAGCTCACGATGAACTTGGCGATACCGCGACGGGTTTTGCGCTTCTGCGGGTTCGCTGCGATCCAGACCTTCATCGCCTTGAGTTGCTGGACAATGTCGAGGGCGGGGAAAGCTCCGTGCCACTCGGCAACCTGCGCCTTAGAAATCTGGTAGTCGGTTCCATCCACCAGAGGCAAGGTGCCAGCTAGCTGATCAGGAAGAAGAATCTCAGGAGCTTGGAGCGCAGGTTCTTTTGCGCTCTGAGCTATAGGTTCTTCTCTTCTCTCCTCTTCTCTCCTCTTCTCTTCTATATGGCGAACGCCCAGCGCGCCCCCAGCGCTCGCCAGCACTCGCTCAGCGTTCGCCGCATTGAGACGGGCCAAAGCTGCATCTCTTGCGTTTTTTGAGTTCGCGACTCGAAGCGTGTCCAGCTCCGTTCGCTGATCTTCAAGAGTGTGGTTTGTATATTGCCCAGGTTGCTTCTCGTAGAACCGCGCCTTGATGCGTGGCCACACTTCGGCCATCTCCTCGACCTCGCAACCGCAGATTTCAGCCAGAGCCGTAACGTCATTTGGGATAAACCCTTCGGCCCAGCATTCGTCGAGCAGCTCACGATAGAGGCCGCGAGCCTGCCATGACATATGCTGCACCTTTCGGTTCGCACGCCAATCCCTCCACATCCATCGGTAGTAGGGAAGCGCTTCCAACATCTTTTCGTGCTCCATCATGCCGCCCTCCATAGACGCCGCAGTAGGCAGTGGAATGAATCTGCGACGATGAGCGCGCCCAGAGGCAAGCCGCTGGGTACGACGATCGAGCGGTGATTTGATGGCGACGTCCGAAGACTCAGAATTAGTCTCAGAGTCCGCGCCCGCTCACGCGGTAAACATTGAGCAATGGCGCTGGCTTCTGTCAGGATGCTGGAGACTATCATTCTGTCTCCGATCCGCCGGCAGACTCTTCAAGGCGACAAACGAGGCAGTCGGAAAAGTGTGAGCGCCGAATCTTTTCCAGTTCGTTCGCACTGGCCGTGTAGCGCTCCATCAGTCGCGGGGAGCGCGTGCCTTTGTCTCGAAGGTCGTCTATCGCCTCGAGCAATTTTCGCTCACAAGCGCAGTTGGTCGGATGTATAGTCTTCATGAGTCCTCCAATAAGTTTTGCTTTGACCAACCCGAGCCGGCTAGCTCGGGTTGGTGTTTTGGTGTAAAGTCTAGGCGGCGCGGCGCGTGTTTGCGCGATCACCAATCCACTGCTCGACTTCCTCCTCTAACCAGCCGACGGCACGGCCTCCGATGGAAAAAGACTTCGGAAATTCGTTGGCGTTCATGGCGGCGTAGAGGCCGGTTTTGCGCTTTCCAGTGACCTCCAAAACCTTGGGTAGTCTGAGAATTTTGCGGGACATATAGGAACTCCTAAGAACCGCAGGTTGCGGGTGATTCAAGGTTAGGAGCGCGGTCGGGGTGTTATGTGTACGTCAGGCGGGACATACACATACCTCGATTTGCTGGCGACTAGGTGAGTGTGAGGATGGGTATCCGCCGCCAGAAAGAGCTGCGCGGTGGCTGGGAATGCCGGAGTTGTGGTTGCCGGTGAGGTAGAACATGACGAGGCGGTCGTGACGACGGTCTGGATGAGCCTGGGGATGGCGGCGGCGTTGTCGCTAGCGCCGGGGGCGTATAGCTGGATTGTCGCGTTGTTCGAGGGCGTCGTGATTGCCATATTAAGTTAAGCGGATCTCGGTTATGAGGCGATCCGTAGCGCGCTTCTCCGGCGATAATGTTCCTAAGGACTTTCGTGATGTGGGATGAGAATACCGTCGTTTATTGCCGGAATGGACATCGTGTTGGATGGATACACGAACGGTATTTCACTACCATGGTTCCGGGGCGTCTGCGCGATTCAATGGCGCAGAGCGAGTTCGAGGACATAGCCCGCCTGAGTTACTGCACAGAGTGCGGAGCGGAATCGATCTTCACTTGTGAATCCTGCGAAGCTCTTCTCGGTAACCCACGCAATAGACCCTCATATTGCGGTTTATGTGGCAAGCCCTTCCCTTGGACTGCTATAGCGATAGAGGCAGCGAAGGAATACACGGATGAGTTGGGCGAGTTGACCCCAGAGGATAAGAACCTGTTGAAGCAGGCATTCAATGACCTGACCATCGATACGCCGCGAACGCCCCTTGCCGCCAGTCGGTTCAAACACATGTTGGTGAAGATGGGACCGGCCGCTGGAGATGTCCTTACAAAAATTGTTGTCAACGTTGTGACCGAAGCGGCCAGGAAGGGCATGGGGCTTTAGAGCATCAATGACGGGGCCATGTCCTAATTCCGCCATGGCCCGGCCCTTTCGTGCGGGTGTAGAGTTCCACGAATGTCTCAGGATCGATGAGTCCTGATAACTCTTGACGACGTACTCCTCCAGATAATCGGTGAAGTCCTTGCGCCCAATCCCAGCGAAGCTGACGCTTCGGGTGCAGAGTGGGTTGTCTCGGTCTCAAGCCGAAATCGGGAGACGTATGACTTGAGCGATATCGCCGCTCTTCAGGCTGTCCAAATGGTCGGCCCATATTTGCATCATCTTGCTCCGCTCCTTCAAGAACTTTGTGCGGTTGTACGCACGGCCGAGCGGATCGCTTACAGTGTGCGCGAGTTGCTGCTCAATGATGTCGGGACGAAAGCCCAGAACCTCGTCCAGTAGCGTCCGAGCCACGGCGCGGAACCCGTGCCCAGTCATTTCTTCGCGGCGGATTTCGAGAGTCCGCATCGCCACCAAGATCGCGTTGTCGCTCATGGGACGTTTATTGCCTCTCGCGCTTGGAAAGACAAGGTCCCCGGTGCCGGTTAGATCATGCACGGAGCGCAGAATAGCAACGGCCTGTCGACTCAGGGGGACGATGTGATCTGTCTTCGTCTTCGTGACGAAATACCTCCACTCCGCAGTCTCAAGATCGAAATCCTTCCAACGCGCTTTGCGCAGCTCCCCTGGGCGAACAAACACGAGCGGTGCGAGTCGCAGTGCTGAAGACACTACGAGCGTGCCTTGGTAGCCGTCCAAAGCGTGGAGAATGGCACCCAGGCGTTTGGGTTCGGTGGTCGCGGCGAAGTGCCCTTTGGTTACGGGTGACAATGCACCCCGCAGAACACGCGTGGGATCCGAAGGACATTTCCCAGAGGCGATGCCATACCGGAAAACTTGGCTGCAATTCTGTAGGGCCCGGTGCGCTGTCTCGGGTGCGCGGCCTTCGATGGGGCGAAGCATGTCGAGGATCTCTGCCGGCTGAATATCTGAAATCGGTCTTGACCCCAAGCCACGAAAAGGGAAGACGTCACGCTCGAACAGTCGCATGAGTCGCTTGCTGTGACTTTCAGCCCAGTGAGACTCATGCTTCTCGTACCACTCGCGCATCACCGCCTCAAACGTATTGACGGCCTTCGCCGCGGTGGCACGGTGTTCGCTCTTACGCTGCTCGCCGGGATCAATTCCATTCGCGATCAACTTCTTAGCCTCGTCGCGTCGGTCGCGTGCTTCCTTCAAACTCACGTCAGGGTATACGCCAAGGCTGAGGCGCTTTTCCTTGCGAGTGATAGGACTGTAAAACTTGAACCGCCACCAGCGACCTCCAGCAGGAGAAATCTCGAGATACAGGCCTCGCTCATCGGCAACCTTGCGAGCCTTGGCGGCCGGTTTCAGTGAACGTATAGCTGTATCGGTAAGAGGCATCTAGACTCCTGTATAGGGAGTTGCCCCTATGCGTTTCTACTTGCCCCCTATGTTGCCCCTAAGTTGCCCCGGATGTCAACAAGCTCGTGCGAACGCTGTCGAACCTA
>Ga0302319_10005158_pt1 | contig 26366 bp, 17 predicted proteins | sample Bog_T0_2_FD_203319 | JGI IMG/M metagenome (GOLD analysis project Ga0302319, IMG submission 203319) | Peat permafrost microbial communities from Stordalen Mire near Abisko, Sweden - Bog_T0_2 | ecosystem: Environmental > Terrestrial > Soil > Wetlands > Peat | place: Sweden: Abisko, Stordalen Mire... | reverse complement strand
TTCTTGTTTTAGACTACTTGAGCCCCTTAACTAACTCACGGAGCTCAGCTTGATCGGCCGGCGGCAAATCGCCCAGCAAACTGCGGCACTTCAGGAGTGCCTCGCGCATCGCCGTCGCAGCCTTGTTTTTCTGAAACGCTAACGCCAGGTAGCAGTAATCCCAAGTAAGGTCGTAATTTGATCCTGCCTGAGTCTGCTGCTGGATGGCCTCCTGCAAAAGCTCCACGGGATTGGGTGCGCTTCCACTCGCGGCGAAGTTAGTCAGCGCCTGCCCCAGCCAGATGTGGAAACTCCGGTCGTCCGTCTGCGCCGCGGCCCTCCGCAATAGCTCAATGGCTTGATTGTAATCGGACCGCTCGTCAAGCATTCCGGCGCGCGTGCTGAAGTACAAACCAAGGCGGGCGTTCAAATACGGCGCGGGCCGCGCGAGATCGCGCAGCAGATCAATCGCTGTCCTATTCCGCTCCCCGGCGCGCGCTTGGTTTGACTCCGCCAGTAACTGCGCGGAGTTATTGTTGTATTCAGCCAAATGCAATTGATATTCGCGGTTGCCCGGATCTGCCTTCACCAGCTTGTCGCCAATCGCGATGGCTTCATCCAATAGCGTGGTTGCTTCCGTCATGGAACCGCCGGTCTTGTAAAGAAAGAGCGCCAGATTGTTCTTGGCGTTCGAGAGGTCGCGTTGTGCCGTCGCGCTCGCCAATGGCGTGAGCATTTCGATCGCCCCGCGAAAGTCCTGAACCGCATCGGCGTTCAAACCGATATATTGTTCCAGGATGCCGCGGTCGTCGTAGCTTTCGGCGAGCTTTTCCCGCAATCCTTCGTCGCCGGGAAATCGGCGCGTCAGGTCGAGACCGGCAGCCACCGCGTTGTCAAAAGCCGCTTTAGCTTCGGCACTATGCGCGGCAATCGGGCGCTCCGTTTCCCCCAGCCAAAGATAGGCGTCGGCTAAGTCGCTCGCGTACTGCCGCTGCTGCGGATAGTCGCGCCCCAGGCCGCGTAACTCGGCCACCGCGCTCTGATATTCGCCGATGGCTCGGTTGGAATCGCCCCGCATGCGATAGAGGTCGCCCGCCCGCAAGTGTTCTATCGCCACGGATCGGCGCAAGTCCTCGCCATTCAAATCGCTTTTTCTGAAGCGGTCGTAGATCGACTTTGCACGAATGATCAGTTGCTGGCGGAACTCGAGCAACTCAGGCGCCTCCGGTACTTCAACGGAATGGCTGCCGGCCACCCCCGAGAGATCTTCCAGTGCGTCTTGCGCGATTTGTTTGTTGTAAGTCGCGTGGTGTTCGGCAATCCGCGCCAGTATCAGCGCGCTAACAGCCATCACGCTAATCGCGGCAAATAGCGCCACCAACAACCGCGTTTTGCGCAGCGAACGTTCGGCTTGTAGCCGCGCGCTCCGTTCATTCTCCGCTTTCTCTTCATTGCGCCGCTGGTTGCGGCTTTCCTGAATAACCGGAACCAGCAGGTCGTGCGTAATTTCCACCCGCCGGATCCGCCCGCGCTGCTCGGCGCGAATCACCCGGCAGCGGATGAGACTGTCGATATCGTCGCGCGCTCCCGCCACGTCCGGGATGAGATTAGCCGCCACCGTATCGCGATAGCCGGGATCGATAATGAGTCGTTCCTCAAGAAAGCTGCGGATCGCCGGATGAACATCGGCAACCGCGCGCCGATAGAAGTCTCGCAAAATCTCGTCGCGGCTCCCTTGCAATAGGTTGACCGTGATATTCGTCTCGCCGCGCGCTTTGCGCTTTTCGTTCAGCTCGCTGCACATCACGCTCAATAGCGCCGGGTCAACCGTCAATTCCGACAATTCCCGCTGCGGACTCTCGTCGGCCGCCACAAAGCGCACAATGCGCTCGGCGACCTCGGGCGAGACGAGCTCGGGAGATTGACTGACAGCGCGCAACGCAGCTAATCCATCCATCGCCAGCAGGCGCTGCCGATGCGCCGCAATCGAAGGCATAATGCCCCGAAAATCGTCCAGCCGGCCCACGTAATCGTCCCGCATGCTGATCACGATCCGGTAGTAATGCCGCCGGAAAACAAATCTGCTGCACGCTTCCGGATGCTCGGCCAGCCATTCCTGCAGTTCGTCCGGCGGCTGCCCTTCCGCCAGTTGCGCCAGCTGCGTCATAAACTGCTGGGCGGCGGCGCTCAGCACACCGCGCGGGCTGCCCAGCGTGAACACTTCTTCGAACTGGTCGAAGACCAGCACCGGAGTTACCAGACGGTTACGCGCATCCCAAAAGTTTTGATCGCGCCGATGGAAATATTCCCACAGACTCTCCAGCTCGCCGCCCGTCGGCGCTTCAATGCCCGCTTCTTTCGCTTGCAGGAGAATCGCGCGTTTGATTTGCGTGATCGGGTCCGGCGCTTGCGCTGAAAAGTCAAGACGAATCCGAATCGGCAGAGAACACTCCGCACGCAGCAGCGGGAAAAGGCCTGCCTGCAGCAGCGAGCTTTTGCCAATCCCGGACACGCCGTAGAGCACCGAGGTCTGGGCGCACCGGATCAGTGCCGCCAACTCCCGCACTTCTTGCGAGCGCCCGCGGAAGAAACGGTGATCCGCTTCCCGAAAGGAGTCAAGGCCGGGCCACGGATTTTCGTTGTCGAGTGGCGGCCGTTGTGCTTCGATCTCGCCGGAAGAAGCACTCACCTTAGACCCACCTTCTCTCGCTGCAAGCGCCGGTACAGATACTTGAGGCGCGTCAGAAACTCATCACTCACCCGTCCCCCCGGCAAGGTGGTCCATTGGACTTTGCCGAACACTTCCGGAATGCGCGGGTCTTGCGCGCCCGTACCGTCAATGCTCACCGGAACCAGGAATACGTCGTCGGCATCCCGCGAATGATAAGCAGCGCTGCTTTCGAAGACGTCCAGCGCCGCGTTCCATTCTTTACGAAAGTAGCCATCCGTCAGCACATTTTGCGAGATGACCATCAGGAAAAGCGCGCACTGTTCTACTTTGTTGCGTAGCTTCCCGGCCCAGTTTTCGCCGGCCTCCAACCCCTGTTTATCGAAGAAAGTGTCGATCCCGGCATGGTTAAGCGCCTTATTGACAGCTGCTGCCGCCGTCAGATCTTCACTCGCGTAGCTGATGAAAACGTAGGGCCCGCTTGGCCTCGCGTTGTCGCCGTCTTGCAGCTTACTCCAATCCACCAAACCCGGATGAAGATCGCTCCAGCGTTGATGCAGCTCGGCGATAAACTCGCAAGGCCCCATGCCCGGAAACACCGTCGTTCCGCGGCTGAATGTTTTGAAAAATTCCAGCAGGTTCTTGTCCTGCGCTATGCTTTGATCCGCCACAAAAACCGGCAGCGCGCCGCCTTGCGAAAACCGTACGTTGCGCCAGCAGCGCAAGAAGAAGCGGGCCAGCCAATCATTGAAACGGCAGCCGAGGATGAGCAGCGCCCGCGGCTCCATCTCGCCATAGAGCCGCGGCGGCAGCCGCTGCGCCGAGAGCAGAGAGCGGATGAATTCAAGGATGTCTTCGTTAGTCACGGCAAATGATTGCGTTGCCGCCAGCTTGCCGAGAATGTGATACACAATCGGCGCGCGAGTTTCCGACAGCGGCGCGCGCAAATCGTCGAACTTGGAAAGTGTATAGCTGAGGACCTCTGTTTTCGGCGTTGCGCCGGCAAAACGTACTTGCGTAACCGCTCGTTCGAGGAAGCCGGCGAAGGTTGTCGTGATGAACAGCCGAAAAGCGGGGATGGCGGCAAGTTGCAGCAGCGCCTGCGGCACCGCCAGCGTTTCGTCGCGGCCCAGCACATACAGCGTCGAGTACACGTCGTCAATATCGCCGCCCGCCGCCAAATGCCGCACCGCAACTTCGTTCAGCTCCGTCCCGGCCGGCAAGTCATCAGCCGACACGTCGAGCCGCTTGGCCAGCCTACGCGCAATGTGAGCATAGTAAGAGGTTGTACCCTCGCCGTCATCGACCTGGAGGCTTCCCGAGCCCACCACCGGAATGACGCGCCCCTCCTCCATGTAGCCAATCAGCTTCGCCCAATGTGTTTCGATGTCAGCCAAAACATTCTCCCGAAACAGTTCGTATAAACAATGTTACTGGTTTAAGACCAAGATACAAACGAAAACGCGATTGTTTACCCCTCGTATCATCGTCAAATGATGAAATGCTCGCGCAGTAAATGGCAACTGAGCCGCGACTGCAAGAAGCGGTAACGTCAGGCGCCATTTCAAGGTAATTTTCAAGGGAGCGGTAACGGCACGCTCGCCGGCGAGCTTCCACTCGTATCATCCCCCAAGGTAATCGGCGACTCACCCGCCTAACACGCCCTCAGGACTTCTCAACTGTCCAAACGTTGCTGTCCCACGTCTCAGCTTCGAAAGCAGGTACTTTCCGTCTGGAGAAGGGAGCGGATTGGTCATCCATTGTCGATGACCGCCGGCAACAGTCGTCTGACCGCGCCGGCAGGCGTCGTGTAAATCAAATCGGTCGAACTCAACAGCAGGCAAGTTGCAAAGAAGACGTTCCCGCTCCGCGGCCCAGGCGGTCGTTATCAGGTGCTGGCAACCCGGCTCAGTACAGATCTCACTCCAGGTCGGTCCCGCACAGAAAGGCTTCGGATGAGTCCATCGGTTGTCCCGAACGCGATGCGGGAGCCATCGGGCGAAATACTCCACGGCTCTGGTTCGCCCCCGCTACGCCTGATAGCTCGTCGTCGATCCACTCATCGCTAATATCCCGTTCTTGGATGATCGAGTGCCACAGTCCGGCAGACTCGGTATACCCACGAAGTGCTCGCAGGGAGTGGTGCAGAGTGCGCCGATCTAATCCGAGGGCGGAAGGCTGATAATTCAATCCGATGCAATCCATCAGCGCCGTAATAACATCCGCATCATTCTCCTGCAAGCGACTCATAAGATGGATTCCGAGGCCAATGATCTGGCCATGGATGAATGCTTGCTTGGTGCGCTCCTCCAACTCATAGAACAGAAAATGCTCCGATCCTTCCTCCGCCCGATAATGGCCGCGCGGCAGGCAAATCGTATTTACGGCGATATAACACTCCACAATCGCCTGGATGCCGGCATCGGACAAAACACGGATCTCAACGGCGTTCCTTGCCACGTCCGCTAGCACTGCGCGCGCGCGCCGCGCATCATCGGCGAAGAACTCGTGCTGGTTCTTTCCGGACCGCTGACTCAGTTCCCAATCGAAAGTCGCCATATGACTGGACAGTAGATCTCCCACGCCTGCAATGTTCAACCGGCGGTGGCGCGGTACGAATCAGGTCGTAATCGATAACCAGTGGATCGGGACTCGCGCTTCCGACATATTCGACGCGGTGATTTCGCCGTATTGCCGCCGCCGGTGTGACAAAGGCATCCACGCTGATCACCGAGGGAATTGTGATCAGGCGGCAAGTCCGCTTCCGCGCGGTAAATCTGCCCAAGTCGATGGCCCGCCCGCCGCCAACTCAGCGATCTCTGTCCTGAATACACGGAATAAAGCTCCGGTATCCATGCTTGCGGCGACTGGGACTTGGTTTCGGCCAGACCGCAATGCTACTGGGATCACCACGCTGTCGTCGTCACCTGAATAGCTGTGGCGCGCGCGAACTCCAGTTGGTACATTGCTACCAGCCGCCGAACGGCAGGTCCTTATCCCTGGGAACACTTGCGAAAAGCGGGTCGCTAGCCCCGGCTGCTTCGGCTGCGGCGCGGAAGTTGGCCAGTTTTTCGCCGTGCGCGACGAGGGTGGGGGCCCTCGATAGCGACCCATTCGCCTGCGTAGGGGCCGGATTCTTTGGCGAGCCACTGCAACTATTCGCGACGCTTGGCTTCGAGTTGGCGCGACATAGCACCCTATCGCACCGTTCGAGGCTGCGCGCTTACGGGACGCGCGGTCCAGGCAAATCCCGCCCGTTCTGATGCAACACCATACCCGTCACCTTGCCGTCGGCGGCGCGGGTAAAGCTAATCTGCGCATCCACCACCTTTAAAAAGAACTCATCCTTCTTCGAGGCGAACACCTCGAATTCCGGCTGGCCACTAGCTTGAGTAAACAGCCTGCCATCGCGCCCGGTAAATTTGATCGTAAACGCGGGCGCAAGCTGATAGCTGCCTTCATACTCACTTAAGATTTTCGGATCAAGCTTGATCTCCGGCGTTTCCTCAAGCAGCGGAGCCGGGTATTTCGCGTTCAATGTGTGCCTGCCAATGTCATCAATATCGAAAGAAGTATCGCAGAGAACAACCACCGCTCTTCTGTCCGCGACGTCCATGCCGGCAAACGAACGAAAACCCGCCGTTCCGCCATTATGCCAATAAATGTCAGGCGGAAACTCCGAGAAAATATGCCACGCCATGGCAATATCCACATGCGGCATGCCCGTTTCGCTGCGCACCGAACGCATGCGTTCCATGGCCGCTTTCAAAGGCGTGTCCGCCAAGCCCACGTTCGCTGCCAAAAACTTCAACATGTCGTCCGCAGTCGAGCGAATGGCCCCGGCTCCGGCCAGCGCATCCAAATCCCAATTCTTCACGGGCTGCAAACTCGCGTCGTGACCCTGCGCCATCCGCTTCTTGAATTCGGCGGACAACGAAATCGTCGAACTGTCCATGTGCAGCGGCTTAAAAATGCGCTGCCGCACCAACTCTTCATAGCTCATGTGCGCCCGCTGTGCCAGCGCATAGCCCAACAAGCCGACCGCGAGATTCGAATATTCGTACTTCTCTCCGGGGTCGCGCGCTAGCTTGTAACCGGCTAAAAACGCCAGCAACTTTGTGCCGTCGTAATCGGCATACGGATTCTCAGGATCGGCCGGCTTCATGTTGTCCGGCAGCCGCGGCAATCCTGAATTCTGCATCGACAGATTCAAGAGCGTAATCTGTTTTCCGTTGCGGCTCGGCACCTCCGCATTGCCCGGCAGATACTTCGAAACCGGATCGTCCGCCTTCACTTCGCCGCGCTCGATCATGTCGGCCAGCAGCAGGGAAGTGAAAACCTTGGTGATCGAGCCAATCTCGAAGAGTGTCGAGCCATTGGGCTTGGCGGCACCAGCGGCGGTGGATGTCTTGCCAGCGGCGTAAATGTGAACACCTGTTGCGTCGACTGTGCCGGCCACAATGCCGACAGCCTTCTTGGTGTTCACACGGTTGTCAAGCAGGACCTGCAGATCGTTCGTGGTAGATTGCGCCATCAGAAAAGGTACCGCGAAAAGAACAGCCACGAGGAGCATAGATTCACCGATGTTATCGTAATTCCGCAACATGAAAGTTGCCGCCTGACTCGTGCGGAGAGTGCTAACCCGCCTTCTCGTTGAAACTACCGCGCGTGATCTCCCAACCCGAAGAAACGTAGCGCTCTAATTTGCTTTGCAAATCCTTCACGACCGCCGGATTCTGATCGGCCACATCGTGCAACTCATGCGGGTCGCGCCTGGAGTCATACAACTGCGGCTTGTAAGTGCCTTTATACTTCTCTTTGTTCCAGATAGCAGAATAATTCCACTCTGGCGTGCGCACCGACGCGATATAACCGAAAGCCGATACCACGTGGTCCCGATGAGGTTTGCTTTGGCCTGTAACAAGGGGCCAAAGGTCTTCGCCGGTCACGCGCGGCGCAGCCTTCAGGTTCAATCTTCCGAGCAGCGTAGGCACGACGTCGGGAATCTGCACAAAGCCGCTTACACGCTTACCGGCGTGATCCGCGCCGGGCACATGCAGGATCAACGGAATGTGCGTGACCTGCGTGCGCAGCTTCTCCGCGCCCTTGGTCCACTGTCCTTGTTCATTCAGCAGCGTGCCGTGGTCGGACAAGAACACAATTACCGTATTGTCAGCTAAGCCGAGTTCCGAGATGGTATCGAGCACGCGGCCATACCAGTGATCGACATTAGATGCCTCACCGGCGTAGTTCGCACGCAGCCGCTTCACGCCCTCCTGAGGCACCGTTAGATTGGCATAGGGAGGCTCGGGCCAGCTATGCTTGGTTGGCTCCTTGAGATACTTTTCGAGAAACTGCGGCGGCGGATCCCACGGCTCATGCGGATCGAAGATTTCGACTTGCAGATAGAACGGGCCCTGATCGTGGTTCTCCCGCAACCAGCGAATGGCGTTCTTCGCGGTCTGTTCGGCGATTGAGTCGCCATTCTTCAGCCAGCGCCGGCGGTTGGCCGCGTACTGGTTGAGGAAGCCGCTCTCAATGAGGCCCGCATGCTTCAAATAATCGGCGGGAAACAAATCGCTGTAGTCGGGCTGTTTGCGCGGCGCTTGACCATAATAGTCCACTTCCTGTCCGCGCACCCATTCGTAATAGCCGAAGCCGCGATGAAAGTTGCGCCCGGGCCGTTGCAGGTGAGGCAGATCGGCCACTAGCGCCGTAATGTACCCGGCTTCCTGGAGCGTTTCGGACAGAGTCACATCTTCGTTATAAAGATGGTGCCAGCCGGGAAGCTGCACCGGCTCCGGCTGGCGGAAATAGTAAGTGGGAACAATGCGGCGGCCGGTGTAGAGATTGCGCCGCGTGGGAATGGTAGGCATGCCCTCCGGATATGCTTGCTCAAACACAATGGAGCGCGCGGCGAACTTGTTCAGGTTCGGCGTTTCCACCCACGCGCTGCCGTAAGCCGCCAGATTGTCGGCGCGAAAGGTGTCCGAAACCAGCACAATCACGTTCAGATTGTTGCCCTGCTGTTTGGGCGGCCGCTGCCATTGCGAACCGCTCTCGCTAGCGGGCGGCAGCGCCGCATCCGCCTTGCCTGCCGCTCCTGCGAGCGTGACGCCAGTGAGCGCCGCGCCCTTCAATAAATCGCGTCTGGATTGGTCGCTCATCTTGTCCTCTCGACTTAGAAGGCCAGCCGCAATGCCAGCTGCAATTCGCGCTGAGCGTTGACCGTTGTCGTAATGGTTCCAGCGGTTGCTGTTCCAAGCGTCGCGTTCGGCAAACCAAACTGCGGTGTGTTGAGCAGGTTGAAAGCCTCCGCGCGAAACTCCAGCCGGAAGCGTTCGCGGATGGGAACCACGCGCGACAAGCCGAGATCCAGGTTAGTCAGGCCGGGTCCGCGCAGGATATCTCGTCCAGAGTTGCCGAAGGTGTACGCGGCCGGAGCTACAAAGTCGGCGAGATCGAACCAGTCGTTGATGCTCTGGCCGGTCGCCAGAATTCCACTGCCGATGCGATTGGGGCGCTCGGTAGTGCCCGTGTTGCTGGCATCCACGGCTTCCACGGGCGTGAACGGCAGGCCCGTTTGTTTGGTGAAGATGCCGGACAATTGCCAGCCGCCCGCGACAATGTTGCCAATGCGCGAATTGCTCAAAAACGCTTTGCCCCTGCCAAACGGCAATTCATAAACGGAACTCAGTACGAAGCGCTGGCGGATATCAAAGCTCGAACTCGCTTGTTCGAGCGACAAGCTGTACGCGTCCTCGCGCGAACTGTTGTCGTTATCGGTGGCGTGCGACCAGGTGTAAGCGCCCAGCACGGTAAGGCCTTTGCTGAAGCGGCGCTCCAACTGAAGTTGCAGGGCGTCATAGTGGGCGCTGACATAAGGGCCATATTCATTGATCGCCGAATAGTCTGGCAGCGGACGGCGTTTCTGGATGTTGCCGGGCGCCGGCAACGGCTGGTCGACGTTGTTATCCAGATAGAGATCGTGCGAGCTCGAGCCAACGTAGGCAGCCTGCGCGGTGAATCCGCCGCCTAGCTCACGCTGCAGCGTGAGGTTCCATTGCTGGACATACGGAGTAGGCATGTATTTAGGAAATGAATTGACGGTCGGAGTGGAGGTGGAACCCGGAATCAGTGCGCCCGTTGGGAACCCTTGCGAAAGGATGACGTTGGGATCGATTTGGTCGGAAGTATAAGTGGTCGTGACAAAGTAGGGTGGGTTATTCGTCGGACGGTTAGCGACCGCCAGATTTTCGTCGCGGCCATAGAAGATTCCGGCGGCCGCGCGGATGACAGTTTTGGGTGTGACTTTGTAAGCGAGTCCCAGCCGGGGCGCGAAGTTGTGAAAGTTCGGGCTCGCGAACGAATTTCGATAGCCGTTGGCAGCTGCATTGTCGGCCTGAAGCAAGGTGCCGTAGAGCGAACCTGGCTCAAGAATCAAATCGGCGTAGTGATTTGCAGTCTCATAGAAGGGCAGGGGCAGTTCGTAGCGCAGGCCGGCGTTGATGGTCAACTTGCTGGTGAGCTGCCAATCGTCCTGCACGTAGCTTTGATAGATGTGCTGGCGGCTATTGCTGTTAGAGCGCGTGCTTTCGGTGGCCGTGGCGGTATCGCCCAAAAGAAAATCGCCGAAGGCCGCACCGGTGTTCGAACGGCTCTGCGGATTCTGAGTATAGATGCCGGTGAATGCATACGCTGGGCGCGCGTTCAAAGTGACATTGGCGTTGAGAGTCACCTGTTGGAAATCGAAGCCGAATTTCACGGTGTGGCGGCCGTGCACCCAGGACAGATTGCCGTCGGCATCGAGGACGCGCCCTTCCTTATCAATGGGCAGGTTACCCGAGCCGGTGGCGGGGGTTTGCAGGGTTCCGGGTCCAGTGGTGCCGATGGTGGTTAAGCCCGAAACGGCGAAGGTGGGCAGCCCCAGTACCTGCGGATAATTGGGCACACCCACAATGCCATACTGCCAGAACTCGCGCGGCGCATCGATGTTTTGGATCTCCTGCGTTTCCTGATAGCCGCCGCGCAATTCACTGATCAAAGTAGGAGTGAAAATGTGGGTCTCACTCGCCACAATGGAATGCGCCGAGGGCGTGACGATACTAGGGTTGCTGGCGGGCAACGGCAACGGAGCAGGCAGCACGTTGGTATTGGCCGAAGTGGAATAACGCCCGAAGATACTGTCTTTGTCGCTGAAGCGATGGTCCACGCGCCCCACAAATTGATCCTGCGCGATGGTTTCCTTCTGGTTCGAGAAGAAGTTGTTTTTGCCGGGCAGGTTGGGCGCGGGATAGAGCGACAGAAGTTTGGCCGATACCGGATCAAAGCGGCTGGCGGGAATGATGTTGCCGGGGAAAGCGCTGCGGATATAGCCACTGCCGTGCGGGTTTTTTACCGTTGTGGCCGGGTCGAAAATGGGGGTTGTGAAGATGCCGTCAATCTGCGCGGCGGTAGGCACCGCTCCGATCTGCGGCGCAGCATCGTCGGTGCGTGTTCCCTGCCAGCCGAAGAAGAAAAATGTGCGGTCTTTGATGATGCGGCCGCCGGCCGTGGCCCCGTATTGGTTCTGAATGAACTGCGGTTTGGCCGTACCGGCCGGCTGGAAATAGGGGTCGGCGTCGAGATAGGAATTGCGCAGATATTCAAACAAGCTGGCATGCAGGGCGTTGGTGCCGGATTTCGTGGTGACGTTCACCACCGCTCCCGCCGCTTGGCCGAACTCCGCCGAAAAAGTGCTTGTCTGGACCTTGAACTCTTCCACCGAATCAATTACCGGCTCGATGGATTGCGCCGCCGAATTGTCAAAACCGACAATCTTGTTCTTGTTATCGATGCCGTCCAGCAAGTAGCTGTTCTGAATTTCGCGCACGCCATTCGCCGTGAAGCTGTTGCGTTCGGAGGCGTTATAAGCGGGCGACGTGCCAGCGCCCAAGGTGGCCAATTGAATATAGTTCCGGCCGTTCAGGGGAATGTTCTTGATCTCGCTGCTATCCACCACTTGGCCTACAGATGAAGTCTCCGTTTGCAGCGCCGTGACTTGCGATTCCACCGATACGGATGTTTTGGATTGCCCTACCTGTAGCGTGAAATCCACCGCCAACCGGTCCTGTAGGCGCAAGACGATATCAGTCTTGGTGACTGTTTCAAACCCTGGCGCACTGACCGAGACTTGATACACGCCAGCCTTGAGATCGGGCAGGCTATACAGCCCGTCGCTATTGGTGAAAACCTGCGAAGAAATGCCCGTCGCGGCGTTTTCAACCTTTACCGGCGCGTTTTGCAGCACCGCGCCGGATTGATCCTTTACTTGGCCGGAAAGGGTTCCGGTATCCACCTGGCCGAGGGCGCTGCAACTCAGAACGAAGAAAATAAGGGTGAACAAGAGGATGGCGCGCCGTAAGGGCGGGGTGGGAACGGCAATGTCTATCATGTCTATAGAATTTAGCCTCTTTAACTGATCATGTCAATGTCGATCTGGATTAAGATCAATGATTTTTTTTGAATAGGAGTCGATGGCGTTACACTCAGGTTTTAGGAGCCCCCGACGAGCCGATGGCTATCCTGGTAAACAAACAATCGGTGGACGAGGAGTTGATCCGCGCCGAAGCCCGCTTGCTGCGCGAACGCCTGCGCCGCGAAATGGCGGGTCCGGTTGATGAATTGAAACTCGAGTTGCAGGCACGCGAATGGGCGCGGGAAAACGTTATCCTGCGCGTGCTTTTGCAACAGGCCGCGGGCAGCGAATCAGCCGATGAATTCATGAACCGGCTCACGGCGGGGGTGGCGCGTCCGGGCGAATCCGCGATTAAGGCGTATTACCAAGAGTTTCCGGCAATGTTTCAGCGGCCGGAGATGGTTCGCGCGTCGCATATCGTGAAGAATGTGGATGAGAGTTGCGCTGAACCAGCGGCTGAAGCGGCTATGAAGGAGATAGAAAGCCACCTCAAGAGCGGTGCTCCGTTCGGGCGCGTGGCCGATCTTTGTTCCGATTGTCCCGGCGGGGGCGGCGATCTCGGATTCTTCGCGAGAGGAGAAATGGTGCCCGAGTTCGAGCAGGTGGTGTTCTCGCTCAGGCTCGGTGAAATCAGCGGGGTGTTCCGTTCCACGTTTGGCTTTCACATTGCCAAGTTGACCGAACGGCGCAAAGCGGGGTTGACGCCGTTGCGTGAAGTGCGGGAACGGATTGAGATGCAGTTGTGGCGCGAAAAGAAACAGCAGGCGGCTAACGATTTTATGGCGAGCCTGCGCGCCCGCGCCGACATTCGAAAACTATGAACCACCAATTGGCCTGCTGTGTCCCGAGCAAGCAGCGCGCGGCGCAGCTATTGGAATCGCGCCTCGCAAGCGAACAACGCCAACGGGCAAACCGCGCCTCGACCGTGGGTATGCAAAAGCTGGACGGCGGCCGCTTTCTGATGGGCACCGATAGCCCGGAGGCGTTTGAGAAAGACGGCGAGGGGCCGGTACAGACCGTAATCGTGGATTCGTTCTATATAGATATCTGCCCGGTGACGAATGCGCAATTCGCCGAGTTTGTGCGCGCCTCGGGCTACCGCACCGAATCGGAAAATCTGGGGTGGTCGTTCGTGTTCGAGGGACACATCCCACGCGAGCGCCGCGCTGAATTAGTGAAAGATAGCGTGCCCGGAGCAAAATGGTGGTGCCGCGTAGAAGGTGCGGATTGGCGGCATCCCGAGGGGCCGGATAGCAGTATCGAACAGCGCGTCAACTATCCAGTGACGCAGGTTTCCTGGCACGATGCTGCTGCCTACTGCGAGTGGGCAGGCAAGCGCCTTCCCACGGAAGCGGAGTGGGAGTATGCGGCGCGTGGCGGCCTTGAGCAGAAAATTTATCCGTGGGGCGACGAGCTTACGCCCGGTGGCCGGCACCTGTGCAACGTTTGGCAAGGAGAATTTCCGACGCTGGATTTGGCGGAAGACGGCTTTGCGGGGGCTTGTCCAGTGGATGCATTTCCGGCCAATGGCTATGGTCTGTTGAGCATTACCGGCAATGCGTGGGAGTGGTGCGCGGATTGGTTCGATCCGCGGTACCGCGTCTGGGCGACGAGAAGCAATCCTGTTGGTCCAGCGAACGGAGTTGCCAAAGTGATCAAAGGCGGCTCGTATCTGTGCCACAAGTCCTATTGCAACCGCTACCGGGTGGCGGCGCGCACTTCCAACACGCCCGATAGTGCAACGACGAATATGGGGTTCCGTTGTGTGCGAGATCTCTGAGGATCAATAGCCCGCACTCGCGCGCACTTCAGCGAGCGGCTTCGCAAGGTCGGCCAGCAGTTCGGGACCCATGATAGAGACGGGTGTCGAGCCGTAGCACAAGAGCCGGTCATGAAAGTCGCGCAGCGAGGCGTTCGCCCCCGCCTTCGCGCGGTACTCCGCGAGCAGCGCTTCGATTTCGGCGCGGCCCGCCGTATACGCGATCATCTGGCCCGGGCCCAGGGCGATTCCGGCGATGGCCGCTTTGGCCTGCTCCGGCGAGAAGCCGGTTTCGTGCGCGAAGAACTGGACAGCTTGATCGACGCTCCAATCCCCGCTCGCCAGCTCCGGATCCACAATGGCCCGCGCGCCGCGCACCCGCTCCCATTGGGCCGTGTAGTAGCGGCCGTCGAGATCGTCGCTATAGAGGCCGAGTTGTACGAAGAGCTCCTCGCCATAGAACGCCCAGCCTTCGCTGAACTCGCTGCTGCCTTGGATTTTGCGCACAAAGTCGGGGTGACGCCGGGCGATTGACAGCTGCAAAAAGTGGCCCGGCATGGCTTCATGCGCGGCCGTCGAAAGAATGCGATCTCGGTCGAAGTCCTGATTGGCGTCGAGTCTCTTGGCCGCATCCGCCAGCGATATCGGCGGCGTTATGAAATAGAATCCGGCGCCACTCTTGCTGAACAACAAGGGCGGAGTCATGGACGCGCCTGGCGAAACGGGCTGCAGGAACTTGGGCGTTTCGATGATGGAGATTTGCCCGAGCCATGACGGAATATCGACGACGTTATGCTGCGAGACGAAAGCCCGCAGTTGCGCCAGCCGCTCGCGATAATAGCCGATGAGGGCCGCGCCCCCGGGCGCTAGGCCGCCACCACTCTGCGGGCCGATCGGCGTGCCGCGCTCGGCGGCGAGTTCTTCGATCCAACTTTGTACCGCCCAACCGTGCGCCAGCTCGTCGCGCGCCATGCGCTCAATATCGTTGGAGTTAAACGGCAGCAGCTCTTCGTCGCGCAACAGCGCATCGTACGCGGCTCGCCCGATGGCGTAGTTCTCGGGCCATGATGCCGCATGCTCATCGATATATTTCTTCGTCTGCTCCATCGCGGCCACTGTCCCATCCCGCGCCTTTACGAATGCCGCGAAACGATCGGCTGGCAGTTGCTGCTTGGCCGCAGCCGTCAGCGGGCCGCCGAAGAAACTGGCTGCTCCGGCAAGCTGCTCCGCGCCAGTAACGCCGTAGAGGTGGCCCGGGTGGGTGACAAGTGCGTTGCCGGCGGCGATGTAGGCGGGCGCGGCGATCAGCCGCTCGATGATCTTATCCCAGGCCGCGCGTACGTCGACCTTCGTCGCGCCGGCGGTACCCGCGATAGGCAGGTAAAGGAACTGCGTGTAAATCCCATTCATGACCGCTAGGGAGGGTCCGGACGGATCTTTCTCATAGGTCTTGTAGACAAGGTACTGCCGCTTATAGCTGGTCAACTGCGCGCGCAACAATTTGGCGTTGTCCGCGTCCTTGAGTGCCGCGCCCTCAAGCGGTATGGAATCGAGTTCGCTCTCCCAGCCCTGAATCGTCGCGAGATCGCGTTCGTGCTCGGCTTCCGACGGCGTATCGAGGCGGCCGCCTTCGTCGCTAAGGCCGAGTGATGTCGCCACCAGCGGGTGCGATTTTGCCCAGTCGAAGGTGACGGCTTGGGCCAGAGTTTGAATCCGCTCCGTTGTCGTCGGCGCCCATGCGGCAGCAGGCGCACCCGCCGCGAGAGAGATAAGTAGAAGCCCGACCAAGTTATCTAATCGCATCATTCAAGAGGCTAGCAGATAAGACCAAGCCGCATAAGCTAGAACAGTCGGTATCTCTTTTCATCCAAAAAAGATTTCCTTCGCTCCACGTCTACGCTCGTAAAACATTATTGAAACACTCCGGCGGTGGTGGTGATCTTGGTTCTGGAGGAAGCCCGAATGGAAAGAAGAAGGTTTTTGCAACAGGCCTTGGCGGGAGTCGCTGCTCCGATGATTGCCGCTCAAGAAACCGCTACCCCATCGATCGCCCACGGCGCTAAAGCTGCAACTAAAATCCCCCGGGTCAACGATGCCGGGGAATTGCGTGGTGAGATGCTTTACCGTAAGTTTGGCAGGACCGGCGAAGTGGTATCGGCCATCGGAATGGGCGGTTCCCATCTGGCGCAGCCCACCGCAAAGCGCGAGGAGTCTGTCAAACTCATCCATCAGGCAATTGATCGCGGCCTCACCTTCATGGACAACTGCTGGGATTACAACGAAGGTCGCAGCGAAGAGTGGATGGGGGCGGCGCTTGCTGAAAGTGGATACCGGCAAAAGGTGTTTCTTATGACCAAAATTGATGGGCGAAACAAAGAAAATGCCACCGATCAAATCAATGATTCACTGACCCGGCTAAAGACCGACCGGATCGACCTTCTGCAATTTCACGAGATTCTCCGCTTCGACGATCCCGATCGTATTTTTCGCGAAGGGGGAGCGCTGGAAGCCGCGCTTGCGGCGAGGAAAGCGGGAAAGATCCGTTTCATTGGTTTCACCGGGCACAAAGACCCTCACATTCACTTGTACATGCTCGAAGTAGCGGCAAAACATGGCTTCCAGTTCGATGCCGTGTTAATGCCTTCGAATCTAATGGATGCGCACTTTCGCAGCTTCGCTCAGCTAGTCATGCCCAAACTTGTTGAGCAAAACATAGCCGTTCAAACGATGAAGCCATTCTGCGGGGGCGACGGCATAATTTTAAAAAGTGGGGCCATTCAGAAGCCCATTGACTGTCTACACTATGCCTTGAATCTTCCAACGAACGTAGTCATTACGGGAATTGATAAACCCGAGATATTGGATCAGGCGTTCGAGGCAGCGAAGACCTTCAAACCATTGGGAGAAGAACAATTTGCCGGCCTTCTAAGAAGGACTGAAGAGGTTGCCGCTACCGGGCAATACGAGCTATTTAAAGTCTCGTCCCACTTTGACGGGACCGCCCGTCATCCAGACTGGCTGGGAGCGGACGATCCCGCCGTACAAAAGCTCGCGCCGCAGCCGGCGGGATGAGACCCTCAAACCCGGGCAAAGTGAGTCCGAACCCACCCAGATCTCGGACTCACAAGGCTCGGGGGCTTATTCTTGAGCTTCGTTACCGTTACTCGCTTCTTGCAAAAGGGGCGCGGAGAGGCTGGTGAGTAATTTGTCTGCTTTCTCTTCTTCGGCCAAGGTCTGGCTCAGCAGTCGAACCACTTTCCTTTCGCCGAGTTGTTCGGCAATAGCTCGAACCGTACCGTAGCCGGACATCTCGTAGTGCTCAACTTTTTGGGCAGCCGCGACTAACTCGATATCGGCGACGACCGGCTCTTTTGCCTTGCCCTCGGTAATCGTTTCCTGCCCTTCTTCCACGAGGCCCATCATCGCTTTACAGGGCTTGGCTTTCGGCTTTACCCCGAGAAGTTCAAAGGCCTCCTGGAGCCGTTCGACATGACCCTTGGTTTCCTCGAGGTGATTCTCAAACGCAGTTTTAAGCTCTGCCGACTTGGCGGCGCGTGCCATCTTTGGCAGCGCCTTAACCAGTTGACCTTCGGCGTGCAGCAAATCCTTCATCTCATCTACCAGAACATCTTTTAAAAGCGCCATCGGTTTTCCATTTCTCCTCACTGTTAGAGGGCCGTCTTGAAGGGAAGGTTTCGTAGCACCTAGGAGATGATGATCGGTGGCGGCGTTCCATCTCGGTCGGCGGGCAAGCTGCTCTTCAGAGCGTGCAGGATTTCCGAGGGTTTTGTGCGAGCGATCAATTCAGCGAGTTCGGGGTCCTGCGAACAGGGAAGCTTCTGATGTTCGCAAAGAGCTTTCAGGAGTTCGAGGGTTTTCGACGATTCGAGTTCTGCGAGGAGATTGATTTGAAGATCTAAATGCGCGCGCCGGTCAGCTTGGGCCGAAGCGCGATTTTGGCTCATCAAAATGAACAGGGAAAGGAAGATGGCCTCCAATGAAACTACCAGCGTAAGAAACGAGTAAGGAAACGGATCAAACGGCTTTACGGCCGCGACTCGCCCCGAGTTTAGGATTACCCAAGCCCCGAACCAAAGGATGTGAAACTCGATAAACCAGATCTTGCCGGCCAGCTGAGCTACAAAGTCGCCGAAACGTTCAGCGCGCGAACGCGCTTGCAACGCCTCTTCTTCGATTCTGCAGATTTCCTGGACATTCCGATGAATGGTAGAGAATGTTTCCACAAAGCATAGACGCGATTTACCTCGTTTTGTTGTCCAGCACGATACCGCGGGTATCGACCTCGGGTAACAGCTCTGTCCGGTGTAGGCAGGCTGATTTCAGTCGCCATAGAAACCTGTTGCCAGATTTACCGTGGCTCGGCGCACGCCAAGCATGTGCGAAAGAAATTCCTACGTGAGCGGAAAGGAATACTGAGCGGCCAGCGGCTCAACGACTCAAGAACCTCATAGCGCCGATGACGCCTTCTCTTCCGACCGTCGCCATCTCCATGTTTGGTTCGTCGTCAGTCGTTACTAGTAGGGAAAACAGGCAAGCGGAAAATAGTTGGCATCGATACTGGCATCCTGAAGGACTATTCGTTCGCGAAACTTCAGAGGCACGATCTTCGCGTCCCGCAATGAGGCGTCCTCCTTCATTAGCTTGGCGAGAAAACGGCTCGCTGGGCAGTCTGAAACCTTTGCCTCTTGTTTTGTCAACGGTGCTCCCTGTGGGATGGCATCGTGCAACCGTGCGTCTACGCAACTATAAAGGCGTGTCGCGACTCTGCAGGAGGGCTGCCCGACCGGAATTTCCCGACCGGCGGGTCTGAAAAGGGGCACGATTCGAGTTGGCCTTAAGTGTTGCACATGCTTGGTTGAGAACTTCACGCGCGGCGACGTTTGTATAGGATACGTAACGCCGATTGTCCCGGCCAATACAGCTGATCAGTAACAATACTGGGTGCGAAGTGTGGAGAAAAACTTGTCACTGTATGTAGAAAATCGGGATAGGATCGAAGAAGTGTCAACCGCTAGAGGGAATCAATACACGACGGCACCCTCCGCCACGAACCACCAAAGTTCGGAATTTAAGACGACAATCCCTTTGGCGTGGTTTGAAGGATCGCCGCTGGCGCAGCTTGTAATTTTGGCTGATCCACCCACCTTCACAATGCTGGCGGCGAGTGACGCTTACCTGAAGTTGAGCAATGTCAAGCGTGAGGATTTGCTGGGCCGAGGCATTATCGAAGTCTTCCCTGCCAATCCGAAAGATCCCGCCTCCGGCGTCACTCACTTGTGCGAGTCGTTACAGCGTGTTATTTCGACGAGAGAGCCGGATCGGTTATCGTCGCAACGATACGATGTCGCCCGGCCTCAGGACGATGATGTCGCCTTTGAAGAGCGTTACTGGAACGCGCGGAATGCGCCGATATTGGGCGCGGATGGCGACGTGGAATACATCCTTCATTCCGTCGAGGAGATAACGGAAAAAGTCATCGCGGAGCGCGAGGCCCAACAAGCGAATCGCGAATTGCAACTGACTCGCCAAAGCCCGGCGTACTTGTCCGAACAGCGCCTTCGGCGGGCGCAACGAGCCGGTGGAGTTGGCAGTTTCGAATGGCTTTTGAAAGAGCATGTTGCGATTTGCACGCCCGAACTCGAAGCCCTGTATGGATTGGCAGAAGGCGCCTTTCAAGCAGGCTTTGAAAATTGGAAACGCCACGTGGTGGGCGAAGATGCGGAGCGCGTTGTTGCCGGGATAGAAGACTGCATGAGGCGAGGAATACCAGATTGTGTTTACGAGTTCCGGGTCATTCTTCCCGATGGGAGAGTTCGCTGGTTACGCGGGCAGGCGCGGTTCTTTTACGACGAGTGCGGCGCACCGGAGCGTATGATCGGCGTGAACATCGATATCGACGCCCAAAAGCAAGCTGAAGCGGCGTTGCGAAAGAGCGAGCAACGCCTGCGTGCCATCTACGACGGCACCTACCAATACATTGCTTTGCTATGGCCGGATGGAACGCTGCTGGAAGCGAACCGGCCATTACTGGAGTTTGCGGCTAACACTCATGACGAGCTAGTGGGGCGGCCATTCTGGGAAACGCCATGGTTTCTGGCGACTCCTGGTGCACCGGAGCAAGTGCGAACGGCAACTTGCCGCGCGGCGGCGGGTGAATTTGTTCGCTTCGAGGTGACGCTGCGCCGCCCGTCGGGAGAGTGCCCTACGTTTGATATCTCATTCCACCCCATTCGGAGCGAGAGTGGCGAAGTCGCGCTCATCGTACGGGAAGGCCGGGACATCACGGACCACAAGGAATTTCAGGAGCAACTGCGGCAACAGTGGCAACTCTTCGACACTGCCCTTTCTCACACTCCGGATCACATCTACATTTTCGACTCGCAAGGCCGCGTCACCTACGCCAACCGGGCGTTACTGGCGCGTTGGCAAAGAACGCTCGGGCAAGCAAGCGGAAATAACCTTTTTGAACTGGGCTATCCGCAGCCGGTCGCTGAACGGCTCCATCGCCAACTGCAGCAGGTCGTTGAAACCAGGCAACCATTGCAGGACCGCGCCGCTGTTGAGGTCACTACGGGCGAGATACGCCATTACGAATACATCTTTGTTCCGGTTTTTGCCGAGGATGGGAGTGTTGAAGCGGTAGCCGGCTCTACCCGGGATGTCACGGACCGCGAGCGCATGGAAAAAGCCTTGGCGGAGAGCGAACGCAAGCTGCAACGGGTCTTTGCCCAAGCGCCGGTGGCTATTGCGGTGTTCCGTGGAGAGGACTTCATTGTGGAGATTGCCAATCCCAGTTATCGGACTTTGCTGCCGGATAGAGACCTCGTGGGGCGTCGCCTTGCGGACATCATCCCCGAGTTAGGTCAAAATGTCTGGGAGGCTTTACGCCACGTTTTCGATACAGGCGAGCCGTTTATCGCGAACGAGTGGTATGTTCCCTATGACTCCAATAAGGACGGAATAACGGAAGATCATTGGTTCAACGTCGCTTATAACCCATTATGCGAAACAGGCGATATGACATCGGGTTTGATCGCGGTGTTGACGGATGTTACCGCACAGGTGCTGGCTCGTAAAGAACTCGAGCGGGTAAATTTGGAGTTGGAGGAGTTTTCATATGTGGCGAGCCACGACCTCCAAGCGCCCTTACGTACGGTAAATATCTACGCTCAACTTTTGCTCAAAGGATTTGCCGCCGGAGACGAAAAGATGAGCCGTTATGCCGCCTACGTTCAGCAAGGTGTGCAACGCATGGAAACACTTCTCAAGGATCTCCTGACGTTCTCCCGTACCGTCCATTCGGAGGCGCTACCCATCGGAACAGCCGACCTTTCGCTTTCGCTGGCCGAGGCCGTCAAGATGCTAGGCGATCAAATTGAAGAAAGCGGGGCAGTAATTACGTCCGGCTCGCTCCCTTCGGTTCGTGGAGACACACAGCAAATGGCGCACGTATTTCAGAATCTGCTTTCGAATGCACTCAAGTATCGAAAGAAAGAATTGCCGCCTGAAATTAACATCTGGGCCGAAAAACAGGATCGCGAGTGGGCGGTAGCTGTCCAAGACAATGGGATTGGGTTCGAGCCAAAGTACGCCGAACGGATCTTCGGGCTGTTCAAGCGGCTGCACGGCGAGGAATATCCGGGGACCGGAATGGGTCTGGCCATTTGCCAGCGCATCATCCAGCGTTACGGTGGCCGCATGTGGGCCGAGGGTAGGTTAGGCGAAGGTGCGACACTTCGGTTCTCACTTCCGGCACAGTAGGCGCAGGCGGGCTGCTGAAACAACTAACTCCAGAAACAGCTTTTCATTTACGTTAGTCTCACATAAGGAGTTATAAATGGCTTCTACAATATGGCGTGGCTTTGTCGTCTTTGGCGTTATTTCCATACCGGTGCGGCTCTTTCGTGCAGCGCGCGCCGAGCGAGTTAGTCTACGCCGCGTGCGTCGCGAGGAGCCTGAGCAGGCATCGGAGACAGCGGCAGATTCTCGAGCCGGGTCCGCATCACCGTCGTCCTCCGGCACGAGTCAGCAAGGTCAACAACGGTTGAGTCTTGTTCCAAAGAAGACTGCATCCACCGCCACGCGGCCGCCGGTTCTCACGCCGGTCAAACAAGCATCGATCAGTAATGACTCCGGCGAAATCGTTCCAGGGGAATCGGTGGTGAAAGGTTTTGAGTATGAAAAAGGCCGGTTCGTCGAAGTTGATGCGGAAGAGTTGAAGAGCGCCGTGGCGGAAACATCCACCGAGATGCAAATCGAGGAATTTGTAAAACTGGCGGATATCGATCCGGTTTACTTCGAATCTTCCTATTATGTTTCTCCCGAAGCGGCGGGCGAAAAAGCGTACGCCCTTCTATACCGCGCCATGGAACTATCGGGCTTGGTGGCGATCGCGAGGCTTGCTATGCATGGGCGGGAGCACATAGTGGCCCTTCGCCCCGGTAAGAGGGGCATGCTCGCTCACACTCTGTTCTTTTCGACGGAGGTACGCTCGAATGAAGAGCATGGAGCTGAGACAACCGGCATCAACGAAAAAGAGTTGAATCTTGCTCGTAGTCTTATAGATTCGCTGGCTGGACCATTCGAGCCCTCGAAGTATCGAGACACCTATCGCGAAAGAGTGGAGGCGATCATTGCCGCGAAACTGCAAGGCCAAGCGTTAGCGGGTCCAGCGGCGAAAACTCAGAGCCGCGCTCGAGTTGTCGATCTCACCGAGGCGCTTAACCAGAGCCTGGCGAATTTGAAGAAGCCTGCCGGCTCGGAGCTGCAATCGAGGAAACCAGCGGGCGATGCGCGGGCGAAGAAGACGAAAAGAGCCGCGCGTGCCGGCGGGTGAATTGCCGCACAACCACTGACGCCCGTCAAACTGGACTCTGTCCGCCTGTGATTCCGTAGACCTCGCCGGTAACATAGCGCGCTTCGTTGGAGGCTAGAAATACGAATACCGGAGCTATTTCCACCGGTTGTGCGGGACGCCCGAAATCCGTATCGTGCCCAAATTTTTTTGCTTTTTCCTGAGACATCGTAGCGGGGATCAAGGGCGTCCAAACGGGTCCCGGCGCAACCGCGTTTACCCTGACTCCTCCTTTCATTCCCATCATGGAAAGTGTCTTTGTCATGCTGACGATGGCCGCCTTCGTGGCCGCATAAGGAAGCAAATGGGCGCTCGGGTCGTAAGATTGAATCGAGGCTGTGTTAATGACTACGCTTCCCGGGCGCATCGCTGGCATGATGGCGCGGCACAGCCAGAACAACGCATAGACATTTGTTTTTAGTGTGCGGTCGAACTCTTCTGAAGTAATTTCGTTCAGCTCCTCGTGAGTGGATTGGAAAGCGGCGATATTCACGAGCGCGTCGATTTGGCCGAATTCCTTCATGGCGCTTTCGGCCAACGCAACACAATTTTGTTCACTTGAAATATCGCCTGGTATTTGAAGCGCCTTCCTTCCGGCGCGGCGGATCCAACCTGCCGATTCCGTCGCGTCTTTCTCTTCGTCTGGCAAATAGCCAAGAACAATATCCGCGCCTTCGCGGGCAAATGCGATGGCCACGGCACGGCCGATTCCGCTGTCCGCACCCGTAATCAGGGCGACCTTATCTTTGAGCCGGCCCAGCCCTTCGTAGGTTTCTTCCCCGTGATCGGGCCGCGGACTCATCGCGCCTGTCGAGCCGGGATAAGGAATTGTTTCTTGAGAGAATTCCGGTTTCGGACCTTGGCTGCGCGGATCCTTTCGTTTGGGATCTTGAATGGTATTATTCGATGGCATTTTCATTTCCCCGTTGTCTTAGCCTTGTCGCGTTTAATTCGGCTCGACAGCATTTCTTTCGCTCTTTGGAGCGTCGATCTATGCTCCTGTGTCAAGCCTTTGCCCGCGCGATTGATAAAGTACGTAAGCATGCGAAGACCGGAAGTCGCGCCCTTAGGCGATACTTTTGCCGACGCCAAGGTTCGCGCAATAGTCGCCGCATCTTTATTGAACAAACCCTCCGGCGGATGGGTCGAATCCGTCTTGACGGATGCAACCCATCGATGAGTGCTTTTCCTGGAGGTCTTTTTCCTGGTTGTCTTGGCCCCCATACCAGTCACGCTGCTTTCCCGTGCGGCCTCAGCACAACTTTAATGCATTGTTCCTTCTTTTCATGGAAGGTCTTGTACCCGGCAGGAGCGTCGTTAAGCGCCACCCTGTGCGACACCGTCCCGCCCTTCGCACACGCAAAAATCGCGGCGCGTAGCGCGTGCGACCGGTCGGTCTCCAGCATGACCGCCGTCTTGACGCGATCATATACGGCATCAATGGTGTTGCCATGCGCCTCCATGCCCACTGCGTCGATACAATGATCGGGGCCGCGGCCATCGGTCATATCGCGCAGCTTCTCCTGAACTTCTTTATCCTCGTCGTTCAGTGTTTCCGCGCCACCCTGCCGAGCCATCTCTAGACGCTCAGGAACATTGTCTAAGGCAATCACTCGGGCGGCCCCTAACAGGAACGCACTGCGAATCGCAAACTGGCCCACGGGTCCACACCCCCAAACAGCGACCGTTTGACCGGGTTCGATACCGCAATTGTCGGCTGCCATGAAACCAGTGGGGAAAATATCCGTGAGAAAGAGGACCTGCTCGTCGCTCAGTTCATCGGGGATTTTGAAGGCCCCGAAATCCGCGCATGGCACACGTGCATATTCCGCTTGGCCGCCCGGATAACTGCCGTACATGTGCGAATAGCCGAACAGCCATGCCGCCGCTTGTCCGTAAGCTTTCTCCATCTTTTGGGCGCCGGTTACTACCGCGAATGATCGAGTTGCTGAATTTTCCATGAAATACTCCTTTTTCAAATGTGTGTTGAACCTAAGTTTGGCCCGCTAGATCAGTTGGGCCGGTTCAGGACTCTCTCCTGACAGAATTTGATTGAGCGAGATAGCGGCGTTTTGACCGAGCCTCGTCATCACCCTCCAAAATGTGGAAGTGAATTCGGCTTCCAGTTGTCGCCCGGGTCTGGAATAATGGTGGCCCGTTTCGCTTTCAGGGAGAAGGCTGTGAGCCACGTCGAGAATGACTCGAGTCAACCCCGGCGCCGATCCGTGGAGACGCGCTAGAACCTCGGCCGGAACAGAGAGGATCTTTTCCCTTTGGCCGCGGATTGTCACGCGCACAATCGACCGGGCCGCTCGCTCGGCCGAAATGGAAACGGCCGGCGAAGCTGCCCCCGCCGCAAACCATCCATATTCCGCGCTTTGGTTGCCCTTGAATTCCGCGTTCAAATGCGAACCGGTGCGTAGCAGGGCCGGCACAATGGTGGTCACGCGAATTCCAGCCCTCGCCAGTTCAATCCCGAGACCTTCCGAGAGCGCCATCGCCGCGAATTTGGCGCAGCAATAAGGAAGGAGATGCGGCACCGTAACTTTTCCTCCGATCGAGGTGATGTTGACTATGCTCCCTTTTCTACGCGAGCGCATCGACGGCAAAACTGCTAGCGTAGCGTTCAGCATTCCCCAGAACATGACGTTCATCGCTTGCTCAAAATCGTCGATTTCCATCTCTAGAAACGGCCCGACCTTGATGACACCGGCATTATTGACAAGAATGTCGATCGGACCGAGCAGTTCAGTGGCAGCGGTTATCAGTGCGCGCACCTGTTCGCCGTCGGTGATATCGCAAACGAACGAGTGCGCCTGTATGCCGCGGGCGCGCAAGTCTTCACTCGCCCGGTCCAGTTGCTCCTTGTTCCGCGCACAGATGGCAACGACTGCTCCGCGAGAGCCAAACTCTCTCGCAGTAGCGAGTCCGAGTCCACGCGACCCACCGGTAACTAATACGACCTTGCCGCGAAGGTTGAGCCAGGAGCGGCTCCGAAGGTGCTGGAACGCGAGGCAGCCGGTAGCGCCAAGAGCCGCTAAGCTAATAAGTTTTACCGTCATCGGTCTACGCCGCCTCCACCCGTCGACTCATCACTTCAATCCAAGGTCCCTCCGAGGACCGTTCAACAATTCTCCGCATTGCACACCACTCGCGCCGACACTTGCGGATAGGGCGCGATTAGCAGACTGCTATTGCGCGTTCTGACAAACCAGGCGCCCTCTGCGATTTGGCACGTTCGTTCAGTGAGCAATACAAATGCCACCATTTTTAAGAAACGCATGAACCGGTAATGCTTCTAATTCCGAGAGGCCTGAACGAGGAAGGAAGCGCGAAATCAGCCGCCGCCATTGAACCGCGAGGGAACTCAAGAACGAGAGGACAATAAGAACTGGCTGCGGAGCTGTTACAAAATGTGCCTGACCATGAGAGATTTGCGGAGGGTGGTCAAATTAACGCGCGGAACTGTGAATCAAGACTTAGCGGCGAGCTGAGTGAAGCACGTTCATTTTTCTGCTTCGTCGGGGGAATTTGTGGGTGATGACCGGCTTCAGCCAGCCTTCTCGGTGAGGAACCGGCGGAACTTCCGGCAGGTGGAATCGAACGATCTCTGCTGATCCTCGCCGCC
>Ga0302319_10005156_pt1 | contig 26371 bp, 23 predicted proteins | sample Bog_T0_2_FD_203319 | JGI IMG/M metagenome (GOLD analysis project Ga0302319, IMG submission 203319) | Peat permafrost microbial communities from Stordalen Mire near Abisko, Sweden - Bog_T0_2 | ecosystem: Environmental > Terrestrial > Soil > Wetlands > Peat | place: Sweden: Abisko, Stordalen Mire... | reverse complement strand
AATTGATCGCTGCCGCCGGGCTGGTTGCCACCGCCAGTCTGATCGCCGGCGTTGCAACTCGGTGGTGACTGGTCCTGGTCCTGAACCAAAAGTTGAGCAAGGAACTGCTCGAGGACCTCCACCATCTGTGGATTTGAATCGCCGATGGTCGGGCCTCCTGGTACGACTGCATCAAGTCCAGAACTGTCACCGAACGGCGTGGTGCCAAGCTCGGCACCCCCACCTTCCATCATAGACCGGATCTGCGGGATGTCCGCTTCGACCGTCGGTACCTTCGCGGAATTATTCGGCTGGCCGCCAAACAGCCCTTCCCACCCGCCTTGCGCTCCGAACCCGCTGAACGCTCCACTCGCCCCGCCTATCAGGGCTCCGAGCGGCCCTCCGCACAGAAACCCCTCCGACGCCCCCTCGATGCCGTGCTCCACGTCTTTGGCGATGTCACCAAGGGCATGACCGATAGCTGATAAGAAAGACATTCGATGGCCTCCTGTTTGAGAAACGATGTCGTATGAGCAAGCGGAATGTTGCAAGCGTTCTTGACGACCAAGCGGCGCTCAACGGTCGATGGCGCCACAATCCGATCGGCAAGTTCGATTCTTGCATCCAATGTCCGTGTCCGCGACATGGCTGGCCCTGAACTCGCGAAAAGCGGCGGCGCGGCCTTTAAGACTTGTCTATCGTTTAGGTTCGGCAAGGCAGACCCGATCCTCAGGCTACGCGGGACGGTGCGGGCCATCTTCAAAACACCGGCCCGCGGAACCGGGGCCTCGGTCCGATGCTGCCGACCGCGTCAGCGAATCGCCGTCGGTCGCGTCGCGCTTGCGGCGACCGGCCTGCGTCTCTGGTACCGCTTTCCCCCACCGCTCCGTTTACGTTCGAAGACGCTTTCGATGAAAGCGCGCAGGATCGCGACGCGATGGCGGATATAGCGGCGCATGACCATCGAGCACATGTCCGCATTCTTCATCTCGAGAACCTGCAGGATCAATTCCAGGTCCTTGACCGCCGTGCTCCACTCCGGCAGTTGCGTATCGACCAAAGGGGGGAAACGCAGCTTTGCGTGGAGCACCTGGTGCAATTGGGTCAGCTCACGGTTGGCGGCGAACTCGAAGATCAAATTGCGCATGGCGGCCTCGGCGCTCATATACGCCGCCACGTCACCCGCGTCGAAATATCCCGCGCATTGCTGCTGCAGCGATCGCAGACGCTTTAATCCCTCAGCGCCAATGCGCGCACACGCCAGCTCTCCAGCCAGCACCTCCAGCGCGCTGATGATCGGGATCAATTCCTCTATCCGCTCCCGGCTCGGCCGTGACACGACCGCGCTCTTGTTCGGCGACAGCACGATCAGCCCTTCGACCGCCAGTATCTTGAGTGCCTCGCGCAACGGCGTCCGCGAAACACTGAACCGGCGGCAAAGCCCGGTCACCGAGATGCGGCTTCCCGCTCTCAGCTGGCCGCTTTGAATCATGTCGCGCAGATGCCCGATCAACTCGTCGGGCAGCGTCCTGCGCGCAACGGTATGATCGGGCAACTCCTTGGTAACAGAAACTTCTCCACCATGGAATTTCATTTACTGAGCTCCTGCTGCTCCCCGGGAAATCCCATCCGCAATGTTAGCGATCGACCAACCCAACCAAGGTAACTTTAATTAGTACACACGGTGATCGCGCATGGTGTACTTGGTTTCCAAACGTGATCATGGCGTGGCCCTCGCTGGACACGAGTTGGGCGGCTCGGCTTCCGATGTCGAAAGTTGGATACGAGATGTGTTCGCCGATGCCTGGCGAATTGACACGCTGATGGATGTCAAAGCCGAGCGCGCGCATGCGAGCGAGCCGCAGCCATCCTAGCCGAGACTTAGGCGCTCGAGAAAACAGCGCCAGCCGAGGACTCCAACCGGCGGCAAGGAACGGGGGCGGCGGGAAGCGGCGTTGCGGCGCGCGGGAAGCTAAGACTAACCGGGCGCCTGCATTCGTCGTGATCGCACGCATTCAAACGAATTCCGTCCATCATGGAACTCGAACGTCGGATGGGACTTATTTGTTGGGCGGAGATGGGGACAATCTGATGGATATGATGGCGAATGATCCACTGGCGGAGGCCGTGCACAGGCTCCGGCGTTCGGCCATGCGCGAGGGCAGGCCGTTTCCGCTGGGCGCAACCTGGGATGGATTAGGCGTCAATTTTGCACTGTTTTCCGCCCACGCGACCAAGGTCGAGCTCTGCTTGTTCGACGAGCGCGGCGAACGTGAACTCGAGCGCATCGAACTTCCGGAATACACCGACGAAGTCTGGCACGGTTACCTGCCATCGGGCCGGCCCGGCACCGTCTACGCCTACCGGGTGCATGGGCCGTTTGATCCGGACGCCGGCCATCGATTCAACCCGAATAAGCTCCTCATCGACCCCTACGCCAAGCAGCTTATCGGCCAACTCAAATGGGGGCCGGAACTGTTCGCTTATCGGTTTGACCATGCCGATAAGGACAAGTCTTTCGACGACCGCGACAGTGGACCGCTGATGCAAAAATGCCGTGTGATCGACCCGGCCTTCACCTGGGGTTCGGCACGCAAGCCAGAAACTCCCTGGGAGCGCACAGTGATCTACGAAATGCACGTCAAGGGATTTACGAAGCTTCATCTGCTGGTGCCGCAAACCGAGCGCGGCACGTTCGCTGGTCTCGCCAATCCGCACATTCCCAACTATCTGCGCTCGCTCGGGGTGACAAGTGCCGAACTTCTACCCGTCCACGCATTCGTCGACGACAACTATCTCGTCGAAAAGGGCCTGCGCAACTACTGGGGATACAATTCACTGGCTTTTTTCGCGCCGGAACCGCGATACCTGCATACTGCCTGGGCGAACGAGTTCAAGACAATGGTCAATCAGTTCCATGCTGCGGGCATCGAAGTCATCCTCGACGTCGTCTATAATCATACGGCGGAAGGCAACGAATTCGGGCCGACGCTTTCCTTCAAGGGCATCGACAACGCCAGCTACTATCGCCTGATGCCGAACAACAAGCGCTTCTACATCAACGACACCGGCACCGGAAACACCGTCAACCTCTCGCACCAACGCGTTCTGCAACTGGTCGCTGATTCGTTGCGCTATTGGGCCACGGAGATGCGCGTCGATGGCTTCCGCTTCGACCTGGCGACCATCCTCGCCCGCGAGCCCTATGGTTTCGATGAGGGCGGCGGCTTTCTTGACGCATGCCGGCAAGACCCGGTGTTATCGGGCGTGAAGCTGATCGCAGAACCGTGGGACATCGGTCCGGGCGGCTACCAGGTCGGACAGTTTCCGCCGGGGTGGACGGAATGGAACGACAAGTTTCGCGACACCGTCCGCCGATTTTGGAAGGGCGACGACGGCATGCTGCCGGACTTCGCCAAGCGGATTTCTGGATCTGGCGATCTCTTCAACAAGCGTGGTCGCAAACCCTGGGCCAGCGTTAACTTTGTCACGGCGCATGACGGCTTCAATCTACACGACCTGGTTTCCTACAACCAGAAGCACAATGCGGCGAACGGAGAAGACAACCGAGATGGCCATTCGAACAATCATTCCTGGAATCACGGAGCCGAGGGCCCTACCGAAGATCCCGACATCGTCGAGCTGCGCGAACGGCAGAAGCGCAATCTGCTGGCCACCATGCTGCTGTCCCATGGGACGCCCATGTTGCTTGCCGGCGACGAGTTCGGCCACTCGCAGGGCGGCAACAATAACGCCTATGCGCAGGACAACGAAATCACCTGGCTCGACTGGCTCGCGATCGGAATGCAAGGCCAGGCGCTGCGTGAGTTTACGCGCAGGCTCATCGAGATCAGGAAAGCCTTCCCGATCCTCTACCGCGGCCGCTTCCTCGGCGGCGCTTACAATAGCAGTCTGGGCGTGAAGGACGTGACGTGGCTTTCGCCCACGGGAGACGAAATGACACAAGCCCAATGGGACGACGCCAACGCCAGGTGCTTTGGCATGCTGCTCGACGGGCGGGCGCAGCAAACCGGCATCCAGCGGCGCGGCGGCGACGCGACCGTCCTGCTCGTCTACAATTCTCATTACGATCTGGTGAATTTCACCCTGCCGTCTGTCCCCGAAGGCCTGAACTGGGAAGCACTCGTCGATACCAATCAACCCGACGCGCAGCAAATGTCGTATGCTTTCGGCTCGATTTATGCGGTGACCGGCAGGTCACTGGTCGGCTTTGCGCTCTTGGCTTCGTCCGGACCCCGCCGGCTTCGCCGTCTCCGCGAAACCATCGATGATAATGGATAGTGGCCAGCAATGGAAACCGCCGCTTCGAGGATCTCCGGAGGGCAGGCAAAGGGGGTCCTTGAGCGATCGACCAGACCAAATGGAGAGTACCATGACCATGACGCCCACCGACTCGCGTTCCAGTCTGACGGTGCGTGCCCGTCGCATCATCGAGGATCTGGGACCCTATCAATCGCTAGCTCTTCTCCTTCTACCCATAAGCATCGTTGAGCCACTCAAGCTGGTTGCCGTCGCGTTGGCAGGCGATGGTCATTGGATAACTGGCTCGATTGCGATTGTCGTGGCCTATGCTGCCAGCCTGTTGGTTGTTGACCGTCTTTTCAAGATCGTAAAGCCGAAGCTCCTGACTCTGCCGTGGTTCGCCCGAACCTGGAACTGGCTTACCGCACTGCGGATCAAGGCCGTCGCACGAATTCGACGGGCTTAGACGACGCGTAAACGCTGAATGATTCACTCATTTCGACCGGAGCTGTCGAAGGTGACGGTGCCCGTGCTGGTGATAATCGGCGATCAGGACGAGGCGACGCCGCCGCCGATATCGAAGGAGCTCCATGCGATGCTGCCCGACGCGCGCCTGCACCTGCTGAAGGGCTGCGCCCACGTTCCGCCATTGCAGGCCCCTGAGGCGTTTCTCGCGGCCGTCGACAAATTCCTGTCCGAGGACGCCAAAACCCGCGCCGCCTGACGGTTCGCCGGGAACTTGAATCGGTCGCGCAACCGGCCGATGACGGGGTTACGAACTTCCGGGCAGCCGGCTGACCGGCGATGGAACGCACCGCGTCGCTCGCGCAAAGGCTCGGCCAGGAAAGCCAGCCGCGCCGCTGGCGTCTGCCGAATGGTCAGGCCGCGGACTCGTTGCGACTGATTTCAGGCGCCGAGGCCCCGAAGGAAAGCGATTTTTGCAAGTCCTTGAGGATGATCGCGCCGACTTCAGAGCCGGATACCGGGCGTCCAAAGAAAAAGCCCTGCACCTGATCGGCATCGGCCCGCTCGAGAAATGCGGCCTGCTTGGCGGTTTCGACACCTTCGACGGTCACCCGCATCGTCAGCTTCCGTCCCAGCGCGATGATGCTCTGCATCACCGTTTCGGCGCTTTGGCCTAACGTATTGATGCCTTGCATGAAGCTGCGATCGATCTTGAGCTTGTCGAAGGGGAAGCGCCAGAGATAGCTGAGGCTCGAATAGCCGGTTCCGAAATCATCCATCACGATCGCAACGCCCGACGCCTTCAGCGTCCGCAGCTCACTCATGATGGCGTCGCTGTTGCCGAGCAACAGGTTTTCGGTAATTTCCAGCTCAAGACGATGCGGTGCCAATCCGGTTTCGCTCAGGGTGCTGGCAACCTCGGTGCTGATACTGCCGGCTTCGAATTGCGCCGGTGACAGGTTGACCGCGACCGTCAGCGGCTCCGGCCAGGTCATGGCGGCGTTGCAGGCTTCGCGTAACACCCAGGCGCCGATCTTGCCAATCAGCCGCAGATCCTCGGCGATGGGAATGAAAATCCCCGGCGGAATCAGCGTGCCGTCTTCTGCGGGCAGACGTATCAGCGCCTCAAAACCGATCAGCCGCTGGCCGGATACTTCGAACAGCGGCTGATAATGCAGGACGAAGCGCTCATGCAGCACGGCGTCGCGGACGGTCTTTTCGAGCGCGATGCGGTGGTGCAGCGCGGCATCCATTTCCGGTTCGAAGAAACTGGTGCAATTGCGGCCGTCGGTTTTGCTTTTATAGAGCGCCAGATCGGCACTTTTCAAAAGTCGATCCGGATTGGTTCCGTCCGACGGCGCCACGGCCGCACCGACGCTAGCCGTGGCTAAGATCTCCTGTTCCTTGAACTTGATCGGCGCGGTTACCGCGGAACTGATTCGCTCGGCGAACTTGATGACCTGATCCTTGCCGTTGACGCCGGTCTGAACCACGACGAACTCATCGCCGCCTAGTCGACACACAATGTCGTCGGCGCGCGTGACCCCACGCAGTCGTTCAGCGATGGTTTTGAGCAGGAAATCGCCGCCGTCATGCCCCAGCGTGTCATTGACCTCCTTGAAGTGATCGAGATCGATGAAGTGCACGGCGAGGCAGCCGCCTCGCACGGCGAGGGCGGCAAGCCTGCTCTCGAGCTGTTCGATCAGCTGGGCGCGATTGGCGAGGCCGGTCAGTGCGTCATGATGCGCGAGGAAGCGGATGCGCTGATCCGCCTGATGTTTTTCCTTTGTTCGGCGATAGAGAGCGATGGTCGGAATGCCGACCGCGCCGCTGATAAGCAGGCACAGGGCCAGGGTCGCCAGCAGAAAAGCGGAGCGGAAATGGTCCTGTTGTTCGCTCAAATCGACATAGGCCGCCACGACCGCCGCAGGCTTTCCATCGATGAGGACCGGGAGAAATGCTTCCGAATAGATCTTCGGGCGGACCGGAGGGACGCCCTGCTTTACCGAGATGATCGGTTGGCCCAACTCGGCGGCACGTGCCGCCGTGTCGCTATGTACCGCGCCACGGACGTTGGACATCTTTGAGCCGTCGGACGCGAGTTGCACATTGCCATGCAGATCGATGATATCGAAGCCGAAGACGTGACGGATCTGCTGGGTTCGGATGAAGAACGCCATGCTTTCCGCGGATGGCGGCTGACCATCGGCGATATCATCGATATCGGTGACATTTTCGGCAACGTATTTTGCCCAGCTCTCCGCGGAGGCGGTCGCATCCCAGTACAGCAGATAGTCGACGGTTGATTTGAGAACTTGCGCAACGCCGAGGCCGACAATGATGACGGCCAGCGCGACGAGAGCGACCAACCTGGCCGTCGATCGTGTGAAAACTCTAGACATTGTAACCCCGGACTCTCAACCAGGTTGGCAAACTTGAGTAAATGGTCAGTGAAGTCGAACGCGATCGGGCCGCCACGGTCGATGAGGTGCACGAACAGTACGTCGCGTCCTTGGAAGGGCTGCCGTGTCGCTGGAAGGGATGATGGCGTGGTGAAGTATCCGTATTTTTACGAGGCTCAGTTGCGCGAGAACCGGCTGAACCTTGGCAGTCGATTAAGATTGATCTTGTACCAATGTGCGATATCGGCTCGCACGACGAGGTGCCAGGGGAGAAGACGATGAGAACCCGATTGTCGGCGATCGCTGTCGTTTTCGCGGTTGCCGCGATGCTGGCGGGCGGTGTTGCCGTGCAAGCTCAAATGCCCCAATCGATCAGGATCGGCTATGCGATCTCGCTGACCGGGCCGAACGCTGCGGGCGCCGGCAGCACGGTGCTCCCGAATTATCAGCTGTGGGTCAAGGAGGTGAACGCCGCCGGCGGAATCATGCTTCATAGCGTCGGCAAGCGCGTGCCCGTTGAAGTGATCGAATACGATGATCACAGCAATGTGCGCGATGCCGTGGCGGCCGTCGAGCGGCTGGTCAAACAGGACAAGGTCGATTTCGTTCTTTCGCCATGGGGCACTGGCTTGAATCTGGCCGTGGGGCCGGTATTGCATGATGCCGGATATCCGCATCTGGCAGTCACCGCGTTCACCGACCGGGCGCCCGAACTGGGCAAACTCTGGCCGAACAGTTTTTGGTTACGCGGCACCATGACCGATGCCGCGCGGGCGTTCGTGGGAACCATCACGAAGCTGCGCTCGGAAGGCAAGATCGGCAATCAGGTGGCCATGCTCAGCGTCGCCGATCAGCTTGGCATCGGACTAGAGCAGGCAGCACGCAAGGCGCTCAGGAAGGGCGGCTTTGAGCTCGTCTATGACCGATCCTATCCGGTGGAGACACAGGACATCGGCGCCATCATGACCGAGGTCAAGAAGCTCAACCCGGATGTGTTTGTTGCCTTCAGCTATCCGCCCGATACGATGGCGATCACCGAACACTCACGCGCATTGAGATTCAACCCCAAGGTCTTCTACACCGGCGTCGGCACTGCATTCCCACTGTACCAAAAGCACTTCAACGCCGACGTTGACGGCGTGATGGGACTGGGCGGATGGAATGCCGAATCGGCCGAAAGCAAGGCCTATTTGAAACGCCATCTGGAGATGACGGGCCAGGAACCGGATCGCGCGGCGAGCCCGGTCACCTATGCATCGCTTCAGATGCTGCAGCAGTCGATCGAACGCGTCGGCAAGATCGATCGGGCGGCCGTGATCGAGGAATTGCAGACCGGGACCTTCCAAACCATTCTCGGCCAGGTCAAGCTTGAGGACAATCTTTACAAGCAAAACTGGTGGGTCGGGCAATGGCAGAATGGCGAATTCCACGGCATTGCGCCGGCCAATTTGCCCGGCGCCCGGGAGATCCTGTTTCCTAAGCCAGCCTGGCACGAGGATTGATGCTCCCCCGCGGACCAACCGCCATGACCAGGCGCCACCGGAGAAGACGATGAAAATACGATTGTCGATGATCGCGTTATTTTTCTCGATTGCCGGAATGCTGGCAAGCGGTGTTGCCGCACAAGCTCAAACGCCCCAATCGATCCGGATCGGATATGCGATCTCGCTGACCGGGCCGAACGCTGCGGGCGCCGGCATCACGGTGCTCCCGAATTATCGGCTGTGGGTCAAGGAGGTGAACGCTGCCGGCGGCATCATGCTCAACAGCCTCGGCAAGCGCCTGCCCGTTGAAGTGATCGAATACGATGATCACAGTAATGTGGACGATGCCGTGGCGGCCGTCGAGCGGCTGATCAAACAAGATATGGTCGATTTCGTTTTCCCGCCGTGGGGAACTGGATTGAACCTGGCCGTGGGGCCGTTGTTGCATGATGCCGGATATCCGCATCTGGCGGTCACCGCGCTGAGCGACCGGGCGCCCGAACTGGGCAAACTCTGGCCGAACAGTTTCTGGTTCCTCGGCACCATGACCGATGCCGCGCGCGGGTTCGTGGAGACCCTCTCGAAGCTGCACTCGGAAGGCAAGATCGGCAATCAGGTGGTCATGCTCAGCGTCGCCGATCAGTTTGGCATCGGACTAGCGAAGGCAGCGCGCAAGGCGCTCAGGAAGGGCGGTTTTGAGCTCGTCTATGACCGATCCTATCCGGTGGAGGCACAGGACATGGGCGCCATCATGACCGAGGTCAAGCAGCTCAACCCGGATGTGTTTGTCGCCTTCAGCTATCCGCCCGATACGATTGCGATCACCGAACGCGCGCACGCATTGAGTTTCAACCCCAAGGTTTTCTATACTGCCGTCGGCACCGCGTTCCCGCTCTACAAACAGCGCTTCGATGCCGACGTCGAGGGCGTGATGGGACTGGGCGGATGGAATGCCGACTCTGCGGAGAGCAAGGCCTATCTGAAACGTCATTTGGAAGCGACGGGCCAGGAACCGGATCGCTGGGCGAGCCCGGTCACCTATGCATCGCTTCAGATGCTGCAGCAGTCGATCGAACGCGTCGGCAAGATCGACCGGGCGGCCGTGATCAAGGAATTGCAGACCGGGACCTTCCAAACCATTCTCGGCCAAGTCAAGCTCGAGAACAACCTTTACAAGCAGAACTGGTGGGTCGGGCAATGGCAGAACGGCGAATTCCACGGCATTGCACCGGGCAATCTCCCTGGCGCCCGGGAGATCCTGTTTCCCAAGCCGGCTTGGCACCAGGATTGATGGCCCCAACCTGAATCTGCGGTGACCCGGCTGTGAAACAGCTGGGAGGATAATGCTGTGATCAACGACCCCGCCTCCGGGATTTTCGCCGAGGCAGGCGATGGTCATTGGATAACTGGCACGATTACGATTGTCGTGGCCTATGCTGCCAGTCTGTTGATTGTTGACCGTCTTTTAAAGACGTAAAGCCGAAGCTCTTGACGCTGCCGTGGTCACATTCGCTGTACTTTTTGCGCCCACCCCAGGGCATTTCGTGCGGAGCGACCTCGAGTGTTTCTGACAGGGATTGCGCTACGCATCATTTATCCTCGGCACGGAGCGCGTCAAAGCCGGAGACAACATCGAACAATTCCTCGTCGATTTTTTCCTGCCGCAGACGATGGAATGCCCCGTTGAGATCTTCTAGCAATTCGTCGATGTTCTTCTCCGCGCGTTGCATCGCCGCCAGTCGGCTGGCGTTTTCGCTCGAGAGTGATTCGGCGCTAGCCCGGAACACGGCGATGAAGAGGTATTCCCGAATCAGTGCGCGCAAAGTAGCGGTGGTTTCGCCAAACACCTCCGGCAGGTTTCCCGTAGGCCATGGCAGCGCGGCGAGCTTCCGTCGCCAGTTTTCGTCGAGCGGCAGCAGCCGCTGACTGACGGGCGCATAAACTGCCCGGGAGCTCGGGCGGTTGTAAAAGAGTTGAAGATCGGTGACTGCATCCTCGCCAGGTCGCCCATCGCACTCCCTGAGAATCTGCCCGACCAGCGGCGTGATGCCCTTGACCGAATTTGGCACGTTGAAGAAACCCATCAGGGGCAGGCCGGCGTCCGACAGCCGCGCATGCGCGCGTTCACCGACGGCCCAGACCCGGTGTCTGCCGGGCATCGCCGCAAGCTGCGTCACCGCGTAGTCAGCGACCAGGTCGTTGAAGCGCCCGACCAAGCCCTGGTCCGAACCGAACACGATCGCGTCGAGCGACCTTGCCTCGGTTGGCGTATCGCCTTCGAGGTGCGGCGCCGCCGCTGCGTCTCTCCGGAAGCAGACGCTGAACCCAAGCTCAACGCTGCGATAGTAGTCGCCCAACGCGCCCACGGCGCGCTCATATTGGCTGATGTTCGAGGCAGCCATGGCCTTCATCGTGCGAACGACGGATTGCAGATCGCCGGCACTGTTGATCTTGCCCTGCAGGCTCGCGGTGGTGTCGCTCAAGGCTTCTCCGGGGATGATGGCGTGGGCTTTGGTTTGACCTCGGCGTCATGCTGCGGCTGGCGCTCGCTCTGCCGGATCAACTCGGTTTTGGCTTCGGGTTCAGAGCCGGACTTGGCTTTGAGGTTTGATTCCGCCTTGGGCGAAAAACGCATCAGCGCGTCGCGGGCGATCTGGGTAATGGCTGTCCGATCTTCGTCGCTTAATGTCCTGGCGGTCATCAGTCGCGCACCCAGGTCGGTCGGAATCATCGCCGCCGCCTCCTGCACCGCGTGCTCGGCGTCCGCCATCCGGTCAAGCGACACCGGCTCGAACAATCCCGCGGCCAACGCCAGCAGGATGGCGATTTGTCCCGGCACGGACACGGGCGCGAATTCCGCTTGTTTCAGACAGGCGCGGATCCGCTGGCCGTGGGCGATAATCTTGCGCGTCTCGTCATCCAGGCGGGCGCCGAACTTCGCGAACGTCTCCAGTTCTTCGAACTGCGCGTAGGCGAGCTTCAGGTCACCTGCGACCGCGCGATAGGCCGCCCTCTGCGCCTTGCCGCCGACCCGCGAGACCGACATGCTGACATCCACCGCAGGCAGCATGCCCAATTCAAACAGCGACGGCGAAAGGTAGATTTGCCCGTCCGTGATCGAAATGAGATTGGTCGGAATGTAGGCTGAAATATCCTGCGCCTCGGTCTCGATGATCGGGAGTGCGGTCAACGAGCCGCCGCCGAGTTCCGGACGGAGGCGGGTCGCCCGCTCGAGCAGGCGCGAGTGGATATAGAAGATGTCGCCGGGGAAGGCTTCCCGACCGGGCGGCCGGCGCAGCAGCAGCGAGAGCTCGCGATAGGCGCGGGCGTGCTGGGTCAGGTCGTCGTAAACGATGAGAACGTCGCGCCCCGCTTCCATGAAATGTTCCGCAATGCTGGTCGCGGCGTAAGGGGCGATATAGGCCAGACCTGGCGGGTCGTTGCCCTCGGTCACGACGATGATCGTGTGATCCATCGCGCCTTGGTCCCGCAAGCCGGCGACGGTCTTGGCGACGGCGGACGCCCGCTGGCCAATGGCACAATAGACGCATATGACATTCTCGCCGCGTTGATTGAGGATGGTCTCGATGGCAATCGCGGTTTTTCCAGTCTGCCGGTCACCGAGGATGAGCTCGCGCTGGCCGCGGCCGATCGGAATCAGCGCATCGATGACGGTCAGTCCGGTCTGCAACGGCACGGTGACCGGCGCGCGGTCCATGATCGGGGCGGCCGGGCGTTCGATCGGCAGGCGCCTGGTCGCAGCGACCGGCCCCCTGCCATCGAGCGGCCGACCGAGCGGGTCGATGACGCGTCCCAGCAACGCGTCACCGACGACCACGTCCATGACCCGGCCGGTGCGCTCGACCTCATCGCCGGCCTGCAGGCGCGAGTATTCACCAAGCAGAACGACGCCGATTTCATCCTTATCCACGTTGAAGGCAATGCCGAGCATGTCGCCGGGAAACGCGATCAACTCCTCAAAGCCGACACCGGGAAGGCCGGAGACCTTGGCAATGCCGGTGGCGACGCTGGTGACCGTACCCACCTCTCGTGGCATCAGTCGTGGTACAAATGCCTCCCGCGCCTCGCATATTCCTGCAAACGCGCGGTCGAAGACACTCTGCAGGCTTTCCAGCGCGGAGATCATTGGCGCTGTGCTTCTGGCTCAGCCGCGGCGGATGGAGGCCCGGCCTTGCGGTCAGGCCGGAGTGCGGTTTCCGCCTTCGACATCTGTTCGGGTTTGTCAGCGGCCTCCAGGAGCTGGTCGACGCCGTTTTGCAGGGAGCCGAGGTAATCGGCGATGCTCCAAGCCACTTTTTGCCCGCACGCGGTGAGTTCGATCCCGCTGACCAGGTCCGGCGCGGTCTCGAACCGGAGGCGGAATTCAGCCGCGAAGGTTTCGTTGAGCGCATGGTTGATCGCCGTACGCTGTGCAACGGGCAATTCGAATGCGCTGCGCAGCAGCGCTGAATCAGACGCGGACTTCAGCGCCTCGGCTAGGCCAGCTTTTGCCTTTCCATCCATCTCCCGCAAGCGGCGCGTGAATACTTCAGCCATGCGTTGTTCCAGACTGGCCCCGGCGAGGTCCGACAGCGCCTTGCGCGCAATGGCGAATACTTCCTGCCGGGTGCGGCGCAGGATGGCTTCACTTAAAGTATGCGCGTCGCTCCTCAGCATTTCCTGCCGCTTCGTGCTGAAGGCGTCGGCGGCCTGCCGTGCCTGGCCGAACAGCAGCTGACGTTCGGCATTTGCCTCGGCCTCAGCCTTTAGTAGCAGCGCTGTGCGCTGCTGTTCGAACGCCTCGTTCTTGTGCTGGAACTCGTCACGTTCCCGATGGGCTTCGGCTTTCTTCGCGTCGGCGTCCGCAAGTTCCGCGGCGACCAGTTTTTCGCGTGCATCCACCGCGTCAAGGATCGGCTTATAGAGAAAGCGCTTCAGCAACCACACCAGAATGATGAAGTTGAGCGCTTGCGCACCGACGGTGAACCAGTCGATAAGCATGGCCTACTTTCCCGCAGCCTGGGCGATGACATGATTCCAGAACGGGTTGGCGAAAATCAGAATCATGGACACCACAAAGCAGTAGATCGCAATCGACTCGATCATGGCGAGACCGACAAATAAGGTGCGGGTGATCGTCGCGGCGGAATCGGGTTGCTGCGCGAGCGAGCTTAATGCCGTCGCCACCGCGCGCCCTTCGCCAAGCGCGGGCCCGATACTTCCCAGGGCAATCGTCAGGCCGGCGGTCGCGATCGACGCCATTGCGATCAGGGTCATGCTATCCATGGCAAGTGCCTCTGTTTGTGCTTCAACCTGTTGCGGCAGGTTTGGGTTTTGGGTCGCGAGCCTGGGTCGCGGATGCGATGTAGACCGCGGCGAGAATGCTGAAGATGTAGGCCTGCACCATGCCGGTGAGCAGCCCGAGCGCACTCATGGCGATCGGGAAGATGAACGGCGTGATGGTGAGCAGGATCGCGATAATCATCGTCCCACTCATCATGTTGCCAAACAGGCGAACCGCCAGGGCCAGCGTGCGTGAAAGCTCGCTGATGATGTTGAAGGGCAGCATGACGAGCGTCGGCTCCATGTAGGACTTGAGGTAGCCGCCCAGCCCCTGCTGCCTGATGCCGAAAAACGGTACAGCCACGAACACGCAGAGCGCCAATGCGGCCGTGGTCGAGAGCGACCCTGTCGGCGGCTCATAGCCTGGAATGACCGTGCAGAGACTGGCCAGCGCCACGAACAGAAAAAGCGTGCCTAGAAAGCCGATATAAGTCTCGGGCTGGCGGAGACCAACGTCTTCGATCTGCTGCTCGATGGAGGTCACGATGATCTCCAGCAGGCTCTGCCAGCGCGACCGCTCGAGGCCCGTGGAAAGCCTGCGGGTGACGAGCATTGAACCCAATGCCAACACCAGCATCAGCGCCCAGGTGAAGACGATGGTGCCATTGAGCTTGAGAAACCCGCTCTGCCAGAAGACCATCTCATCGGAACTAAGGCGCATAGCCGGCCTCCTGGGCCGACCGGCTTCGAAACTCTCCGGACGGCCTGGTCAGCCAGTTCACCCCCCAGCGGCCCAGGACGAAGCCGGCGAGGCACAGCAACAGCCGCTGCCATTGGCCGCCGGAGACCAGGTAGAACACAACCAGCGCAACGGTCATCCGCAGCAACAGGCTGCCAAGGAACCAGAACGCCGGCTGCTCCGACGCAACACCTCTGCGTACCGTCCACCAAAGGCCGCCAAAGAAAATGGACCCCAGCAAAACGCCAGCCAACAAGACCGGCAGCAGCATCAACCACTCATTCATCGCCATCCTCCAGCTCTTCCCGTATGGCCTTGTCTTCATTCGCCACCCAGTGCCACGCATTGAAGCAGCCGATCGCGAGCCCCGCCGCCAACAGCGCCAGCGTCCAGGCGTGCCTTCCCGGATAGTGCCGGTCCAGCCATAGGCCGAGCGCAGCCCCGAGCAGCGTCGGAACGGTCACGGACCAGCCAATCAGCCCCATCATCCCCAAACCGAACCAGACACCCTGCGCGGCGTGGCGTCGCGCCCTGAGCATGCGGGCCGCCTTCGCACCGACCTCGGCGCTGAGCGGCGGCGCCGGCTTCCGGAGAGGGTCCTGAGTTTTGTCTGGGGGGCCGTCAGGCATCAGAAAACGCCGCCATGCGGCGCATCAGATCGCCTTCCATTTTTGCCAGTACCGAACGCACACTTCGCTCCTGTGCATCCAGGTTTAGAAACTGCCGCTCAACCGTCTCGCGCAAATCGCCGAGCTGGGCGCCGGCAACGGCGTTACGGACGGAAACCAGCACATCCGAGCCGGTCTTCACCAGGACCCCCTCGTCGACGGCAAGGTAAACCTCGCCGTCCACCTTTGTCTCAAAGATGAGAATTCCCGGCGCAAGCGCCGCCACGCAATCCAGTCGGTGCGGCAGGAGACCAAAGGAGCCCTCGCGAGTCTGCGCCACAATACGCGACACGCCGGTAGTATCGGCGAAGACTTGAGAGGGCAGAAGCACCTTAAGATTCATGTGTGTTGCCCACGGGTGCCGCGGATTTGGCTTTTCCCTTGGCTTCGGAGATCGCGCCAATCATGTAGAGCGCGCTCTCCGGATAGTCCTTGAACTCATCGCGCAGGATCCGCTCGCAGCCATCCAGGGCGTCCTCCAGACTGACCAGCTTGCCGTCGATCCCGGTAAACTGGGTGGTGGTAAAGAACGGCTGAGTCAGGAACCGTTCGAGGCGACGGGCGCGCAGCACGACGTTGCGGTCCTCCGGCGACAGCTGCTCAAGGCCCAGCATGGCAATGATGTCCTTGAGTTGGGTGTATTGTGCCAAGGTCCGGCGGATTTCCTGTGCCAATGCGTAGTGCCTGTTACCGACGATGCCCGGCGTCGCCATGTTGGAATTGGACTGCAGGGGGTCGATGGCCGGGAACAGGCCTTCGCTGGCCCGCTTGCGCGACAGCACGATGGACGCGGAGAGATGCGAGAATGTGTGCACCGCCGCAGGATCGGTGAAATCGTCCGCCGGCACATAGACCGCCTGGATCGAGGTGATGGCGCCGGTATCGGTATTGGCGATACGCTCTTCCAGACCCGACAGCTCGGTACCCATGGTGGGCTGATAGCCAAGCCGCGACGGCATCTGGCCGAGCAAGCCCGACACCTCCATGCCGGCCTGGATGAAGCGGAAAATGTTGTCGATCAGCAGCAGCACATCGCGATGCTCGTCATCGCGGAAATACTCGGCCATCGTCAGCGCCGCGTGGCCCACGCGGAAACGGGCGCCAGGCGGTTCGTTCATCTGACCGAACATCATCACCATGTTGGGCAGCACGCCAGCCTGCTTCATTTCGTCATAAAGCTCCTGGCCCTCCCGACAACGTTCGCCGATGCCGCAAAATATGCTCACGCCCTGATGTTGTCCGACCATGTTGTGAATCATTTCGGTGAGCAGCACCGTCTTGCCCACGCCCGCCCCGCCGAACAGTCCGGCCTTGCCGCCACGCTCAAGCGGCGTCAGGACGTCGATGACCTTGATGCCCGTGGCAAAGATTTCAGACTTGGTGGATCGCCGCGCCAGCGGCGGCGGCGGCTGATGCACAGATCGCCATTGGCCCTCCGATAACGCCGCTCCGCGGTCGATGACGCTGCCAAACACGTCGAACATGCGGGAGAGCACCTGCTTGCCCACCGGCACCTCCAACTGGCCTCCGGTGTCCTGCACCGGCATGCCGCGCGCGAGCCCCTGGGTGGCTGTCAGCGCGATGCCGCGCACCAGATGCGCATCAAGCTGCGCAAGCACCTCGATCACGATCTGCCCATGATCTCCAGCACGCAGCACCGAGTAGATCGGCGGCAAATGCTGATCGAACCGCACATCCACAACACTGCCGCGGACCGCAACGACCGCGCCGAGGCATAAAACTTTCACGATTGCTTGTCCAACAGGCATCCACACTTCGAACTGATGCCATCCTAATGATCGCCGGATTGAAGCGGCAGCATCGGAAACTACTCATTTGCCTGCCAGATCCGCCGGCCGCGGCCGGCCACTTCAGGCGACTGGCCGGGATGGCCTGGGCAGCCGTCGCAACGACTTCCCCGTCGGCGGCTTTCAGCGCCCGACCGACTTATGCCGAAAATGTCACGCCCTTCTTCAATTTGCATTCACTCGGCCATGAAACCCGGATTTCTGAATCCACCATCATCCGGATGTCATCGTCCAGAAAATACAATCGCCTGCGTCGGCTGAGGGCGAGGTGTTGTCATGGTATTCCAACGTAAGTTCCGCATGGTTCTGGCCGGTACGGTGCTCGGCGCATCTCATCTGATGGCCACGTCCGCCTACGCCGACGAGGAGCAATTGCAGCGCCAGATCAATGCCATGAAGCGGCAATTGGAAGCCATGCAGCGGGAACTGGCGCAAACCAGAAAACAATCGGCTCAACCGGTTCAACAACGCGCTGGCAGCCCACCGGCGCAACCGGTCGTTGCGCGCAACGGCAACGAGATCATCATCCCGGGCCCGCCGCCGGCCGGAGGCGGCGGCATTACGACCAAAGCCCATCCGTCGTGGTTCGACGGCATCCATGTCTCGATGGCCGGCTCCTTCATCGCGGTGGAAGGCGCGTGGCGCCAGCATAGCGAAGTGTCGGATGGGGCAAGTGATCCGCCGTTCGGCAGTCCGGGCCTACCGCTGCAGAATTCGGCGCTTTACAACGAGCGGGAATTTCGCGCGAGCGCGCAGCAGAGCCGGATTGCCTTGAAGGTGTCGGGCGATATTGACCCCAATCAGCACCTCAAGGGCTATTACGAGATGGACTTTCTCGGTGCCTCCACGGACGCGAACAACCGCGAGAGCAACAGCTTCACCCCTCGGATACGTCAGGCTTATGGTGAATATGACAACGACATCTATCACTTTCACGTCGCTGCCGGTCAGGCCTGGAGCCTCTTGACCCAGAACCGGGTCGGAATGCTGCCAGGTAGCGAAAACGTGCCGCTGACCATCGACGCCCAGTATGTCGTCGGCTTCGACTGGTTGCGCAATCCGCAAATCCGCTTTGTCCAGGAATGGAACAAGATGGCCTCGTTCGGCGTGTCGATCGAGCAGCCGGCGACGGTGTTTCCGGGCGCGCCAAGCGCGTCGACCGTATCGCCGCCCGCCCCGATCGTTACCAGTATCAACAATACCTGCACCGGAGCTTCGCATCTCAACGCCACGACCACTTGCTCGAACGACATCGCGCCCGACATCATCGAGAAGGTCGCACTCGATCCGGGCTTCGGCCACTACGAATTGCTGGGATTGCAGCGCTGGTTCACCGACGAGGTTGCCAACGCGACCGTTCCCAACAGCTGGTCGCAGCAGGTGACCTTTGGTTGGGGAGTCGGCGGCAGCGTGTTGCTGCCGGTGATTCCAAAATGGCTCGACCTGCAGGGCAGCGTTCTGTACGGCCAGGGAATTGGCCGCTACACATCAAGCCAATTGCCCGACGCCGTGGTCGGGCCAAACGGCGCGCTGACGCCGCTTACCGCACTCAGTTTCCTGGTGGGCGCGGTCGGCCATCCGTTCACGGGCAATGACCTCTATCTGTATTATGGCCAGGACCAGACCTATGCCAATTCGTGGACCGTCGCTGCGACCCAGGGCGGCTGGGGTAATCCCAGTTTTGTCAATAATGGATGTGTCAATCAGTCGTTGACGGGCGGCACGCTCGGCACCTTCAACACCCCGATCGGCGGTACCACATGCACATTCGATGTCCAGAAGACGCAGGAGTTCACGATTGGCTTCTGGCAGGACGTCTATCAGGGCGACATGGGACGGGTCAGGGTCGGCGGTCAGTATGAATATGTAAAGTTGACGGCATTCCCGGGAGTTGCCACGGGCAGCGGCACGCCAAACCAGGGGCTTTCCGTCAACAACAACATCGCCTTTTTCTCGCTTCGCTACTATCCGTTCAACTGACGTCGAATGGCGGTGACAGCGCTGGACCGGTCAGCTATCCATCGCGCTGGCGCAGCAGCTGTCCGTTTTTTCGATTTGAAGCGCCGTCCGGCACATGCATGAAGACAGGATGGGCACGTCCGCAAGCGCCATCGCGGCCGCAAGCCGTCGTTGCACGCCCGCCAATTCCTCGACCTCGCCACGCCGCAGCAGACATTCCGCCAGGCCGTGCAGCGCCCAGACATTATCGGGGTGCTGCGCGCATCGCTGAATTCGGCCGCTCAGGCCCAGATCGTCGCGACAGACCTGCTCCGCCTCGTGGTAGTGACCCTGTTCGGCCAGCAAGGCCGCGAGCGCATGCCTCGGCGGATGCATCCAGGCCCACGGCTCAATGTATTCGAGGTTGTCGTCCCGATCGACGGCTTCCCGCAGGTGCTGATAGCCAAGCTCGCAATCACCCCTGTGATATTCGAGTTCGCCATCGAGCATTTTTTCGCCCACCGCCAGAATGCTGCGGGCGCTGTTGTTGAAGACTTTTCGTTCCGGCGGGACGCGCCTCAAACGATCGTGGAACAATTGTCGTTCCCGGTCGGCTTCATCGAAACGCTTGAGCGAAGCGTAGGCGACGCCCTTGGCGTAATGGTGCATCGCTGTCGACACCAAATACAAATCGGGGTCGTCCGGCAGCGGCGCGTCAATGATGTCCTGCCAGCGCCCGAAACGCACCATCACATGCACGCTCATCGAATAATAGCCTTCTAGGCTCGTCGAGAAACGGGGCCGCTCCTTCACTTCGAGGACCTCTTTTGTCAGCATGCCTCGCAATTTGTTCGCTGCTGCGATCGAGTCGCCGTATCTGCCCATGAACATGCTGGCGTGCATCATCAACAGCAGATCGTGCGCACAAGCCGTCGTGTAGGGGGTGAGGAAGCCGGCATAGGCGAGATATTTGTCATTTGCCGCGATCGCCCGTTCGCTGGCGATCTGCGCTTTCCGGTAACTCCCGCACAGGACATAGACATGCCCCGGCATGTGGTTCAGGTGGCCCGCGTCCGGGCACATCGCGGCAAGTGCGATGGCCGAAGCCTCGGCGCGTTCCGGCTCATTTGACATTTCGAGGATATGGATATGCAGATGGAGCAGCGCCGGGTGCTTGCTCCTGCCGTGTCGCGCGGCCTCATCGATCGCCCGCTCGCAGACTTCGAGAGCTTCCAGCACGTCGGAGTGTATCGCCGGCGATCCGGTCTTGACGTTCCACAGGCGTCTCGGCGTCCGCATGATCAGGGCTTCGACAAACAGCGCCACCACATCTTGATCGTCTCGATGCTGGTGATAGATTCGACGCAACTCCGCGGCGTAGTCGTCGTCCCAGCGATCAAACTGTTCCGGCGCGACTGCATGCGGCTTCTGAACCCGGCAAGCCAGTGCCTCCACCAGCCAATTTTCGAGCGCCGTCGCCTTGTGGGTCAGCGCCCGCGCCTCTTGAATGTGTTCATAGGCTTGCCTCGCCGCGTTGTTGGCCTCTGCTTCGCTGTGGTCGCGCCAGGTCATGTTGTAAAAAGGTCCGGAGCCGAAGCCGATGCCCCAATGCGCCATGACGCATTCGGGATCGTATTCGAGCGCCTTCCGGAAACATTTGACGCCTTCCGCCTTGTTGAACGCAAAGCACCAGTTCAAACCCTGGTCGAACCAGCGTTGCGCTTCCGGCGAGGTCGTCGAGATCGTCCTGGAATGGCTGCCAAGATTGAAACGATCCATCCAATTTTGCTCCTGCATCAAGTCGAAACCATCCCACGATGCACCGGATTTTGCCTCGCAATTGCATCGCGGATGCCTATCATCTCCCCTTGCCAAGGGGCAGCCCCTTCGAATATGTCTATACATGTTGAATATGTCTAGACATGATTGAGCTGAGAGCCCGACCGTCATGAGCGAAGCCGTCCTTTCCTTTGACGCCATCCGGCAGGATTTCCCGGCGCCGGGCGCCGATTCGGCGATCCGGGTGATCGATGGCATCAGTTTCGAGGTCGGGAGCGGCAAATTCGTCGCGGTGATCGGGCCGAGCGGCTGCGGCAAGAGCACCCTGCTGCAGATGGCGGCCGGCCTGCTGATGCCGACACGCGGCGGCGTGCGGCATCGCGGACGGCCCGTCAACGACGTCAATCGCGAGGTCGGCTTCGTGCCGCAGCAGGCCCAATTGTTTCCCTGGAAGACGCTGGCGGAAAATGTCGAGCTGCCGCTGTTGCTGCGCGGGGTAGCGCGTGCGGAGCGCCAGCAGCGCGTCGCCGCGGCGCTGGAAGCCGCAGGCCTCAGCGGCTTCGAACATTATTTTCCCGGCCAGTTGTCCGGCGGCATGCAGAAGCGCGGCTCCATTGCCCGGACATTGGTGTATCGGCCGGACGTCATCCTGATGGACGAGCCGTTCGGGGCGCTCGATGCGCAAACCAGGATGGTGATGCAGGAGGACCTGCAGATGCTGGCGCAGGCCGCCGGCGCCACCGTGCTGTTCATCACCCATGACATCACCGAGGCCGTGCTGCTGGCCGACCATGTCGTAATCATGAGCCAGCGCCCGTCGCGCCTGCTGGCCAATATCGCCATCGACCTGCCACGGCCGCGCGACGTGTTCGAGCCGTTTCGCAATGCCGGTTTCGATGCCGCCTATGATGCGGTGTGGTCGGTGTTCCGATCGCAGATCGACATCCGGCGGCGGCCGCACTGACAGGGAAGGCCGGACGATGAACGAGATCGCCGCCACGGCGCCCCCACCAAGCGACGCCGAGCGGCCGAGGGCCAGAAGGCGCGCATGGCGCAAGGCCCTGCACCGCGTCGCGTTGCTGTTGCCGGGCGCAGCGATCCTGATCTTCTGGCAATGGTCCGCTGGGCGCCTGATCAAGGAGATCTATGTCAGCAAGCCGACCGCGGTGGCGGCGCGGCTGTATGAACTGTTCAGCTCCGGCGAGATCTATCCGCATTTATGGACCACCGGACAGGAGCTCGTGCTCGGCTATGTGTTCGGCGTCACCGGCGGAATTCTGGCCGGTTACGCGCTTGGCCGCTCGCCACGGCTCGCCGGCATCTTCGAACCCTATGTCATGGCGTTTTATGGCATTCCCAAGATCGCGCTGGCGCCCCTGTTCATCATCTGGTTCGGGATCGGCATCTGGTCAAAGATCGCGCTCGCCGCGATCATGGTGTTCTTCCTGGTTTTCTATAACGTCTATTCCGGCGTCCGCGCGGTCGATCGCGAACTCATCAACCTGACGCTGGTGATGGGCGCGAGCCAGCGTCAGCTGACCACCCATGTCTATCTGCCCGCGGCCGCGCCCTACGTGCTGCTGGGTATGCGCATGGCCGTGCCCTACAGCGTCATCGGCGTGATCGTCGGCGAGTTTACCTCGTCCACGCAAGGCCTTGGCCTGTTCATCCACGAGGCGTCCTCGACCTACGATCCTGCCGGCGTGTTCGCCGGCATCGTCATCCTTCTCGCCTTCGTGGTCGTGGCCAACGTGCTCGCCGGCAAGCTGGAACGCCGCATCCTGCGCTGGAAAACCCCGATCGCCCATGCACCAAGCGATATCTGAAGGCCGGAAAAAAACCTGACAGGAGTAGGCATGCAGTCGACCAGAGGCCTGATCCGGGCGTTGACCCTCGCGGCGACGTTGTCGTTGCTTCCGACTTTGGCATCCGCCCAGCAAAGCGTTCGTATCGCGCAAGGCTTTGCTTCGCTGAGTTTCCTCCCGCTGTGGGCCGCGCGGGCGCAGAACGCGTTCGCGCCGGAGGGCCTGACGGCCACCGTGCTGAATTCCCCCGGCGGCGATCCGGCAGCGCTTGCGGCACTCGACGCCGGTGACGCCGACCTCGCCGCGGTCGGCACCGAATCGGCGCTCCGGGCCATCGCCAAAGGCCAACCGTTCGAGGTCGTCTATAATCTGATGTCGAAGGTGACCCTGGAACTCGTGGTGGCACCTGCCCTGCTGGAACAGGCCGGCGTGAAGCCGGGCGATCCACTGGAAAAACGACTGGCCGCCCTCAAGGGCGCGACAATTGGCGTGGCCGCTGTCGGCGGCACCCAGGAGACCGCCGCGCGCTGGCTCGCGGCCAAGGGCGGCCTCGATCCAAAGACCGATATCAAAGTCGCCCAGGTCGGAGGTCCTGTCGCCCTGCAGGCGGCGCTGGAAAACAAGCGCATCGATGCGTTCGTGCTGTCGCCGCCAGAAGGCTATCTTGCGGCGAAGTCCGGCGCCGGCATCATCCTGGTGGCACTGGGCGACGATTTTCCGCTGCTCGCCCATCAGCCTTACCTGGTGCTGGTTGCCAAGAAGCCGATCGACGACAAGACGTCGGAGTTGATCGTCAAGACGGCGCGGGCGTTGCAGGCAGCGAGCACCGCGCTTGTCGGGCAAGCGCAGCCGGTGGCGGAGACGATCCAAAAACAGTTCTTTGCCAAGGCTGATCCGGCGGCCATCACAGCCGCCGTCAAGGCGATGAACAGCGGCGTCGCCGACGGCGGAAAACTGGACGTCAAGGCCTTCGAAAACCAGTTGGTTTTTTCCAGGGAGGTCGGCACCGTGTTCGGCAAGGATTTCGACGCCGCCGCCTCAGAGAACGAGGTGTGGACCAATCAATTTGTCGAGCGCGCGGCCAGGAAATGAGCTGGCGGCCGGGCTGCGCGGAACGCGTCATCCGGTCGGCGTGAAGCGCGCGATCAGATCGTAGAGGTGACCGGGGTGGGTGAGCCGCACCGCCGTGATCGGCTCGCCATTGCGCCAGGTGCGGCGTTCGATCACGAGGCATGCGGCCCCCTGCTCGATACTGAGTTCCCTGGCGACTTTTTCATCGGCGTTGCAGGCCGTGATGCGGTGCTCGGCTTCGGTCCAGGGCACATGGCCGACCAGCCAGGTATTCGGCGGCGTCTGCGAAAAATCCTGACGCTGCGCGTCGGGCACCGCCTGCAGGTTGATCAGCCGATCCTCGAGCGCGAAGGGTTGTCCTTCGGCCTGATGCAGACAGCGCAGCGCCAGCACCTGCGCGCGGGCGTCGACGCCGAGGCGGGCTTTGTCGCGCGCCGAAGCGGCGCGCTTGCCGAGATCGATCAGCCGATAGACATAGCGCTCACCGCGCTTTTCGACCTCACCCTTGAGATCGGGAATCTGCAGAATGGCGGATTGCACGCGCGGCCGTGACACGAAACTGCCGGCCTTGCGGCGACGCACCACCAGGCCGGATTCGGCGAGTGCGGATATCACCTTGTTGACGGTCATCCGCGAACAGCCATAGGCCTCCATCAGTTCATGCTCGAACGGCACCTTGTGCCCGGGCGGCCAGTCGCCCGAGGTGATCTTGGCCTCGATGTCGCCGCGGATCACCTGATACAGCGCCTTGGGCGCGGCTTTGCCGGCCGGCTTGAGCTTCGCGGTCATCCGAACAGCAACCCCTCCAGCGTCCGGCGGAAGCGCTCGGCGACCGCTTCCCTGGCATGATGCCGGCCGGCCTGCACCAGTTTTCGACCGCGCGCCCACACGCAATCCACCAGCGAGCGGCCAGCGCCGAAGATCCAGCTGTCAAGGATCGCGTCGCCGCGACGGCCGGCCAGGCTGATACTGTGGGCGTCCAGGCTGACGATGTCGGCGAAGGCGCCTTGCACCAGCCCGGCACGGTTCAGGCCCAGCGCCTGCGCGCCGCCTTGCATCGCGCCGTCGAACAAGGCGCGGCCGGTTGAAGCGGCGCCGCATCCAATCACATTACGCGCCCTCAGCGCGAGACGCTGCGAATATTCGAGCTGCCGCAATTCATCGCTGACGCCGATCAGCACATTGGAATCCGAGCCGACGCCGAACACGCCACCGCGCTTGATGAATTCGGGCGCGTCGAAGGTGCCATCACCGAGATTGGCCTCCGTTACCGGGCACAGGCCGGCCACCGCACCGCTCCGCGCCATGGAGCCGATCTCGGCAACATTGGCATGCGTGGCATGGACGAGGCACCAGTTGCGGTCGACGGCGGCGTGGTCGAACAACCATTGCACCGGCCGCTGGCCGCTCCAGGCGATGCATTCATCGATTTCGCGGATCTGTTCGGCGATATGGATGTGAATCGGGTCCGAGCCGGCGAGGCTCACCAGCGCCGTGAGTTCCTCCGGCGTAACGGCCCGGAGCGAATGCGGCGCGACGCCGATGATCGCGCCCTCAAGCCCCGCCAGGGCGCGCCGGCTTGCCTCGTGCAGCCGCGCGTAGCCGTCGATATCGTTGACGAAACGCCGCTGCCCATGCTCGGGAGCGCGGCCGCCAAATCCGGCATGCGCATAAAACACCGGCAACAGCGTCAAGCCGATTCCGCTGGTCTCGGCGCCCGCTGCTACCCGTTCGGCCAATTCAGCCGGATCGGCATAGGGCGCGCCGGATACATCGTGATGGATGTAATGAAACTCGCCGACGCGGGTAAATCCAGTCTCCAGCATCTCGACATAGGCCTGCGCCGCCACCGCCTCGATATCGTCCGGCGTCATGCGTCCGGCGAAACGGTACATCAGCTCGCGCCATGTCCAGAAATCGTCTGCGGATGTTCCCCTGATCTCGGCAAGGCCCGCCATGCCGCGCTGGAAGGCGTGACTGTGCAGATTGCAGATCCCGGGAAGACCGATCCGGTGGCGCTCGTCGCCCGGCTCGGCCGCAGCGCCGCCACTGATGCTCGCGATCCGGCCGTCGGCAACGCCGATCCTGACGTCGCGCGTCCAGCCCTGCGGCAACAAGGCTTCGTCGAACAACATTCCAACCACCTTGATGCCTCCGAAATCGGCGAAATGCTGGACAGACAGGCCCCAAATATGTATAGACAAATAGGAAATCTGCCAAGGACGTTAAACGCCTCGGATGGACCAAGGGGTTCATGACAACGGTCGATCACATCTGGCACGGCTGCCGTCTTGCAACGCTTTCCCCGTCACGCCAAGGCCTCGGGCCGGTCGATGACGGCCTGATCGCGGCCACCGATGGGCGCATCGTCTATGCCGGCCCGGCGGCGGACGCGCCGTCCTCACTCGATGCCAGGCAACGAACCGGTTGCGACGGCCGCTGGATCACACCCGGGCTGGTCGACTGCCACACCCATCTGGTCTATGGCGGCAACCGCGCCACGGAGTTCGAGCAGCGGCTCGCCGGCGCGAGCTACGAGGACATCGCCCGCGCGGGCGGCGGCATCGTCTCGACGGTGAAGGCGACGCGGCAGGCGAACACCGAACAATTGATGCTCGCCGCGTTGCCACGGCTCGACGCGCTGATCGCCGAGGGCGTCACTACGGTCGAGATCAAATCCGGCTACG
>Ga0302319_10005153_pt1 | contig 26387 bp, 23 predicted proteins | sample Bog_T0_2_FD_203319 | JGI IMG/M metagenome (GOLD analysis project Ga0302319, IMG submission 203319) | Peat permafrost microbial communities from Stordalen Mire near Abisko, Sweden - Bog_T0_2 | ecosystem: Environmental > Terrestrial > Soil > Wetlands > Peat | place: Sweden: Abisko, Stordalen Mire... | reverse complement strand
TACCTTCGTCCGTCGCCAAAACACCTGCCGATTGTGCGCTACGTTCCGCCTGTGGAGTTTGAAGGCTTTCGCGAAGCGGGTAAGGCGATGGGGTTCGGCCATGTCGAAGCAGGTCCTCTGGTCCGTAGTTCGTATCACGCAGATGAATCGCTCGCGGCCGCCCGCCCGTAAGCTTCCGGAAACTTAATATGCCCCATCTTTTTTCCCCTTTGCCACTGGCAGGCCTGACGCTGCCCAATCGAATTGCGGTCTCACCCATGTGCCAGTATTCCTGCCAGGATGGCTTCGCGACCGACTGGCATTTGGTGCATCTCGGCAGCCGCGCCGTCGGTGGCGCCGGGCTCATCGTCATGGAGGCGACCGCTGTGTCGCCCGAGGGTCGCATTTCGCCGCAGGATCACGGCATCTGGCTCGATGCGCATATCCCGAAGCTGCGGCAGATCACCGATTTTATACGTTCGCAGGGCGCGCACGCCGGTATCCAGCTGGCACATGCGGGGCGCAAGGCAAGCACGCTGCGGCCCTGGGCACACCAATCGGGCCAAAGCGAAGTGGTGCCTGTAGCCGAAGGCGGCTGGACGAACGTCTTCGCCCCCAGTGCGATCGCGTTTTCCGATTCGTATCCGCAGCCCGTGGCTCTTGATGCCGGCGGGATTCGCAAAGTGATCGACGACTTCGCCGCGGCTGCGCGCCGCGCACGCAGTGCGGGCTACGATGTGGTGGAAGTTCACGCCGCGCACGGCTATCTGCTGCATGAATTCCTTTCTCCGCTCAGCAACCAGCGCACGGATCAGTACGGGGGGTCGTTCGAGAATCGTATTCAGTTGCTGCTTGAAGTCGTCGAAGCCGTCCGCTCGGAATGGCCGCACAACTCCCCGCTGCTGGTGCGCATTTCCGCCACCGATTGGGTGGAAGGTGGCTGGGATTCGGATCAGTCCGTAGCGCTGGCGGGCATTCTGAAATTTCGCGGCGTCGACCTGATGGATTGCTCTTCCGGCGGCCTTGTGCCATACGCGAAGATTCCCGTCGCGCCCGGTTATCAGGTGCCGTTCGCCGAGCGTGTGCGCAAAGAAGCGGCAATACCTTCGGGCGCGGTCGGCATGATCACGGAAGCCGCGCAAGCGGACGCAATTATTCAGAATTTACAGGCCGATCTGGTCTTGCTGGCGCGTGAAATGCTTCGCGATCCTTACTGGCCGATGCACGCCGCGGCGACGCTGGGGCAGCAGGGTTCGTGGCCGGTTCAGTATCTGCGCGCCGCTCCGCAAGGCTCGACGCCGCGCAAATAAGGCGGTCAGTTTTCCGTCGGCGTTTTTTCGACGTGGTCGACTACAAGAACATCGACCTGCCCCTTAGCGCGGCGCAGTGTCAGACCCAATTGTTGCGGCAAAGCACTTTCGAGGCTCAGGCCGGGATCGTCTTCAGGGCGAAGAGTGCCAGGGATCCACTTCATCGTGAAGTCGTAGTGGCCGGTCAGACCTGTCGCGTCCTGCACTGGCGCCTGAAGCTGACCCGACAGCATTTGCGCGAGGTGCTCCATCGTGTCGGCGGAACTCCGAATCTGGGCGCGATTCCCCGTGGATGTAAACATCGTCTGACCGCGACGCAGAACCGGGAAGCCGTCTTTGTCAAAGGAAGGCGCGACGGGCGCATCATCGGGCGGAGCCGCTGTCTTGAGCTTGCTGCCGCCCTTCGCCACTATCAGTTCGTAAACCGGCATTTCCCTTTTCTCGCGATGAACCACGAGTCCCAGTCGCGTCGCGAGAAGGTTCTGCTGCATCAACAGAAATTTCTCTTTCGTTGCACCCGGCGGTATGTTCGCAGTGACATCAAATCTAATATCAGAAAGCCAGTCCGGACCTGAGAACAGGTAAGACGAAGAAATATCGTATGCCCTCATAATCAGAGAGCCGATATCGTAGTTTTCGAGGATCATCCGGCCCGGATCGTTCGTGCCTGGGCCTCCGCTCCGTCGGTAATTGCCATACAGCCCATCTGGGCGTGGGGTTGACGGTCTGATCGAAGCAACTTCAAACGCAGGCTGGGCATGAAGTGCAGGCAAAACCGATAGCGCAAGCAGAGCTGTGCGGACGAGATACATGGGCACATTTTATCCCATTTTTCGACAAAAAAAGCCCGGCCAGGGGTCAAGCCCGGCCGGGCATAAATTCTCGAACTATGTCGGACCTAGCCGCTCATCGCAGCCAGAAACTCGCTGTTCGTACGAGTCTTGCCGAGCTTATCCAGCAGCAATTCCATCGTTTCCACAGGTGACAACGGGCTCAGCACGCGCCGCAGAATATAAACGCGGTTGAGTTCGTCCTTCGGCATCAGCAACTCTTCCTTACGGGTGCCGCTCTTGTTGATATCGATGGCTGGGAATACGCGCTTATCGATGAGTTTCCGGTCCAGATGGATTTCCATGTTGCCGGTACCCTTGAACTCTTCGAAAATCACGTCGTCCATGCGGCTGCCGGTATCGACCAGCGCCGTTGCGATGATGGTCAGCGAACCACCCTCTTCGATGTTGCGAGCCGCGCCGAAAAACCGCTTCGGCCGCTGCAGCGCGTTCGAATCGACGCCGCCCGACAGCACCTTGCCCGAAGGCGGCACGATGGTGTTGTAAGCGCGCGCCAGTCGCGTAATGGAATCGAGCAGAATCACGACATCTTTCTTGTGTTCGACGAGGCGCTTGGCTTTTTCGATCACCATTTCGGCCACCTGCACGTGACGGGTGGCAGGTTCGTCGAAGGTGGAGGAAATCACTTCGCCGCGCACGGAGCGCTGCATGTCGGTGACTTCTTCCGGGCGTTCATCGATCAGCAGTACGATGAGCGAAACTTCCGGGTGATTGGTGGTCACGGAGTTGGCGATATTCTGCAGCAACATCGTCTTACCGGTGCGGGGCGGCGCAACGATCAAGCCGCGCTGGCCTTTGCCGATGGGCGTTACCAGATCCATCACGCGACCGGAGAAGTTATCGCGCACGGTTTCGAGCTTGAGCCGGCGATCCGGATAGAGCGGCGTCAGGTTGTCGAAGAAGATTTTGTTGCGGGCTTCCTCGGGTGGCTCGAAGTTAATCGCGTCCACTTTGATGAGCGCGAAATAACGCTCGCCTTCCTTGGGCGGGCGAATCTGGCCGGAGACGGTATCGCCGGTGCGCAGGTCGAAGCGGCGGATCTGCGAGGGCGAAACGTAAACGTCATCGGGGCCGGGAAGGTAGTTGTACTCGGGCGCGCGCAGAAAGCCGAAGCCGTCCGGCAGGCATTCGAGAACGCCTTCGGAGAAGATCAGTCCGCTCTTTTCGGCCTGGGTTTGCAGGATCTTGAAGATCAGTTCCTGTTTGCGAAGACCGGCTGCATTGAGCACGCCCATTTCCTTCGCGATGGTGTTGAGATCGAGAATGCTCTTGTCTTTGAGCTCCACCAGATCGAGCGTGGGGCCGGCCTGCTTGCCCTGCTGCTGCTGCTTCCTGCGCTGTTCGCCGGGATGCAGCTGGCGCTGCGCATGCGGATGGTGACCGGGCGACTGGCCTACCTGCACGGCAGGAATTTCCTGAACCGGTTGGATGGGCGCGATAGCTGTGGTGGTGGCCGCAGGCGCGGGCGCACCGTTCGAGGGTTCGGGCGGCGGCGCGGCCAGGGGCGCTTCGGCTACGGGCGCGGCTGGCTCGGGTTTCGGGCTCTCGGCCCGAACGGCGTCCGTTTTCGCATGCTCGCCTTTTTCGCGGTGCGGCCTGTGCTCTCCTCTTGGCTGGCGCTGCGGTCTTGCCGCTTCGTCCGTCTTATCGGCTGCCGTATCCCGGGCGGGAGGTGCGGCCGTCTTCTCAGCAGCCAAAGGCTCCTGAGGTGGTATTTCGGTTGTTGTTATGTTTTCGTTATCGCTTGCCAAATTTCCCTCACTCCCCGGCCGGTAGTGGCCGAGAACGGCAACGGCTCGGCATATTGCCTGATGGCTTTTAGTCCGCGCTGCTGCTCTGCCTGATTGAGTTTGTCCATCTTGGAGGCCACGACCATAAATGGCCACCCGTTTGCTTCCAGCCACATCTTCAAATCGAGGTCTTTTTCCATCCATCCCCGCCGGGCGTCCAGAACCAGAAAAGCCATTCCTAAGTTCTTTCTCTCCCGCAGGTAATGTTCAATGAGTTTTGCCCATTCGTTCGATGCTTCGCGAGGCGCACGCGCATATCCATAGCCGGGTAAATCGACAAAGTAAAATCTGTCGTCTATGCGATAGAAGTTCAGAGACTGCGTACGGCCGGGCGTATTACTGGTGAATGCCAGCTTGCGCTGTCCAACGAGCGCATTGATCAGGCTGGATTTACCGACGTTGCTTCTCCCTAGAAACGCAACTTCCGGCAGTCCGTCGGTGGGGAGCTGTCCGGGATCGTTAACGCTTTTGACGAATTCTGCTTTCAAGTGTACTACAACCAGGAGGGCGATTTCAGGGGAAGCGCGCGAGGCGCCAGTTGCGGCGTCAACGGATGCAGGACGCGGTTACGTCCTGCTAACAGAGTACCACGGATCTACACCTGCGACCATGGAGGTTTGGAAACCCACACAGAAGTGCAATCTCATACCGCCCCCGCCGCAACCACTCCGGTTGAAATCAGCCGTAAGGGAGCGGAGCGGCTGGCCAGCGGACATCCCTGGATCTTTCGCTCCGATGTTGTCTCCACCAACGACGCAGGGGCGGGGGAGACCGTTCATGTCCTCGACCCTCGCGGCCGTTTTCTCGGCCAGGCGCACTACAGCACGTCCTCTCAGATCGCCATGCGCATGCTGAGCCGTACGCCGGAGAAAGTGGATCTGGCGGCGCGCATTGCCGCGGCTGAACGCTACAGATCGGAGGTTGTTCGCGATTCCAACGCATACCGTCTGGTTCACGCAGAGGCCGATTTTCTTCCTGCATTGATTATCGATCGCTATGCCGATTGCTTCGTGGTGCAGGCGCTCGATCAGGGGATGGATCGCGCGATGCCGGAAATTATCGCCGCACTTGAAACGCAGTTTTCGCCGCGCGCTATTGTGGCACGGAACGATGCGCCCGTGCGTTCGCTCGAACAGCTGCCGCGCGAGGTGAAGATGGTGTCTGGCGAGATCAATGAGCCTGTCGCCATTTCGATGAACGGCTTTCGCCTGGAAGCGGATCTGGTGAAGGGGCAGAAGACCGGAGTATTTCTGGATCAGCGCGAGAATTATCTGGCCGCGGCCCGCTATGCCTTGCAGCATGCGAAGGGCGGACGGGCGCTCGATTGTTTTACTTCGACAGGCGGCTTTGCGCTGCATCTGGCACGCACGTGCGAAAGCGTGGAAGCCGTGGATTCGAGTGCGGCCGCGCTCGCCACGGCGCGCCATAACGCCGCAGCGAACGGCCTGAGCAATATCGCGTTTCGCGAAGCCGATGTTTTCGACCTGCTCTCGGCCTACGCCTCGTCGCGCAAAAACTACGATGCCATCGTGCTCGATCCGCCGGCGTTAGCCAAATCGCGCAGCCAGCTCGATGCCGCCGCGCGGGGTTATAAAGATATCAATCTGCGCGCGCTGCGATTGCTCGGTCCGCGCGGAATTCTGATTACCTGCTCGTGCTCGCACCATGTGAGCGAAGCGATGCTGCTCGAAATCGTAGCCGAAGCCTCACTCCATTCCGGCCGCACGCTGCGAGTGCTGGAACGCCGCACACAGGCGCAGGACCATCCGATTCTGTTGACGGTGCCGGAAACACTTTACCTGAAGTGCGTGGTTTTGCAGGTGACATAAGCGTTTCACTTTTGGCTCGCGGCTGGGCGTCGACGCCTGTTTGGGACCATTGTTGCTGGTGTCGGTATCTGTCGGATCTAAGGGTGGTTAGGTTGGGCCCGACACCGCCCCTCAGCTACAGAATTCGCCACGGTCGGCTTTCCGGCGACCGCAGGGTCGGCCCGATCTGGTATGGCGGCGAACAAAAACGTTGTTCCGGCAAAGAATTCTGACACAAATACCGACTTTGGATGTATATTAAACTCATTTACCTTAATTTTCCACATAGTGGCTAAGCAGTCGCATCCACTCCGGGGGATTTATGTCGATGAGCACGGACCAGTCTACGCGCCTTCTCTGCGCCAGCGTTTTACTTGGGCATGGCGGTGCCCGGGCCAAAGTGATTGAGTGGTTCCGCGACCCCAACCGCGCCGTCGCCGACGAACTCGGAGTGAATCTGCGGCTCGTGATTCAGCTGGCACGGTGGGCGGAACGTCGCGATCGTCGATACATGTGGGTGTACTTCCTGATTTTCGCGTTGACCGCCATTGCCGCTCTCGCCGAAGTCGCGGCGGATGGCGTCGGGTTGATCGCTGCCGTCGCGGGCTCCCTGGCCGCGGGTATCGTCTGGATTCAGAAGCGAGCGGAAGAGCGAAACAAGTTTGCGCAGAGCTTCCTGCCGGCCCGCTTCGATGTGGAAGAGGTAGCCAGGCGTTTTAAGATCGAGCTCGAAGGCCAGGACATGACTGCACTTCCGTCAGGTGACCAGAATGTCTTTGCTTATGGTGGATTCACACCGTTCGTTGGCGCCGGCTACGACCTGGGAGGATGGTCTGTTGCGGTTGCCACCGACAAGGCTAAGGAAGTGTTTGGCCGTTCCGTTTCTATCGAAAAGTTTGAAGCTGCCAGCCTCTACCGGGCAATCGATATGGACGTCCAGCGCCTGGCAGTCTCGCGTATCGAGACGAACGACAGCTATTTCGCGAGTGGCGCCGATCTACGGGACAACCGTATGCTGCTGCCCGATATTTACGGGCGCCCGATGCAATACCTTGACGCGGCCGCCGCGACGCCATATATCTATGCGGACGACCAGGCTGTCCGTCATTACCGCTGCTATCGAATTCTCGACTGGGGAGGTGAGCTGGCTTATTCCTATTACCTGCGGTGCTCACTCCGCGGCAACACGCTCTTTGTTGAAACCAAGAAGTTCCTGCTCACGCCGCTCGCTCAGGCATTTCGAACGATCGACGACACGGTTCCGCTCGATGGCAAAGAGTGGGTCGGTACGGTCGTTGCCGGTCTTGTCGCAGGACCTTTCCTGCTGTTGTTTGCGCCATTCCAGGCCTATGCCGGGGTTAGCCGGTGGTTCCACGAGCTTGGCGATCAAGACAAAGCGCGTCGGGAGCTGATCGATAAGCACCCGCGCTTCAACTACGGGGCGACAAATAGTCTGCGGCAGGCTCTGAGCAGCGGAAGTTATCAACACTACTTCCAGAAGATCGACAGCGACTTCTTCGGCAAGGCACTGGAGCGCCAGATCCTCGATTCGCTCGTCGCTTTTCTTGAGAGCCGTGGAATCGATACTTCAGAGCTGCGAGAGCGACAGACCACGATCATGAACAGTGGCGTGATTGTGCAGGGCGGGGACGTGAACGCAGAGAGCCTCGCGGTGGGTGCGGGATCTCGCGCGGTGAAGAAGGTCAAGACGGCGCTGGGGGCTGCAGCCGGGAGCGCCGCGCCGGGTGGAGCGGCAGGCAAATGAGCGACGCGATTAACTACGGCATTACCGGGAACGTGCGGGCAAAGGCGGTCGCAGTGGGACCCGGCGCGACCGCTACGGTCAATGAAACAACTGCATCCGACGGGCGAGAGAAGCTCGATGCGGCGATTCAGGAGCTGAATATCCAATTGGCCGCTTTACGGCTTTCCCCCGCTGCGCACGAGTTGGTGCTCGGCGACGTGGACAAGCTTCGACAGCTTGCTCCCGACGATACAGCGGCGCGCGCGCATGCTTCGGGAATTCTCGAACGGCTCACCGAGAAGCTCAAAATGGTGAACGTGGCGGTTGAAACTATCGCTCCCCTGGGTGGTCCGCTGAAAGCCATCGCGGCCTTGTTCGGTGTTCCACTTCCGTTCTGACCTGTCGGCGAGGAGTTCCGGGAATAGTTTGCCGCCGCAATGAGTTTGGCCGGCCAATCCGCGCTACTGCAGTACGATGACCGTTCGGCCATCGAATTCGCTGCGTCCGATCAGGAACCATCCAAGCTGCAGCCCCTGGCGCGCCATCACCAGCTCCACTCGGTTGAGGTTGCTGGGCAGCGTGAATATGCGCGTGGTCGTGATGGCTCTCTGCGACGTTACCGGAGCGTCGAAGGGAGGCTCGGAAGCCGGCTTGATCGGGTTGTAACGAGTGCCGTCTTCGGTCAGCATGTAGACAAACAGGCCTTTGGGCGCGCTCAGCGGAACTTTCGTTCGGTTGGCCAGCCGGAAGTCGACCTCATAGTTTTCGTCCAGATCGTGGGGCAGGCGCCGCACGCTCGTCGGTGTAATAGACCAGTCACCCGAGAATTGCGGCTCGTTGATTGGCAGGGTTCGAATCGGCAGGGCGAGCGTTGTGGCCACCAGGACCGCTGCGTAGAGAGCAACCATCACCAGATAGATGCGAAAGGTCATCCAGGCACTGCGTGGTCTGCGATGTATCAGTGAATTGGTGATAGATGCCAGGACGATGACCGATATAAAGCCGAAAAAACAGAGTATGATTTTGGAGATGCCCAAGGTCTTCCTTTAGCGAATGCACAATACCAGGCGGCGGTGCGATTTCAAACGGCCACAGAATTAGAGAATAACAACCAAAGCGAAATCCGTGCTTCCCATTTCGTGCGTTTCAGCACGTTCGACGCGGCCGCTGTTTTGGCGATATCGATCGGATGATGAGCTGCCCCGGCGTGGCGGGATCGAAAGATACCTTCGCAGTTTCCATCGCTGCCGCCATGAGCTCGCGAATGTCCGGTCGGTTCAGATCCGACGGCGCACCAATCGGAATGCTGCGAACCACGTTGCCGTTGCCCTCCAGCAGCTTATCCGGATCCGGCACACTCTTGCCCTGCAGAAAGAAAAGCCGCAGATAGCCTGGATAGAGCACCAGTGAAAAAATACCTTCCGACGGTCGTTCCGTCGGACTGAAGCCGATCGCAAGCGCGTTGTAGTTATCGTAGACCAGTTGTATGGCGCCAGGCAAACGACTGCGTAGTATCTTCAGACAGGCCCGGGCCTGAACGGCAATTTCCGGCGTATACCTGTCGATGAAGCCGTCCAGTTGTTTTTGCGGCGCGTCTTGTGGCGAGGCGGGTTTCTTCATGGCGCCTGGTCCGTGGCATCGGCATTGCTCAGGTGCCGGTAGAAACCCAGGTCGTCGCCCGCCAGCATCTTCGTGGCGAATATGATCTGGCCTGTGTGCTGGGCGAAATGTTCCACCACGTGATAAACAGCCTCCACGCCGGAGACACGATAGTTCTGAATCTCGTAGACGCGCGTGAGCTGGTCCGTACTAAGGTCTGCGATGATGCGCGTCGCCTGTTCGACCGTTTCGCGCAACGCGGCGGTTAACTCGGCGGAAGATCGGCCTCCGCGCGCGCTGAATTCGCTGTCGCGATCGCGGTTTCCGGGATGATTCCCAACTGATGTGACGATCCACTGGCGGACGTTGCCCGTCAAATGCAGCGCAAGGTTGCCAATGGCATTCTCGTTTTCGCCGCCGCGCGCCCAGATCTGATCTTCCGTCAGCGTCTTCAGGCAAATCTCGATGCGTTCGGTGAACTGTTTCAGCTTATCCACAGAAAACTGCAGGAACAAACTCTCAACGCTCATAGAACAAGATTACATGGGCTGCACGGCGACCGCTTTCGCGCTGGGCGTAACCCGCCGCAGCGGATTGCGCAACGCCCGTCCAAAACCGTCGAACCGTACCTGCATGACATCGCCATCCTGCAGATGAACGCCAGCTCCGAAACTGAATGCATCCGCGCCGAAGAAGTGGATATGGAGATCGCCTGGGTGTCGATGAAAATCGAACTTGAAGTGGTGATGTTCAATATTGGCCAGGCTGTGGCACATATTCGCCTCGCCCGTCTTAATTGCGTGCGACCAGAGCGTCTCGCCATTGCGCTCCACGCTGACCTCGCCCGGTATCAGATCAAATGTGGCATCGACGACAAGTTCAGGGCCGATCGCGCAGGTTCGCAGCTTCGACGCCGCGAGGTAAAGATAATTTTTGCGCTCAAAGACGTGATCGGAAAACTCATTGCCCACCGTGAAGCCGATACGGCGCGGCGTGCCTTGCGCGTCGACGATATAGACACCGGCGATCTCCGGCTCTTCACCGCCGTCATCGGCGAATTCAGGGACCACGAGCGGCTCTCCGTGCGCACGAAGCACGGTTCCGCAGCCTTTATAGAACCATTCGGGCGAAATTCCGGCTTCACCCGGCGCAGGTTTGCCGCCTTCCACGCCGCTGAGGTACATGCGCGTGCTGTCGGTGACCGCCTGTGTTCCGGCGTGCATGGCGTCGCGATTTTTCGCGCTCGCCTGATGCGTCAGGCCGGTGCCGCTGACCAGGCAGCGCGCAGGCTCCGACGGACAATCGGCGGATGGCTGAATGCGCCATTCGGACTTGCCCTGGTAAATGGGGTCATAGTCGAGCAGCGTGGCGGATTTGCGCTGCTCAATACCTTGCAGCAGCGAAGTGCCTTCGCTCAGGCAAGCGGTTGCCAGATCGTAAATCGTGGTGCATCCATCGAGCAGCCGCAGATGCGGCTCTTCCACCACCGCGACACGGCGTCCGGATAACTGAACAAGTCTCATATGCGGTTACCAGCTTAACTGAAGCAGGGAAATTGCCTGGCGCGGCAGCGGAAGATCCAGATTCATGGGCGTCGCGATCGTCACGTTCGCCGGCGGTTTCAGTTCCTGCAATTGCCCGGCAGCTTCGAGCGTCTTGTACTGCTCTGGCGTCGGCTGTTGGGGCGATCCCATGTTCTTCCACGCGGTCCACGCATTGCTGTGCGTTTCGTCGATCCGGTAATGGCGCAGCGTCGCCTTTTTCGCGTTCGCCGGCAGACCGGAAATCTGCACCTGAATCGACGCGTCGGCAGCAGGCACATCGTCATCGTGGTAATTCCAGATGAGGATGGAGATTTCGCGCTCGGAGCGCACGGCAATCGCGTCCACATCAGGATTCGCGCCGCGCACACCCGCGGCCTGAATCGCGGCCACCGGTACCGCGCCGCTGCTTTCCACGGCCACGCGGTCCCCATGCATACGCGCCGCCATGCGAAACAGATTCAGCACGGGCTTATCGATGCCGTTCGTCGCCAGCGTGCGGAAGCCCTCGAAGTAGGGCTGGTTTTCAAATTCGAACGCCCACGTCAGCATGCCCGCGATATTCGTTTTCTCGCGGTCCGCCAGTTCGAACATGTTCTTCGTCATGACCGCTTCATAAGTGGCATAGAGCGGCCCGTTGCGATACGCGTTCTGCGGATAAACGCGCGCCGAGCATGCCGCGCACCCTTCCGGATCGGACTCGCTTACAATAATCGGCAGCTGCCGGAACTTCGGGAACGACGCAACAATCTGCATGCCCTGCGCCGCGTCCGCCGTGTTCTTCCCAATGCCCATGCGCACATGACCATCCGCAACGGTCGCCTGCCCTTTCGCGTGATACGTGATGAAATCGAGAGGGGCGCCAACCGTCCCGGTTGCCGCGTTCTTACCCGTGGAGCAATGTTCCAGAAACTGCCGCAGGAACGCCGCCGCACGGGCGCTGTTGGGCCCCGTGCTCGCCGGTCCACCGACGCGTGCCGAGGGCAGAGCGCGCTTCACTCCATCGGCGGCGAAGTCGTAAAGCTGGTCGTATTCTTCCGGCGTGCCGTGCCAGTACGCGATATCGGGCTCGTTCCATACCTCCCAATACCAGGCTTCCACCTCGGCGCGGCCGTACTTCGCCACTTCATGCGCCACCCACTGGTGAACGAGTTCGCCCCACTTCGCGAAATCCTTCGGTGGATACGCCCAGCCAAGGTAATACTGATTGAAATTGTCGCCAGGCTTCCAGTCGGGCCGGTAGGGGTCGGGATGCGACGACAAAGCCTGCGGCATGAAGCCCACTTCGACAAACGGCTTCGCGCCTGCCTTCACGTAGGTGTCGATGATGCGATCCGCGATCGTCCAGTCGTACACGGGCTTGCCGGCTGGGTCCTCGGTGTAAGCATTGGTCGAGCCCCACTTGTACCCAGGCGTGCCATCGCCCGTAGTCAGCATGAAGTGCGTGCGTATGTAGACGGGATCTCCGCCTTTGGCGCCCGAGAGGCTGCCCAGTTCGCCCACCAGCTTGCTGCCATTCTTCGCGTAAGTGAAATTCGGCTCGTCGTAGCCAAAGAAGCCGGAGATCGGCTTATACGGTCCAACGGAAGCGCCCGCATTCACGCGAATGGTGACGTTGTCCTCGGCATACAATACTGCGCCTGTTACCAGGCACAGTATTGGAGCCACGACCGTGAGCGAGCGCCGCACCCTACGCAAGAGCCTTGCGTGCATACTCAATGCACTTCTTTACTTCGACCACTGAATCGGAACCAGGCGGCACGGCATACTCCAGTTCCACGCTGGCGGGGAACTTATAGCCCTTTGTCTTCATCAGCTGCAGAATTTCGATGATCGGAGTCTCCGACTGTCCCCACGGCAGGTTCACCGCCTGGAGACCGCCCTTGCCCCGGTCCTTCAGATGGATGCTGGCGATGCGGTCGTGCAGTTTCTCGATGGCCGGCAGCGGACTCTCGCCCGTGCCCGCGAAATAGTGGCCGGTATCCATATTCACGGCGTTGCCCTTCGATTGCGCCAGCACCGCGTCCCACGCCGTGATGCTGGTGATTTCGTGCGTGTGATACGCGGTCACCATGCCGTGCTTCAGCGCGATATCGGCGCAGCGTTGTGTGAAATCCATATCGGTAACGGGATTCTTCGGATCTTTCGTATTCGTGTAGAGTTCTCTGGTGACATGAGTCGCGCCCAGCGTAGATCCTACGTTGAAGATGTAGTTGATCTCATCGTCCGACATCGTCGGCATCGGCTCCAGTTTGAACGCATAGATCGTCACTCCCGCGTCGTTGTACATTTTGCGAAAGTCTTTGTACTTGTCCATTTTTACCGAAAGCCGCCAGTCTTTGAGGCCCTGCGGTCCAGCCGTCCTGCCGGGCGATCCCGCATAGGCTTCAGCCACGTCGGCCATGAGTTCGACGCCGCTGGAACCACTCTCGATGATGTATTGCAGCATCTTTTCCGCGCTCGTGTGCGCTTCCGGCATCTCGCGGAAGCTATAAGTGATGACGCCCATCTGCACGCCGCCATATACTGAGTTCGGCTTCGTTGCCGCCAGCAACGCTCCGGCCGGAACCGCCGCGGCCGCCAGAGCCAGTTTTCCAAAATCGCGTCTGTTCAGATTCATAGTTTTCCTTGCGTCTCTAGCGATTCTACACCCATTTAAACGGAAGGTTGCCCGCGCTTATTCGCGGTCCATCGCCACCACACGCCACAACGGCTGCGCACGCTCCGATTCTTCCTGCACGAACTCCTGCGTTGTCTTCGCCGGATCGTAATCGCGCCAAAGCCATTCGAGCGACGCCGGCAGTTCGGCCGACCCCTGCCGCTGGCTGTGCGTCCCCGGTCCCAGCGAAAAGTGGTAATCGTTGCCCTTCGTCTTGAGCGAATTCGCCAGCTCGATATTTTGCATGATCCAGCTGCCGAAGCGAACATTTTCCTGATCGTGCGCGCCGTCCTGCATCCACACACGGATGTTCACCTTCGGCTGCAGACGCACCAGAATCGGGTATGCGCCGCCACCGGTCGGCTGCGCCACGGAGGTCTGAATGGCCGCGAAACTGCCGATCCAGCTGAGCACGCGCGCAAACTGATCGGGATGCCGGTACGCCGCGTTGAAAGAACAAATCCCGCCGGAGCTCTCGCCCACCATGGAGCGGCTGTAGCCATCGTGCCGCAGCTTCACGTTCTTCTCCACTTCCGGCAACACTTCCTGCAGGATGTAGTCGGTATACTTATCGTCCACCGTGTCGTATTCGATCGAGCGCAGGGCCTGCCCGTTCGGACCCGTGCCAGGCTGAACGAAAACGTTCACCATCACCGGAATTTTCTTCTGCGCCGTCAGATTGTCCAGCGTGTCGAGCAGACGGTAAGCGGTCGGACGCGTGCCGACATAGAATTGTCCATCGCCCCAGATCTGCACCGGCACGGCGGTCGAGCCATCGTATTGCGCAGGCACGTAATACCACATGTTGGATTTCATGCCGGGGTAAACCGCGCTGGTCAGTTCGATCGGCCCCACGACTTTACCCTGCGGCACACCAGCCTTCGGATAAGCGTCTTCCGTGAAAGCGGGAAGATCGTTGCCGCCGCCGATGGACTTGCCATCCACGGTCCAGTTGAAACTGTAGGCGGCGCCACGCTTGAGCGGTGTTTCATAAACCCATAGCTTGCCGACTGGCCATGCTTTCGCGCGCGGCATCGTGGTCTTGATGTTGGTGATTTCGATTTCGGGCTGCTTGTCGGTTTCGATAGCGAAGACAAACTCACCATGTTCACCGGCGGCAGCGTTGCCGGCTTTCAGGTGCGGCACCGGCGGAGGCGCATTAGGATTCGCATTGGCGGCGGGAGGCGGCGGGGGAGGGTCCAGCACGGCGCGGATCTGTGCTTCGAGCGCGGCATCGCCGGCTTTCTTCGGCGCGGCTGCCTTCACCGCGGCGACCAGCTTCTCCGCAGCTTCGGTAGCTGCGACAGTTCCCGGATACGCCGCTGACGTAGCCTCGGCGGGACCGTTGTAATTGGGCCCGCGACCACCGCCGCGTCCAGCCGCAGGCGCTGGAGCTTGCGCGTTTAATAAGGCAGCGGCAAATGTAAGTAAGAGAAGTGTTCGCATGGTGTTCCTGAATATTCTATACCTGCAAGCGATAAACTATTGCTGAGAGGCAAATGGCAACTCAACCGGTATCTTTCCTGACACCCGAACAGTATCTCGAGATCGAACGCGCCGCGGAATTTCGCAGCGAATATCTCAATGGCGAGATGTTCGCGATGTCCGGCGCTACGGCACGACACAATATCGTCATCAATAATCTGGGACGGGCACTTTATCCGCACCTGAAGGGGCGCTGCCAGTATTTCACGACCGATCTCCGTCTCCTGGTTCCCTCGACAGGCCTCTACACTTACCCCGATCTCATGGTCATCTGCGGAAAAATCGAGTATTCCGGCGATCGGCAGGATATCGTCACTAACCCCGGCTTTATCGCCGAGGTCCTCTCCAAAAGCACGGCCGACTACGATCGCGGCGGAAAATTCGTACATTACCGCTCGATACCCGGCTTGGCCGATTACATGATCGTCGCGCAGGATTCCGCCCGCGTGGAACACTATGCCCGCCAGCCCGATGGCTCGTGGCTGCTCAGGGAATTTCGCTCGCTAGCCGATGTTGTCACGATCTCTTCGATCTCCGCCGAAGTCAGCCTCGCGTCCATCTACGAGGACGTCGAGTTTAACGCCTAATTCGCCGCAACCTGCTTCGGCTTCGCCACATTCTCCGTCGTAACAGCTTCGCCGCGCCGCTCCTGGAACGGCAGGCTGTGCACAATCTCACTCACCAGCGTCTGGAAGCCATACCCCGAACCAGCCAGTTGAGTATCGATCTCTTCCACCGTACGCTTGTCATACGGTTTCAGCCCGCGGCCCAGCGCATACACCAGCATCTTCTCCGTCAGGCAGCGCGCGAAATCGCCCTGCATGCCGGTCAGAATCTCGCGCATCTGTAATGGCGTTGAAAACGACTTGCCGCTCGGCAGAACGCCGCTGGAATCCACCGGAAACTTGCCATCCATCGTGCGCCACTTGCCTACCGCATCGTAATTCTCCAGTCCGAAGCCCAACGGATCCATCCGTGAATGGCACGAAGCGCAGATCGCATTGGCGCGATGCTTCTCCATCTGCTGCCGCAGCGACATCGCAGTCCCCACCGACCCCTCGTCCAGTGGCGGAACATCGGGCGGAGGAGGAGGCGGAGGCGTACCCAGAATATTCTGCAAAATGTACTTGCCGCGAATCACAACCGAGGTCCGCGAAGGATAACTCGATACCGCCAGCACGCTGCCCTGGCTCAAAATACCGCCGCGTTCTTCCGTCTTCAGCTCTACACGACGGAAATCGGGACCCTTCACGTCGTCAATCCCGTAATACTTCGCCAGAAACTCATTCAGGTACGTATAGCGCGCGTTCAAAAATTCGCCGATCGGCCGATTCTCGCGCAGCATATTATCGAAGAACATCCGCGTCTCGGTCTTGAACGCATCGCGCAGTTCCGGACTCCACGCCGGGAATTTGACCGGATCGGGCTTGATGTTGTCCAGGTTGCGAATTTCCAGCCACTGCCCCGCAAAATTCTCCGCCATCGCGGAAGCCTTCGGGTCCGCCAGCATGCGTTTCACTTGTGCATCCATCACCGCCGGCTGCGACAACTTACCTGTCTCGCCCAGCGTCTGCAATTCTTCGTCCGGCATCGAACTCCACAGGAAATAACTCAGCCGGTTCGCCATCTCCACGTCGGAAACCTTGTGCGCCGCATTCGCGTCGGTCGGATTCGGATCGTGCTCAATGTGGAACAGGAAATGCGGCGACACCAGCATTGCCTGAATCGCCAGCTGAATGCCCTGTTCGGGTGTGCGGCCATCGGCTTTCGCCAGCGCAACAAAACGCGTCAGCGCCGCTACTTCCGTCTTCGTCACCGGCCTGCGATAAGCCCGCCGCGCCAGCGTGGAAATAATCTTGTCCACGCATACCGGACCCGTCGCCGGATCGCAGATCAGAAGCTTCTTGCGGCTTTCTTTCTCCACCTTCGATGGATACGGACCCACGAAGAACATCGAGTTGATGAACTTGTTTTTCTTGTCGTCGTAGGCGTCCTTATCGTTGAGCGTGGTTACAAAATCGTCGTCGATGAAGCCGAGCCGGAACACATGATCGCCTTCCGGCAAATACACCTTCATATGCTCTTCCGAATAGGGATTGAAGTAGGTCAGCCCGGATGGCTTGGTCTCCGCCACGATTGTGGTGAGCTGTTTGCCATCCATCCAGAGGCCAATCTTCACGGGCTTGGCATCGGCGGCGCGCTGTCCCGGCAGGCCGATACGAATGTCGTACTCCGCGTCGAAATCCACCCGATGCGTGGCTTCCACGTCGCTCTTATCGATGCGGCGGATGTTCTTCAGCCTCGTGCTGTATTCGATTTCAATCGGCTTCGCAGGCAGGGGATCGGCCCCGATGGCGCGCGCCGCAATCGTACGCGCAGCGCTGATGTACTTATCCATCAGCAGCGGCGAGACGGTCAGAATATCGCCGATATTATCGAAACCCTCGCCCGAATCGTCCGTCGGGAAGCTCTTGTCCGCGCGGAAATCGACGGCCAGCAGATCGCGGATCGTATTCGTATATTCCGAACGATTCAGACGGCGCGCCGTGACCCGGCCCGGATCCGGCTTCACCAGCGCATCTTCGCGCTTAAATTCGTTGCGCGCAAACGCGACCGCTTCTGCAATCTGCGCCTTCATCTCCTCGGAGCGCGGAATTGCCGAAGGAGGCATCTCGCCCGCCTCCAGACGGTGCACAATCTTGTCCCATTCGTCGCGGTCCGAACCGATGGACGCGACGGTCCCGAACTGTTCGATATTCAGTCCGCCGGAAGCCAGGCCCGCCGAGTGGCACATCGAGCACGTGGAATCGAACAGCGGCTTCACCGCTTTGTCGAATGCCGCCTGCGTCGGAACGGCCTGTGCCGGAGCGGCAGCCGTCTTAGCCGCCGGCTTCGTCGACGACTCAGCCGCCAGCAGGATACCCGCCGCACCGGCCACGATCAGAAAACCACTCAGTTTGAGGCGCATTCGCGTTATTCCTTTTTATGATCCTTATTTGCTCACTGGCGCTGCTGATGGCGGTGCCGGAGTAATAGCCGCCGGCGGCAGTACACCACGTCCGCCCGAAGCCCCGAAGGCGCCCGCGCCTGAGGCTCCGCGCCCACCGCGCCCGCGGCCGGTTATCACCCTGGGCACCGGCTTGGCCGATATCAGCTGCGTGTACAGCTGAATGACTTTTTCCTTCTGCGCGGCGTCCGCAATCAGGTAACGATGCTTCCCGCCCGCCCCCGGCGTAAACTTCGTCTGGCCATCGTCGAGCACGGTAATCGTCCCCGGCTCGGAGAGCCTGAAGTAGCCATCGTCGGGATGAACGGCATAGAGCGCAGCCGCCAAACCAGGCGCAGGCGCGTCATACGGCATCGTCCTGAACGTCCGGTAAGCATCCACAATCGGATGCGACGGAGCCCACGCAAAATCCTTCTCGATGCTCGCGGCGGGATAAGGCAGTGCTTCGCCTACCTCTCGCCCCACCACAATAATCGGCGTCGGCCATTCCGCGAACATCTTTTTCGCCGAAGCAATATCGCTCTTGACGTTCACCTCCGCCGCACCACCCGGATATGCGCCCACCGCCGCCACCAGATACTTCACCTTCGCCGTGATCTGCGGCCTCGCGCCATACAGCTCCATCAGCCCCACCATGTCCGTGCAGGGCCCGTCGAGCACCGCCACCGCGTTCTCATCGAACTGGGCGAGCAGTATGTTGCGCATCGTAATACCCGGATCCGCCGTATCGAGCAAACTGCCGATTACCCACGGATACGCGGGCTTGCCATCCGCAGCCTTTTTCGACAAAACAGCGTCGATGATCGGAGTGACGTTCGACCACTTGCCGTTATCCGCCAGCCCAACCATCTCTGGGTTGACTCCCACACCTCCGCCGAAGCCCCGGCCACCTGCGGGAGGCGGACCTTCATAGAACTTTGTAATCGCCTCGGCGGCCTGCGCCGCCTTAAGGCTGGATTTCGAAATGCTCACGGAAATGACGCGTGAGTCACCCTTGGCTGATATCGCCTGCAGAAAAGCCAGCGTCAGAAAACTATCGATGTTGTTTCCCAGATCGCTGTCGAATGTGATCCCGGTAGGTGGCTTAACGGTGCCGCGTCCCTGCATGCTTCTCCTTAGGGTCTTCTGCGATTACGAAACGCTGGCCGGGTCGAGTTCACTCGACGCATCGCCGAAGTGCTCCATGGGAACACCCATGCGCTCCATCAGCGTCAGATGCAGGTTGCACATCGGCGTTTCCTTGCGATAAACGATGCGCCGCCCCGGCTTCAGATACCCGCCGCCCTTGCCGATCAGCAGCGTCGGCAGATCTTCATGCAGATGCCGATTGCCATCGGAAAGACCGGCGCCATAAATAATCATCGAATTATCCAGCAAATTCGAATCGCCATCCTTCGTCGCCTTCAGTTTGCCAAGGAAACCCGCCAGTTGCTTCGTATGGTATTCGTTGATCTGCGAAACCTTTTCCATCAGATCCGGCTTGTTCTGGTGATGCGTACACGGATGATGCCCGTCCGGAATTCCGATCTCGCGATAAGCGCGCGACGTGCCTTCGCGCGTCACCAGGAACGTCATCACCCGCGTCATATCGGACTGAAACGCGATCACCATCATGTCGGTCAGCAGCTTGAAATGCTCGGCGAAATCGGCCGGCACGCCATACGGCTTGTCCATGCCCGGATTGATCTGCTGGTTATCCTTTTCCGCCTTCTCCAGTTGCCGCTCCACTTCGCGGATCGAAGAAAGGTACTCATCGAGCTTGCGCTTGTCCGTCGGCCCGAGCGACGTCTCCAGCTTCTTCGTATCGGCGGTGACAAAATCCAGAATGCTCTGCCGATCCTTCGCCTGCCGCGCACGTTCCTCCGGGCTCAGAATCGCACCATCGCCGAACAGACGTTCGAAGAAAACACGCGGATCGAGCGTCGGAGGCAGTGGCTGCGTCTCACTGCGCCACGCGAGATTATTCGTGTAAGCGCAGGAGTAGCCCGAATCGCAATCGCCGGCCTGCCGCGCGTCGTCCATGCCAAGTTCAAGCGAAGGGAACCGCGTCTGGCCGCCAATCTTATTCGCGATGATCTGATCGCAGGAAATACTGGCCTTAATATCGATCGTGGTCTTCTTCACCTGAATACCGGTCAGATAAGAGCCGGAGCAGCGGCCATGATCGCCCGCGCCATCCAGCAGCGCGCGCCCGCTGTTGTGCGTCAGATTGCCCAGCTGCAGCATGTCCTCGCGGTAATCTTCGAGCGGCTTCAGCGCGCGCGGAAACTCCTGGAATTTGCCCTCATACTCGGTCGCCGGATTCCAGTCGCGCATCATAATGCCATTCGGCACATAGAGAAACGCCAGACGCACCGGCGACTTTGTGGGCGCGGCCAGCGCCGGCGTCATCGAATCCAGAAACGGCAGCGCGATAGCCGCCGTGCCCATGCCCCGCAGAACGGTTCTTCGCGAAAGCGCCTTGCCAGTGATGTACATGATTTCTCCTATTGGTCCGACAACTTGACTTGCAAATATTTTATGACATTCCATCGCCGGATGGAAGCGGTACCGCATCTGTTTTTTGGCGAATTTACTTTACCGGCCCGATCCGCGTCGTCGAAATCGCGATATCGTCGTAATAAATATCCATCGTCGGCGCAGGCACCTGCCACACGCGATTGCCAAATCCCCACTCCTGATACCCGCCCACCAGATTCGCCGTCTTCGATTCCACCGGCGTCGCCGCCTTCGGGTCCGGCTTCGGCCAGTAGAACTGCACCACATCCACCGGTTGCCCGCCCACCTTATTAGGCACCAGTTGACCGTTCACCCACATCGTGATTGTCGTCGGATTATCGTTGAACTCCCATTCGAGCAGGAACCACTGGTCGCTCGGCGGCGTCACCTCGCTACGGTGCGTATCCTCACCGCGGCCCTGCCCGGCGGCCGATTTATTCTCCTGATACGAAGGCATCCAGTCGCCGTTACTCAGCCCGATCTCTTCGAACTTCGAAATCGGCCAGCCCGGCTCGCCCGTGAAAATCAGCGGCGCATGGCTCTTCGGCGGCGCCGACGGACTGATCTTCATATACGCGCGCCCAAAATAATGGGTCCGCACCGAATCCGGCAGATGCTGCGCCACGATAAATGCGTACGCGCCACGCTCGTTTTCCGGATAATGCACATGCAGCGCATACTTGCCGTGCGCGCCGTCCACCGGTTCCACGGCGATCGTCTCGCCGCCCTTCTGTCTGACATCCCAGACCGCCGGATCGATTTTCCCCGATTCGAAACCCTCCTCTATAACGGGCTTCTGTGCATACAACATGGTGGTCAGCCCCGCAAGCACGGCGGCGGCTCCTGTGAGGGTGCGAAAAGTCATGGAAGAATTCTATCACCTGACATTTCAGGATTGCCAGCTGCGGCTCTACTTCGTGGAAGTGCCGCCAGAATAGCCTTGCCAGATATATTCCAGAGCCTCGGGCAATGTCTGCCCTCCGAAGCGTCGGCTCGCTTGTTGCTGAGGGACCGCCGAAAACCCAGCCGCGAACAGCACCAGCAGCTGTAGCGTCATTTGAATTTGCAACAGCCTGACGAAGAAAGGAAGCAAAGCGTCGATAGATACAAGTCCGCCGGGCGCAGGCTACTCGCCCGGTTGGTTTAGGCTAAAGGCGTGCCCGCGGACGTGCCCGCTATGTCAGCGCGGCACGCGCGAAATCCATGCAGCGTTTGATCTCGGCCTGGCGCGTGCTTTCTGCCGGGACCGCATAATCGCAATCGATATAACAGCGGATCGGGTATTTTTTGTCGCGAACGAGTTGCAGCATATCTCTGAGATGGGAGTCACCGTCGCCCCATGGCAGGCTGATATTCCCCTTTGAACGGTCTTTCAGGTTGAGCCCGAACACACGCGAGTGCGTATCCTCGATGAACTTCAGCGCATCCCAGCCGGCGCCGGTGGCGTCGCCAACGTCGATGCTGCTGCCGAAGTTTTTGGAGTAGCTGAACGCTTCTTCGAAATCGGCCGGCTTCGCCATTACGTCGGGATCGGTGGAATTCATATTGGGGCGGCCCTGAAAAGCCACTTTGATGTTATGCGCCTCGGCGAACGGGGCCAGGCGTCTGGCTACCGAACGCGTGACCGCGCACATCATGCAACTCGCGCCCAACGCCTTTGTGACCAGGCAGGCCTTGCTGAGATCTTCGTCCGAAGTGGTGTTGCCGAACGACGCATCGAAGGAATTGATTTCGAGGCCGGCATCGGAGAACTTCTTGCGAATCGCCGTGTAGTACGTCAGGGGAACGGTCAGATGCCACTGATGGAGCGCCTCCACGGCGGCCGCCTGTTCGGGACTGACGGACCCGCGTCCTCCGCCGCGTGCGCTTCCGCCGGAACCGCCGGCGGCGCGGCCCTGTCCGCCGCTGCCTCCGCGACCCAATCCTCCTCCACCCCCGCCGCCGCGCGCAGGCCTTGCTCTATCGGCAAGATCGACAGGTTCGGTGGAAGGCGCGAACAGCAGGCAATCGCCGATTCCGGATTCCACCATGGACTGGATGATGACGTCGAGCAGGCCCTGGCGCGGCAGCGTGTTGTAGCTGTAGCCGGCGACGCCCATCTGGACGCCGTGTATCTTCGAACCGATTTTCCCGAGAGCGGAGTATACGGGCAACGTGGCCATGGCCAGCTTTCCGAAATGGCGTCTTGTATACATCGGTGTTCCTTCCTTTTTTGCCCTTTATTTCAGAGTGGAAGCCCAGTAGGCCTGCATGCCGGGGTGATTCTTATCGTCGGGGAGATTGGCGAGAATGTTTCTGCGCAGGCGATCCATGCTGATTTCGCCCTGTTCCTGGTAGAGTACGTCGCCATTGGGCGCGAGCAGGAGCGTATAGGGCACGGCGCCGCTCATTTGGGTGTCGAAGGAATCCTGCACGGCGGCGGTATCGTCGGACGCAAACAGATAGTTGACGCTGGTGGCCTGGTTCTTTTTGAGAAACGCGAAGACGTCCGGCCGCGCTTCCGGGACGTCTTCGGAAACGGTGGTCATGCCGAAGTTGCGATTGCGATACATCCGGTAAGTGTCCTGCAGATCGGGGAATTCGGCGACGCAGGGTCCGCACCAGGTGGCCCAGAAATTGACCAGCAACAGCTTTCCGGTGCCGTTGCCGCGGAGTTTCTTCAAAAGCTCCGGCGTGGTCGGATTCACGTTGACGGTTTCGGCGTTGATTTGGGCGAGAGCGGGGTCGGGCGGAATTTTTCCGTTCCAGATTGTGGGGCAACCGGCCAGCGGAGTGGTGGCGATCTCGACCGGCTTATCGGCAAGCAGCGCGTCGATGGCGTTGCGGGCGTCCTCCGATTTCACTTTGTCCGGTATCTCGTTGTCGTCGATGCGGCCTTCGTAGCGCAGCCTGCGGGCCTGATCGAAGACAAAAATCTGCGGTGCGGCGGCGGCTCCGAGTTTGGCGCTCAGAGATTGCGCGTCGCCGTCGTAAAGATAAGGAAAGGCGATGTGGCGGTCGGTGGCGCGATCCTGCATTTCGAGGAGCGAGTCGTTGGCGTCGCTGTAGGCGAGCTGATCGTAGTGGATGGAGGCCGGGTTGTCGGGACTGACGGCGACGAGGGTCAGGCCTTTATCGTGATAGTCGTCGTAGAGCTTGTGGATGCGGCTTTCGTAGAGATGGGAGGTGGAGCAGTGGTTGCAATCGAACACGAAGGCCAGAAGCTTTGAGCCGGAGTATTCGCTGAGGGTGTGGGTCTTGCCATCGACGCCGGGGAGGGAGAAATCGGGCGCGGGGGCGCCGATCGACAGGACAGGGTGCGAGGAATCGGGTTGCACTTCGCCGGTATGCGCGGCGCAGCCGGACAATCCGGCGGCGCAGAGCAGGAGAGCGGTAGTGGTTAAAGAATGAAGTCGTTTCATCGGATTCGGATGGGCGTCGTATGACAGCGGTACAGGACCCAATCCATTAGAGTACCCCCGCGCATTTCTGTCAACCGCGCCATCGCGTCAATAAAAATCCGGAGCTTGCCAATATAGGGCACGAATCGCCACTCATAGATACAGAGGGATTCATGCGACGTTTACGCTTGTTGTTCTGTTTGTCCGTTTTCTGTGCACCTGCCGTCTTTGCGAGTGGCATTACGGTGGAAGTGCTTCCGGCACTGGCTCCGAATGCCTTCGGGTCTCCCAGTTGGACGGGCTGGGAAGCGAATGCTCTTTCCGCGCTCGAATCGGGCGCATCGTCGGCCGGCACTCCAGGCACGCCAACTTTTTATCAGCCGCTGTCCGGTTCGGTGGATGCGAGTGCGACGATTGTCACCGGGTTTTACTCATGGCTGGGGGTGGCGGATCCCGCGGCGCCGTTCGATCAGGAATCCGGCAACCGAATGACCTTCGGGCTCGCCATTGAAGGCAACGGAACGCAATTCAGTATCTCCGAACTGGGTTTCGATGCCATCGGCAACGATAGCGGCGATCTGCTGGGGCAGGGCTTCGGCGGGGTGGGCAACGGTTACGGACCCGGCGGTTACGATTACAGCGCAAACTACGTTGGTGTGATTTTCGGGAAGGGCGGGAACCCCGATACTTACATCACCAGCGGCCCCGACACGCAATTGGTGGATGCGCTTTTCAGCCGCGGTTCCGGTAATTCACAGGCGGCGTACTGCGCCGGTTGCAGTACGGCCGATGAGCAGGCGGCCATCGCGGCTGCCGTTGCGGGCATGGGGGGCATGACGCAGTTCACCGGCACTTACTATCTGAGCGCGAATGGCGATGAAAGCGGAACGTTCGCGTCCGGGAGCGGGACGTTCTATCTCTCGGGAACGCCGGAGCCCTCCACCTTCGTGCTGTTGCTGGCGGGAGTTGGTGGCCTGTTGATGTCGCGCCGGTTCGCCCTGCGGGCGGGCCGCGGCTGAAAAAGGCGCCGGGTTTTGATAGAGTATGGGCGTCCATGAAAAACGTCATACTTCTGTTTCTGATTGCGGGCGCTGCCGCCTTCGCCGCGATTTCACAGCCGGTCAAAGTCACGGGCGGGATGGTCGCCGGAGTTCCCGCGCGCGATACCTCGATCACGGCGTTCAAAGGGATTCCGTTCGCGGCACCGCCGGTGGGCACTCTGCGTTGGCGCGCGCCGCAGCCTGTGGTTCGCTGGTCCGGCGTAAAGACGGCGGATAAGTTCGGCGCCAGCTGCATGCAAACCATCGTGACGGAGAAGAAACCGTGGACGTATGAATTCATGGCGCACAACGATGTGAGCGAAGACTGCCTCTACCTCAACGTCTGGACCGCAGCGAAAGCGGCCAGCGAGAAGCGGCCCGTTTTTGTGTATATCTATGGCGGCGCTTTTACCGAAGGGTCGGCTGCCGTGCCCGGGTATGACGGCGAGGGGTTGGCGAAGAAGGGGTTGATTGTTGTCACGATCAACTATCGGGTGGGAATTATGGGCTTCTTTTCGCACCCGGAACTGACCGCGGAATCGGCCTCGAAGGTGTCTGGCAACTACGGACTCCTCGATCAGATTGCCGCGCTCGAATGGGTACGCGACAACATCGCGGCGTTCGGGGGCGACCCTGCGCGTGTGACGATCGCAGGGCAATCGGCCGGAGCCAGTTCGGTGAATGCTCTGGTGGCCTCGCCGCTGGCGAAGGGGCTGTTCGCGCGGGCGATTGCGGAGAGTGGCGTTGCGCTTTCACGTGGAGGCGGCACGAAACTCGACCAGGCGGAGCAGGCGGGCGCGGCGTTCGCGGCGGCGAAGGGCGCAAAATCCATCGCCGATCTGCGTGCTATGAGCTGGCAGCAACTCACTGCGCCGATGCAGGGAGGCGGAAGGGGGTACCGCGGCGGCTTGATTATCGATGGCGCGTTCCTGCCTCAGCCAGTGACCGAAATCTACGCCGCAGGCAAGCAGGCCGATGTTCCCACACTGACTGGCTGGAACAAAGGGGAAAACGGCGGGTCGCCGAATCCGACTGTTACGGCTGCCGCATTTCAGGCGCAGGCGAAGCAGCGGTATGCCGATCGCGCGGAGGAATTTCTGAAGCTGTATCCCGCGGCCACCGATGAGCAGGCGCACCTTTCGCAGAATGAAAGCTCATGGGATCAGCAAAGGGTGTCCACATACCTGTGGGCGCGGGAGCGTGCGAAGACGGCGAAATCGAACGCGTATACGTACTTCTGGGATCACGCCCTGCCAGGACCGGATGCCGGGCTTTACGGCGCATTTCATAGTTCCGAAGTGCCCTACGCGCTGAACACTCTCTATATGTCGGAGCGGCCTTTTACCGCGGCGGATCACTCGATCGCCGATCAGGTTTCAGGGTATTGGGCTAACTTCGCGACTACGGGAGATCCAAACGGCAAAGGGCTGGCTAACTGGCCGGCGGTGGGCGGAAAGCCGGAGACGATGGAAATCGGAGACAAGCCTGGTGCAATTGCCGTGGCGGGAAGCGCGGAAAAACTCGCCTTCTGGGAAAAGTTTCTGACAAAGTAGTTTTCACGCGCACCTCCGTGTGAAACTGTTTCCTATGTGGAGACGTCTGCCTCTGGGAAAAGTTTTGGGCGTTAGCGGTAAAATCTCCGTACTTTGGCTGTCATTGGTCGTCATTTCGAGTTCGTTTGCGCAGAATTCGCAG
>Ga0302319_10005152_pt1 | contig 26393 bp, 21 predicted proteins | sample Bog_T0_2_FD_203319 | JGI IMG/M metagenome (GOLD analysis project Ga0302319, IMG submission 203319) | Peat permafrost microbial communities from Stordalen Mire near Abisko, Sweden - Bog_T0_2 | ecosystem: Environmental > Terrestrial > Soil > Wetlands > Peat | place: Sweden: Abisko, Stordalen Mire... | reverse complement strand
TCCCGCTCAAAAGTGGAATGAGAAAGGCGAAGATCGCCAGGAGCCCCAAGGCTGGATCGAGTCGGATGGCCGGCGAGGTCGGAGGGTTGACTTTCATATGCGGCGGCCGAGCCTCCAGTCGTCTAACCGGTTCTTGGCGATAAAGACACCGGCACGAGCGCCCAAGGCAAACGCGCAGGCGGCGAGGGCAAATGGCCGAACCACGGGGTTCATCTCGGGCACCATGTTCTTCTTGTAGAAGCGAAACATCGATCGGTGAAATCGGCCGATCATGCGATTGGGGGCCTTGTCGGTGCTGCGCCCGATCGCGTGCGTGATGACGGCGTCGGGCAAATAGACGACCTTAAAGCCGCCCTTCCATGCCCGCCAGCACAAGTCTTCATCCTCGCAAAACATGAAATACTCCTCGTCCATGAGCCCCACTGCGTCGATGACCTCGCCGCGCACGAAAAACGCCGCTCCCGAGACCCAATCGACCGTGCGGAGCTGGTCATGCGATATATCGCTCATCAGATAATCGCGCGTGAAGCGATTCCTTGGAAAGAGGCGGCCGAGGAGGGTGTTGCGGAACAATGCGGCCGTCGGATTGGGCCAGCGGCGGCATGAGAATTGAAGCGATCCGTCTGGATTGAGCAGTTTGGGTCCCACGATGCCAACCTCCGGGTGCGCATAGGAATAGTCCAACATGGTGCGGAGGGCACCCCTGTGAACAACGGTATCCGAGTTGAGGGGCAGGACATGTCGGGCGCTTCGTTCTCGAATGGCGAGGTTCTGGCCGCCGGTGAAACCCTTGTTCTCGTTGAGGGCGAAAAGGCGAACCCAAGGGAACTCGTTGCGGACCATGTCTGGAGACCCGTCCTCTGAATTGTTATCGACGACGATCACTTCCAAGCCGACCTCATCGCGACTTGGCTCCAGGCTTTGTAAACACAGGCGAAGGTCGTCGATTGTGTTCCAACTGCATATGGTCACGCTAAGCTCTAAATCCGCCACTGTATCCTCGAGCACGCACAAAGGCGGCGCCATAGATGATTCCGGCGAGGAATGGAAGTCCTGCCCGGCTCAATCCGGTGGATGAGTGCTTGCGCAAGAATCTGACCAAGCTCTTGTGTGACTCCCAAATCATGCTTCGCCGCACCTGGCGGGTGCCCTGGCCATGATGGTGGAGGACCTCGGCCCGCGGGCTGTAAAGGCATGGCCAGTTGGCTGCGGCCATTCGATATAGGAGGTCGACCTCATTGAAGAAGATGGGGAACCCCTCGTCGAAGGGCGCCTGCTCGTTTCCGACCGCCTTGAGCGCGGACCGACGAAAGAGCAGGAACGTGCCCATCGGCTGAGGTGCCGATTGCTCACAGTCGTAGTCGAATGCGGTCAGCCGATATGAGTCCCATTTAGAGCCGGGACGTCTGGCCCCGAGACCGGTCAGGTCGCCGAAGATGCCAGCGACGGTGGGGAAGCCGCGCACCGATCGCTGACCCTTGCCGTCCGGCCCGATCAGGCGAACCCCAAGGGCGCCATACTCGGGCCTCCCGGCGAGCACGTCAAGGGCGACTTGCAGGCAATCGTCGCGCATTTCGGTGTCGGGGTTCAGTGTCAAAAGGTAGTCGCCTTGGGCCTGGGAAAAGGCCAAGTTGTTGCCACGGGCATATCCCGTGTTGGCGCCCGGCTCAATCAACTTCACGTCAACGAACTCGTCTCGCACCATGTCCCCGCTGCCATCGGATGACGCGTTGTCAACCACGATCACCTCATAAGGGGACTTTGGTGGGTGGCGCAGGATGGAGTCCAAACAAGCCCTCAAGAGTGCCCGCGTGTTCCAATTCACGATGAGGACACTCAGCATACCGGCGTGAACATTCTACAGTAAGGAGCAGTTCCAGGCCCCCTTGTCAGCGATTTCGACCACACTTTCCTCACGCTCCCTGTTGAATAGCGCGGACTTGCTGGGTAAAATAGCTTGGTTACGCGAGGCTCAGACTGTGGGGCCGCGTCCTTGTTTTGGACGTATAGGAGGAGATGACTTGATAAAGAGCCTACTCGCCTTCGCGGCGGGCGTCTTGGCATGTTTTGCCTGCGCCATGCCGGTGACCTATAAGGTCAAGCAGGGCGAAAACGACTGGACGATCTCCCACCAACTGCACTTGAAGGTTTCCCAATTGCGCGCCATGAACCCCGGCGTGAATTGGAATCGCCTCAGACCGGGTGTCGTCCTCAGAATCTCACCATCGAACGGTTCGGCGCCTGCCGTCACTGCGCCCATCGCAACGGCGACCGCAACCGCAAGACCTACTTCCTCAAGAACCGCTTTTGCCATAGTAAAGGCCCGTTCCGACGATAACGACTGGACTCTTGCGAAGCGCTTTCACACATCCGCAAAGTCGGTCCGACTACTCAATCCAAATGTCGATTGGCGGCGGGTAAGACCCGGGCTTGCCATTCGCATTCCAACTCAGTCGTCATCCCTAGCCATATCGACTCCTGCCTCCGCCAAGGTGTTCCCCGTTGCGGCGAAAGGTGCAAAGACGTCGGTTCCCGGAACTTATCGGGCAACACGCGAGGACAACGACTGGACCATTGCCAAGCGCTTCGGTCTTACGCCGCATACCCTGAGGGCGGCCAATCCGGGCGTGAACTGGAGCAAACTCCGGCCGGGCCTCGCGATTCGACTCCCTGCAAGGGAGTCTACAGTCGCCAAGTTGGCCAAGCCAAGGGCTATCCCTGCTGCCAAGCGGCCCAGTTTGGCGGTGCGCACCGCGCCTCCCTTGGCCATGCCGATTGAATCCAAACTGCCGTCGATTCTCGTTTACTCAGCGGGCGCCGACGACAATGACTGGATCATTGCCCACAAGTTTGGGGTCACGCCGCCGATCGTTCGTGCCGCCAACCCGAAAGTGGATTGGAACCGGCTTCGTCCAGGCACCAAAATTCGCATCCCATCAATGGTCAACGGGCACGTGATCGCGAAGGCGAACGGCATTCACACTCACTACGCGGTACTCCGCGGTGAGCACGTAAACGTGCGAGCAGGCGCTCGGACCGATGCCGCGTCGATTCTCAAGGTCGACGGCGGGACCCCTGCCGTTGTCGTGGATCGGGTCGCAAATTGGTACAAGCTTGAGTTTCCCCATGGAACCAAGGGATGGGTGCGCGGAGATTTCCTTGAGGCGTCAGCCATCCGACCCAAGCAGTTAAGTGCCTATGAAACGGAGGACCGATCCGTTATTATCGCTCGCGAAGAGCGCGAAGAAGCGGTTGCCAGCGAAGAGCGGGAAGCCCGCGCGGAGCGGATCTTCCGGCGTGAGCGGGAAGCTGAGCAGGAAGTTGCCTCGCGGCATCGCCGTCACTACGGCGGGTCTCACCACCATAGCGAGGATGACGCGGACTATCCTGTGGCACGGGGCGGAGGTTCGCACAGCGGCATTCTTTCGGCGGCCGAAGGCATGCTTGGCGCTCGTTACCGTTACGGGGCAGCTTCACGAAGCGCCACCGACTGTTCGGGCTTTACCTCACAGGTGTTTGCCCGGAATGGCTTTCGCTTGCCACGAACCGCCCGTGAGCAATCGCAGATCGGCCACCGTGTCTCGCGGGACGGTCTGAAGCCCGGAGACTTGGTGTTCTTCAATACCCTCGGCAATGGTGTGAGCCATGTTGGGATCTACGAGGGCAACAACTCGTTCATTCACGCAAGCAGCGCCAAAGGACATGTGACCATCAGCAAGCTGGACGGATATTACGCCCGGCGCTTTGTCGGCGCCCGTCGCGTTCAATAAGGGTCTGGCGAACAATCATGCGGTGGCTCGGCAGAATGCAAGGTCTGCCGGGCCACCTTTTCATGTCTGTGGCGATTGGGACAGCTACCCAGACTTCGGATCGAGCAGGTTCCTCAAGCCATCGCCGAAGAAGCTCAATGCAAAGATCGTGGTGCTGAGGAATAGGCACGGCCAGAAAAGTTGTGTTGGGTAGCTGTTCATCACCTCGCGGCCAGACTCGATCATGCTTCCCCAGCTTGGCTCGGGCGCCTGGACGCCGATGCCAAGGAAGCTTAGCGTGCTCTCCGCGAGGATCGTTCCTGCTAGTTCAACCATACTGACGGCGAGAAGAATCGCCCAAAGTTGGGGAAGGAGATGCTTCACCACCAGGTAGCTCGTCGATGCGCCGCATGCTTTGGCGGCAATGACAAACTCTCGGTCCTTGAGTGATGCAAGCTGGGTCTTGACGAGGCGGGCCATAGAGGGCCACGCGGTGATCGCCAGAGCGACGATGACCGGCAGGGTTCCACGGCCGAATAGGCCAATTATCAAAATAGCCAGCAGGATGTCTGGAAAAGCAAACATCCCATCGGTAAGCCGCATCACGGGGCCGGCAATCCAGGATGGCGCGTATTCTCCGATGACGGCGGCGGAAATACCGACGGTAAGGCTGATCAATTGGACGGACAGCCCAACGAAGAGGGATATGCGAGCCCCATAAGCCACCCGCGCAAACATGTCGCGGCCTAGCTGATCAGTGCCGAACCAATACTGAGCGGATGAAGGGAGGTTTGGCTCCGCAACTTGGTCAAGATATCCATGGCGTGCCGATGGGCCGAAGATCGCAAGGATCAGGAGCAGCGCGAGATAAAGCCCCCCAAGGATCATCCACCGGTCTCTACCGCGCCTCATACCTGCGACTCCCGAATGCGAGGGTCTAGGACTGGCAGTATCAGATCGACGACAAGGTTTATGACGATGAATAGGAAGCCCGTGATGAGGATGCAGGCTTGGACGACCGGGGAATCGTTCTTAAGGATCGCGTCGATCGTCTCCCGCCCGACTCCCGGCATGATGAAGATCGTCTCGACCACGAACGAACCCGTTAACAAATATCCAGCATTCGTTCCGATTGCCGTCACTACCGGGAGAATCGCATTTCGAAGGGCGTGAACTACAATCAATCGAAACCTGGGAACCCCCTTTGCCACCGCCGCTCGAATGAACTCTTGCTGAAGGGTTTCGATCATGCTGGCCCGTGTCAGCCGCGTGAGGAGCGCCGCCGGTCGCATCGCGAGGATAGTGACCGGCATGATGTAATACATATAGTCGGGCAAGGGCCTGAATGGAGACCACGACTCCGGCAATTGATTCAGTTTCAAATAAAAGATCCAAACAAGGAGGGGGCCCAACACGAAGTTCGGGACGGTAACCCCCAAGGTGCTAAAGAGAAGGATGGCGCGGTCCGGCCATCGATCCCGGGTCACGCCTGCAATCGTGCCGAAAAGGATGCCAAATACGGAGGCGCCGACAATTGCGTAACAGGACAATCGCGCAGTCATCGGCAGTTCGCGGCCGAGGATCGCGCCCACCGGCTCCTGGGTCCCGTAGTAGCTCTTGCCGAAGTCGCCGTGGGTTGCGTCGCCTAAGTATTTGAGATAGCGCTCCGGCCAAGGACGATCGAGGCCCATTTCGTGGCGAAGCCGGGTGACCACTTCGGGCGAGGCCTTGTCGCCCGCCAGTCTCAGGGCGGGATCGCCGGGGGCCAAAATGGTGGCCAGGAAGGTAACGAAGCTGATGAACAGCAGACTAACCATCCCAAGGGCTAACCGCGAGACGAGGGCCCTTGCCACCTGCATTTGCGAAGTATAACTCGCGCAGTCGGTCAGACTCCGGAAATTTCGCTTGTGGCAATGGCGCTGGGTAGTGCGCCAGAATGGAGCCCTATGACGCGAAATCTCGGCATACTGGCGGTTCTGGGTCTGTTCATGACCACGGCCTGCGGATCGGCCAACCAAGTCATTATTGGCGGCCATGCAAGGCCCCAGACCTTTCACAACATTGTGAGCCTGAGCCCCAGTACTACGGAACTCTTCCTATATGCGGGCCAGATAAACGATCTGAGGGGCCGGACGTCCTCTGATGACTTTCCCGTCACCGTCAAAAATATTCCGATCGTCGCCAAAGTCAAGCCCGACTATGAGGCCATCGCGGCCCTGAAGCCCGACCTAGTCCTCGCCGACCGCCAACTCTATAGCCCCTCTGACCTGGCGAAGATTCAAGAGCTCGGCGCCAAAGTCTTTATCTGGGATCCTCTTACGATAAGTGACTACGAGAAGCAATTGATAGCTCTGGCCGAGTTGATTGGAAACGAGTCCCAGGTCTCCACCTACATTGACAAAATCAAGCAAGCTCAAGAGAATGCGGTCAGCGCAGCCCATGGTCAACACCTGTCGGTTGCCCTGATCTCACCCGACCCAAGCGGCCATGACCTGTGGTGCGGCACTGGCTCGTTTCAGGCGGATGAACTTAAGGCGGCCCAACTGACGTTGGTAGGCCCCGGCGGGTCGAACTTCGTTCCTCTTGATGCTGAGGCGCTCATCAAGGCGGATCCCGATTTTATTCTTCTGATCGGGCCCGAGTATCAGAGCTTTGTAAAGGATCCGAGATTTCAAGGGCTGAAGGCCCTTAAAGCGGGTCACGCGATTGATATGAGCGAAAACCTCGCGTATCGCCGAGGATCAAGGGTTGACAGTTTTATCGACCACGTGAGTCGCCTAGTTTACGGAGGAGCGCAATAAATGGCCAAGCATGCAGAGATTGGAGTTTTCGGTGGGTCAGGCTTTTATAGTCTGCTTGAGGACGTTCGCGAGGTCAAAGTGGATACTCCCTACGGGGCGCCGAGCGACTCCGTGACCCTCGCCAGAGTTGCGGGCCGCAAGGTTGCGTTCCTGCCAAGACATGGGCGTCAGCACACGATCCCCCCTCACGGCATCAACTACAGAGCCAACGTCTGGGCGATGAGGGCGCTGGGAGTTCAGGCGATCATTTCTCCATGCGCTGCCGGATCGCTTCAAAAAGAGGTCGAACCCGGCCACTTTGTGGTTTGCAACCAATTCGTGGATCGGACCAGCGGACGAAAGGACACCTTTTACGATGGACCGATCGTCACCCATGTTTCGGCTGCCGAAATCTACGACCCTGTCCTGCGCAAATTGGCGGTGGACACCGTTCGCGCCCACGGCATCGTCTGCCACGATGGTGGCACCGTCGTCGTTATCCAAGGTCCCCGTTTCTCGTCCAAGGCTGAAAGCAAATGGTTTCACGATGCCGGCTGGGAAGTGATCAATATGACGCAGTATCCGGAAGCCTATTTGTGCCATGAACTGGGCATGGGAGTCGTGAATATTTCGCTGATCACCGACTACGATAGCGGTGTCCACGCTGGCGCTGAAGCGGTGAATGCCCACGATGTGCTTGAGGTCTTCAAGTCCAATTCCGAAAAGATCAAGGCAGTCGTCTTGGACATGATCAAGAACATGCCAGCCGATCTCTCTGGCATCGGGTTCAAAGAGGGACTTCGCTTCACCCGAGGCGATGGCCACGCAACTCAGCCGGAGGATTTGCGGCTTTACGAGATTTTGGATTAGCCCATGCCCGTCTTTTTGCCTCTCATCGCATTCCTGGCAGCCTCAAGCGGGCAGTCGAACGGTGCTCCCCAAGTCGAACCACCGCTATGGCGCGACCTGTCCAGTGCGGCGCCAAGCGACGATATTTCCGGCTGGAAAGGCTGGGGATATCTCAAGGGCGGGGCAGGTAAGTGGTTGAGCCCTGGTCTCGTTTATGGCTTTACTCAGCCGGCGGACAAGGACACCGTGGTCGGGGCGCCGGTTTTTCGGCTCAAGGTGTTCATTAGCGTCCTTAAGACGACTTTGGATGGCCCCTGGCTCAATCGGCAACTCTTGCTCGACCGAGAACTTAAGGCTGTTCGCCGTGGGTTGGAGCGTTCGAGGCAGTTGATTCGGACCGCATTTGATGGACAGATCGATCTGCAGATTGACGAGACCACGCGCCAGATACTGTGCCTTGACTCAGAAAGTGAAAGGGCGTGGCAGAACGCTCAACTGGATGGATACGGGTACGAAGCCGATGACCGACAATATCGGGGGCCCTACCACGCAGTGTTGAGCATCGGCCCAGGGGTCTTGGAGGAAGATGTTGAGCCGTTGGTGCTCCATGCGGTGGACTCTGGACTCACCCATTTTGCGAGTCTCCATGGCTTCAGCATGGACACCACCTCGCCGGCGCCGGATCTTGCGACGCTGAAGAGCGTCCTCAGTTTCGTGCCCTCTGTTCCGACTGAAGAGGCAAGAAACCGAACTGTGAGGTTCGGAGACCCGATCACTGGGCTCGTTCCGGTGCGTTCTTTCCACACCAGCAACGTTCAGTTGTCGTTAACAGATGATTCTGATCGAGGCAAGATTCTCCACTACGTGGAGTTGGGGGGACTTCGCAGGGGCGGATTCTTCCTGCCGGCGCCCCCCGATGGCTTTGCGCCAGGAAGCGTGCTGTCCTTTTGGCTTCGAACAACTTCAAAAGACCTCGTCGCGGTCCGGGCGTGGCAGTCCGATCCTTCTGCTGGGGGCCAACCCTCGCAATCGATCCTAGTGGGGAAGGATGGGGTGAAGACCCAAGCCTATTTCCCCTTCAAGCCGGACGGTAGCTGGCAGCATGTTGCAGTCCCTCTTGGCCAAGACCCTGGGCCGATCTCTGGAGTCGAGATCGGGGCAGCCGAGGAAGGACGGGAGAAGAACGATCTGCACGCCGTGGATGTCGATTTTGATGATTTCGAACTGAGCAAGGACGATGGTTCAGCCGCCCCCTTGTCGCCTCAGCCCTCGGCGACATCGGAGTGGCCGCTTGAGAGAATGCTGCAACTCGAGGCTTACGCCAAGGGCAATGGCGCAGTGGACAAAACCCAGATTCCAACGTGGCTGAGCGACCCCGATGACAGCGTCCGACGACGCGCGATCGAACTCTTCGGAGCCGAACCGGAGGCCGAGGCCAAGCTCCAGGATAATGCATTCAATATTGAAGGTTATGTTTCCGCAGCAGCACTCGACGCGATGGCGCAGAGGGGCGGGGATCTTGATTGGCAAACCATCCGGAGGGCTTTGGAGTTGGGAGCCCCGCTACGTCGGATCGAGGCCGCGCGGCTATTGGCCCCGAAAGGCGAGGAGATGGCCAACATATCGGCATTTTCAGCCGACCGTGACCCTGATGTGCGCAGGGAGGGGGCGGTGGCCATTGGGTCGATGCCCGGCGACGTTGCTGCCCAGATCTTGACCATATTCTTTGATGATCCCGACCCCTACGTGAGCGCGGCGGCGGTTACCGCCGCATCGGCTGACAATGCTCTGGTGGCTCGGGGCCTCCTATATGCATCGGTGAACAGCCCGTGGGATGCGGTGCGCGTTGCCGCCTTGCTGAAAATGGCCCAGTCGAGTAATGACTCCTTAAGGCGGGAAGGCTGGAAGGGAGTCCGCGATGATTCAGACCGGGTGCGTGCGGAGTTCATTTCGGGGGCGCCGGCCGATCGCCCGGAATTCGCCGAGGCGCTAAAGGCAGCGCTTGCAGACCGATTCCCCAGCGTTCGCGCAGCCGCGCTAAGACGTTACGCCTCCCTGGATCGAGCCAAACGGCCGTCAGAGGATCTCAGCCTCATTTATTCCGACGTCTCGCCGGAGGTGGTTTCGGCCTTGGCCGATGCCGTCAAGTTAAAGCAGCTTGATGCTCCGAGCGAGAATAAAAGCGGAAGCTAAGCCGCCCGAGCACCAAGTTTTTGCCCACATTAGGCCCGTTGCGGGATCGCGAAGCGATTTTCGATAGTTGTAGTAGAGTATTGAAACACTAATGAGCGACACAAAGAGATCTATCCTTGCCTGCGTCGGTGCTTTGGCTGGAATTGGCGCCATCTTCGGTGGGAATCTCTGGCGCGAAGGCGTTGAGGCCGGTCACCCCCTCTCGGCCGGTTCGTTTGTGCGAGGAATCCTGCCCACGGCTGCACAATCCGACCCATCAAATTCGCAGCGCTCCTCCTATTCCGGGGGCACCAGTGCTTTGCAGCCATTCAGTGAACTTCAGGCAGATCGCTCCAAGGACCCGCAGATTAGCGTGACCGACTACTTTGGGGACATCGCCATGTTGCTCAAGGAGAACTACGTCGATCCGATCACGGACGACGAGAAGCTGGCCTCCGGAGGAGTGCGTGGAATGATCTCGAGCCTTCGTGATCCCTACTCCGTTTTCATGTCGCCGACGAGCCTTAAGACTTTTCGGAACATGCAGGTGGGCAAATTCGATGGCATTGGCGCCCAATTCGCGTACCGAATGAACCTCGCCAATCCCCAGTCGAATGCAGACGGAATCCCCGAACCCGAACAAGACGATAGCGACGGATTTTCGCCCAGCATGCTCCCGCCTTCGCTCGTGGTAGTCGACGTTGTGCCGGGTGGGCCCGCCGACAAGGCCGGCGTCAAGCCCGGCGATATCGTCGATACGGTAGCCGGACATTGGCTCATTCAGGCCAAAGACGTGATGGCCTTTCGAGACGCTGAGCATGCTTTATCGTTGGGCAAGATCACGCGTGATGCCTACGCCTCCCTCCACCGCGTGATACGCCTCAAGGTCGAGTCCAGCATCTTGCCCAGCCGCGCCCTTTCCTTGCTGCAAGAGGGCGACTCAGGGACGGTGGACGTGAAGTGGATTCGAAGCGGGAGCCTCCGGGAGACCACTATCGCAAAGGCTCCCTCCTCAATTCCGCCATTTCAAGCGTCTGGTAACACCATTGATCGACTTGCCTTTGCGTCTGGTGAAGAAGATCGCTTCAAGGCGGCCATCGCTGGGCGCAGGTCTTTGACCATCGACTTGCGGCACAACGTCGGTGGTGATTTTGAGGTCATGCGGCGCTGTCTTTCCCTGCTTGTTCCTGCTGGTACTTACGGTTACATTGGCGTGCAGAGGGCAGGTGTTGCGCGTCCGTTTACCGTGCAAACCGGAGTTGCCGATCCCCCAAAGGTTATCCTCGATGTGGATAGAACGACGACAGGAGCCGCCCAGGTCTTTGCTTCAATTCTACGAAGTAGAGGGGCCACCTTAACGGGAAGCGAGATGACGCCGGATCCGGTCGTCGTGCAGGTCAAAACGTTGCCCGATGGCAGTGGATACACACTTGCGACCGGCATCTACTCAGCAACTCGGCCGAAGGATGCGGAGCAATGGCGTCCAACTTCGTCCCGTAGATTTGCCCTTCGATTTGTACCAGGGGAGGGAACGGTATGAAACTCGCCCTTCGCGCGATCGCATTTGTGCTTCTCCTCGGAGTCTGCTTTTGTTTTGGCTATGGTTGGCGAGACTTGCGCGTTGGTCGGCCAATTTCAGCCGCGTTTCCGCGCATGTTTTCCGTCACGGGCTCCTCGACTGATGTCGCTCCGGTGGACGTTTTCAAGGATGCCTACTCGAACATTCTTGCGAATTACTATAAGCCTGTTTCGACGATTGACCTCACCTACGCCGGTGTTTCCGGGATCGTGAACTCGCTAGGGGATCCCCATACTATTTTTCTGCCACCCCAGGCGGCGAAGGAGTTTGATGTCGATACAGAGGGCCAGTTTGTGGGTATCGGCGCAAGGCTGGACGTTGACCCATTGGGCGCCAAAGTGATGGCGGTCTTTGATGATGGGCCGGCCTATTCGGCGGGGCTCCGCGCAGGCGACATTATCACCGGCGTTGAGGGTAAGTCGGTTTCCGGCGTGGCCGTGCTGGATATCGTCAACAAAATCCACGGACCCGAAAACACGACGGTCCACCTTGAAGTGCTGAAGGCGAAGGCACAAAAGCCCATTCAGATGTCGATCAAACGGCGTACGATCAACACGCCTACGGTCGAATACACCTATCTTTCGGGTCCAAAAGTGGGCCTGATCACCATTCATCAGTTTGCTGAGCCAACCACTCATCAGTTCGATGTGGCCCTCGATAAACTGGGCCAGAGCCCGATCACCGGCTTGATCATCGACCTTCGAGACAATCCCGGTGGCCTTCTGGAGGCGGACGTAGAAATGCTGTCGCGGTTCATGGAGAACAAGACTGTGGTGACGATCAAGAGTCGAGATGAGGTTGACGAGTACGAACGAACCTACGCAGGACAGAAGCGAGCATTCCCGTATCCCATCGTCATTCTTATGAATGAAGACACCGCTTCGGCAGCCGAGATCTTCGCTGGCGTCCTGCACGATTACAAGATGGCCACGCTTGTGGGGACCCACTCATATGGCAAGGCTTCCGTTCAGAACGTCTGGCATCTCCGGGACGGCTCAAGCGCCAAGATCACCATTGGCCGATACCTGCTGCCTTCCGGCGACAATATCGGTCGCAAGGTGGATGAGGACGGGACGTTCATCAGTGGTGGACTTCAGCCCGATGTGAAGGTTGATCTTGACCCCGATGATGCCTCAATCGAAATAGGCGATCCCAAGACTGACACGCAATTGAAAGCAGCTCTGGCAGTCATTCATGGCATGAAGTAAGGTTTGGGGCCTTACTTCTCAAGGAGATCGGCGAACGGGCCGAGGTACGGCTCGTAATTGCGCCACCGTTCTCGCGATGACTTGTAGATGGGTTGCCGCACCTGCCACCGGCTCGCCGTGGTAACCGCTCGCTTGTTGTCCTCCGGGTGGAAACATTGCTCTTCCCATTCAAGCCCGGCGAAGGCGATGAGCCGGTGAATCTCGGGCTCGGGATTCTCGACGAGGTCTTCATAGCGCACAACGATGAGTCGATCCCCGGGGATCACCGCTTGCCAATGGGCCAAGAGTCGCTCATGCTCGCGATAGCCAATCACGAGATTCGTCGGATCGCAGGCGAAGGCGGGTGAACTCATGAAGTAGGTGAAATAATGCGAAAGGCAGTTGTCCACCGGATGGCGCTTGCAGAAGACAAAACGCGCCTTCGGGAATAGCATATGAAGCAGCCCGATGTATAGGTAATTATCAGGGGTCTTGTCAGTGACTCGCTCAAACTTGTTCTGGGCGAGCTGCTGGATTTGGTCGAGATAGTCCGCGCCCAGCCTCATGGCTTTGGATCGCAAAAGGGCCCCAGTGTCAGTAAAGCAAGACTTTCCCTTCAAGCGCCAGAAGGGTAGTTCCTCGCCAGCCTTGACCTTTGAATGGCTGGAAAGGATGTGTTCGACCAGGGTGGTACCTGACCGGTACATGCCTAGAATGAAAACGGGAGCTTCCGAATCGGAGACCTTGAGATCGCTCGATTGGACCAGATCCTTTGTAAAGGTAGCAATCATCTGGTCCGTCCTGAGCCGAAAGGCGGCGGGATCAAAGGTCTTGCCTTCGAGCTTACGAGAAAGGGCATTCGCCGTGTGATAGGCCGCCATCGCCTCTTCGTATCGGCCGAGATCGTCGAAAGCTTTGCCCAGCGAGAAGTTTGCGACCCGACGATCCTGATCGCCGGCAGAGTCATCCGCAGCGACTTTGATCAATTGGTCCAGAATCGGGCCGTCGCTTGGCGTCACCTTCCGGGCGTAGACAAGTTCGTAGTAGGCAGTGGACTGGCCTGGATTGAGCTCAATCGCCCTCACTAAGTCCGCCTCCGCTTCCTTTAGTAGGCCGCGACGAATCAGCACCATCGCCCGGAGGGTCAATGCGGCGGGAAAATCCGGGTTCCGGTCAAGAGCAAGGTCGGTATATTGGGTGGTCGCCTCCAAGTCATTGTCCCCAACCAGGGCTGCGCGGGCATTTTCCAACGCCCCTTCGGCCGAATCCGGCGAAGCTGCGTACGCTTTGCGATGAAAGGTCACTCCTTCGGCCGAGCCCTTGGTGTCGAGCAAGGATGCGATGAGTTCGAGTGAAGGAAAGAGGGCGGGGTTCAGTTCGATCGCCTTGCGCAGTGACAGGATCGTTTCATCGATTCGCCCTTGTCGATGAAGGGCCAGAGCCAAGTTGTGAAAGGCGCCGGGATTGTTACCATCCAAAGAAATTGCGCGACGCAGGACGCCTTCGGCCTCAATGGCCTTGCCCTGGGCGAGAACGGCAACGCCCCAGGCCATTTGGATACGAGCGTCAAGTGGCCTTACTCTAAGCGCCTGTACGCAAGTCTCGGCACACTCCTCAAGGCGTTGCGCCCTCCAAAGAAGGGTCGCCAAGATGCTGAGGGCGTCCGCCGGCTGGGGCGCGTGCAATACGGCTTCCCTTGCCGATTCGATCGCTGCCCCTACATCACCTTGCTCGGCCAGTGCGGCCGCTTCCTGCAGAAGTTCTTCCCACTGGGCAAGGTTAGGCATTTGTGTTCACTACTATGGACGATACCTGGGTCGATTGTTTCGATACGTCCAGGCGCGAAATCAGGGCACTCACAAAAAGAGCAAGCCCCCTCATTTCTGAGGGGGCTTGCTTCCGTCAATCCTACTGTGAAGTGGATGACGGGCTCACAAGGTGAGGATTGGCAAAGAACACTTTCTTTCCAGCCGGGCCCATGTGAGTCGGAGGCTGCTCCGGTATCACTACCGGTTCTGGCTTGGGTGCACAGCCCCCAATACCACCGACTACCGTTAACACAACTAGGGTTAGAACAAATGTCTTTGCTATCATCCTCATCATTTTACTTAACGTCGGTCAGCGTTCCGTCAAGAGACCACTGATACGTCGTCAGATCAGTGACGAGCGCACCGCTCGGGCCATAGGCCATCGGGTGGCTGTTCTCAGTGGCAGTGCCGTAGTCCGTACCGAGCGCGAGCTGGGAGGCTTGCTCCGACTTCGCGTGGCCGTCCAACCAACCCACGTTCGCGCCCTGGAAGGGATTCAGAGCTCGGGTGTAACCGGTGATCTGGCCCAGAGACGAAGCTCCTTCCCAGCTGCACCACGCGAAGTTGGTGGGGAAGTTCGGGAAGCCGCAGTTGCAGATTACGACGCGATCCGGCGAAGGCAGGATGTAATACATCGTGCCGGGAGCCTCGACGTCGTCGTTGTCAGGAGTCGCGAACTGACCCTGGTAAGACGGGGTCACCGTCTGCATGCCGCCCTGAGCGGTCGTGAAGGCGACAGTACCGGCCGGGTTAACGGCCTGGGTGTCACTTCGCGCGACCGATCCCTCATAGGAGCTACCCGTGATTTGCGGGTTGCCGCCCAACGGAGTCGGGTTGAGGATCGTCAGCGGTGAGAGGAACTCGTAGTTGTAACCAAACTGGGCGGACCCACCTTGGAAGAAAGGAATGTCGTTGACGCCGCCACCGCTAAAGATGCCCTGAGGGTCTCCGGTTGCCGGGTCCACAAACAAGCCGAGAGACTTGATGTAGGGCAGCAGGAGCTGATCCCACTGGAGGGTCGGGGTGGCCAGGTGGTGCTGGCAGAAGTCGGCCTGGCTCACGTTCGGAACGCCGCAACCGGTGTCCTGAATGTCCTGAGCGGTCAAGACCATGTCGTCATCGTAGTCGGTCGAGTAGAGGATTCCTCCAAGAGCGACCTGCTTGATGTTCGAGAGGGAGGCAGTCTTCTTCGCGGCAAGCTTGGCTTGAGCGAAAACAGGGAAGAGAATGGCCGCCAAGATAGCAATGATGGCGATGACCACGAGAAGTTCGATGAGTGTGAATGCTCTTTTCTTCATTATGATGATGTCCGTTTTATTTGGGTTGTTTGGTCTAGTGACCGAATGAATTCAAATCAACAGGGCTAATTATACGACGGATCAACAGGAAATGCAAAAGAAAGCTGGTTTTTTCTTAATTCTCTGCGAACGTACTTAGATAACCGGACTTCGCGATATACGAAACTCGAGCTGGTGCGCTATCATAACCACCCATGGAAGACGCGTCGGATAAGAGCTCGGAGAGGCGGCGGCACTGCGATATCTTGCGGAGCCAAAGCGCCCAGCTCACCCTGGCAGCATTAGTGGAGAACCGATCCCTCCCAGTCCTGTTGGCGCTCATGCAGGGCCTGCGCGACTTGGCCGATCAGGAACTGCCCATGGTCGGTGTTTGCGCCGGATGCGTCTCGGGCTCGTCACCGGTGGCCTTCGTCTCGGAGCTTGCCGCGGTCCAAAACGAGGTCCAATCTTGGTCGGGCAGCGAAGTTGTCGATCTTTTGGATCGGTGTCGCGAATATCGACGGGAAAGGATGACGCCTCAGGCTGATCGCACGGTAAGGGCCCGCTGCCCATTTATGGTGGAAGGAAAGTGCCTTCTCTGCAAGGTGCGCACCTTCGGAACGCGGATTGACAAGCCCGATTCGGCGGGCGACACCACTTTAAGGAGAGGCGAGCAAGAAATTCACTCGATGGAGATGGGGCACGCGGTTGCTCTGAGACTCCTGCGCCTTGACCATCATCGGGTGGAGCTTGGGATGGCGTTGCCCGATATGCTTGCCCATCCCGATTGGACCTCAGATTTCTTGGCCGGAAAGCCGGCGCTCCGGGAATATGCGCGGTTCCTTCCCGCACGGGATTTTGCGATCGAGGAGGCAAAGGCCATCACTCGCCGCCGCGAGGCGTCGGGCTTTACCGAAGTCCACCCGGCTATTGAACATGCGAACTATGTAGCAAGTGTGCTGGGAATGAAGAAGGCCCAAAACGGGCTTGCTGGCGGGTCGGCGCTTGAGGTTCTTTACCGTCTCCGCGTGCCGATGTCTTACTCGTCTGAGGAAGAGATCGATGAGTGGCGGGCCGATTTGACGACCAAACTCAGCGCTCTCGACGTTTCACAATGGGATCCCGTTGACTCTTTCGATGCTCTATCGGGTTTCACTCTCTTCGGGCTGGCCTATCAGGGCCGTAGTGTTCGAGCGATCCTCGGGCAAGCAGCAGGTCGTCTGATCGAGCCGATTGTGGATCGTGCTCTGCCTGACCTCAGACAGCCCATCGAGCCCCGGAAGCGCGAAGGCCGCATTCGGGTGGGTTACTTGTCCTGCAACATGAAGTTCAGTAACGCAACGATGTGGGCCCGGGGCTGGATTAGCGGGCATGGTGAAGACTTTGAAACATTCGTGTTCTCCACCGCAGTAGCCGAAGACGTGGTAACGGGGGACTTCCGAGAATTCGCCGATCACTTCTATTACTGCCCGGGTGATATTCCTTACACGGCTCGGTTCATCAAGTCGCTTGAGCTCGATGTATTGATATTTCCCGATATCGGCATTTCAGGGCCCGTTTACCAATATGCAGCGATGCGACTTGCGCCCATCCAATGTACGGCATGGGGCCATCCGGTGACAAGCGGGCTCTCCACGATCGACTACTATCTCTCGTCAGAGTTGATGGAGCCGGAGGGCGCCCAATCGGAGTACACCGAGAAGCTAGTCCTTCTTAAGGGTTCTGGCTTGGTTATATCTCCCCGCGAAAAGGTTGAGACTGCGTTCGACCGTTCGAAGTACGGGCTGGGCAAGGGTTTCCTTCTGTTTGCCCCGAACTATACGATCAAAGCAATTCCAAAATGGGACACCTTGCTTGCCGAGGTGAGCGAAGAACTGAAAACACCGCTTGTTTTCATCAAGTACCGCAACTACGATACATCCGTGTTTCAAAAAAGACTGGATCAGGTAGGGTGCAGATCGTTTGCTTTGCCGGAACTCCCTTACGACGAATTCTCCCGAATGATGATCGCGGCTGACCTCCTCATCGACTTTCCGGCGTGGAGTGGAGGCAATACAACGCTCGGGGCGATCGCCTATAGGAAGCCTCTCGTGACGCTGCCTGGCGAATTTATGCGTGGTCGTCACAGCCTTGCGTTCATGAAACAGGCAGGGATGGATCCGCTGATCGCTTCCTCGCCGGCCGATTTCGTGAGGCTCGCCAAGGACCAGGAGTTGCACGCAAGGACCATGGAGAACGCCAACATCGAGGCCCCTTTTCATGACCAAAACGCAGCGCAAAGCCTCAACGACTGGATTCGTAAGGTTGTAAACGGCCAGACCAACGAGCGCCTTTCCTAGTAGAATTAGGTCATGCAAACAAGCCTTGCCCTTCTCGTTGCCATCGCGTCCATGCATTTCGCCTCGAAACCGGCCGTGGTGAATCTCGTCGGGTTGCCTCGAGAAAAAATTACAAAGCTGCTAGGAAAACCGGCGGCGAGCCTGACCAAGAATCTAAAGTTTGGCGTGATTGATGTCTACGCCGATCCCAAGTTTTATAGCCTAAAATTCTCTTTCATCAATGTCAACGGCGAGATGGTGCCTCACGATGTCAGAGTGACTTACGCCAAAAAGGTGAGCGTGAGCGAGGCGCTCGCTGGAGTGGGGATCAACCCGGCTGGCACAACGACTCATCGCAGCAATCAGGACGGCGCGACCGTAGTCGACAACGCCAAGAATGCTCCAAAGGGATGGCGCGTGGGCTATTGGTTTGAGATTTCCAAGCCTAACCGAACCCACTTGGATTTCAATTTGCTCCAATAAGATCTTGGATTTCTCGATCCGCATTACTTTCGGCGGTGACCTTGGTTCGTTATGACGCGCCGGTGGACGGCGATGGCCAGCAGCCCAAAGAGTCCGATGCTCGGGGCTCCCATCTGCCCCACCTTGACGCGCCCTGAAACGACGACCGAGCGGTAGACGGGATCAGAAAGCCAATGGGCGAGCACCGCGCCTCCAATGGCGAGCGCGACAAGGCAGAGGGGCAGTCCAAGGAGGCGGTAGGCGGCACGAGCCCCCATCGCCTCCATAGATGCACCCTTGAAGTAAAGGCCGAGACCCAAGCCGACCAGAATAGCCGGGACGATGAGTGGCAGATACCACTGGTCCGGGAAAGGCGGGTCTGAGGGCCAAAGCCAAAAAGACGTCAAAGCGCCCCCACCTCGCTCTTAGAGGTCGTAGCGCTTGCCGCCGCCGGGACCGCTGTCGTCATCCTTGGCTTTAGCGATGCGCTCCACGAACACCACCAATTCTCGCGGGTTGAAGGGCTTCGTCAGGTACATGTCGGCGCCATAGTGGTATCCCTCAAACACGTCTTTATCCTGCGCCTTGGCGGTCAGCATGATGACAGGCAGATTCTCTGTCTCGGGTTCTCGGCGGATGTTTTTAAGCACCTCAAACCCATCCATGTAGGGCATCATCACGTCCAAAACCACAAGACCAGGCTTCTCGCTTCGAATCTTCTCAAGCCCTTCCTTGCCATCAAACGCGGTGATGACCTGATACCCTTGACGTTCAAGATTGACTTGGATCAATCGGACGATATGACGCTCGTCGTCACACACCAAAACTTTAAGAGCCATGCAATTGTCTCCGCAGAACCACCCTCAGGTTGCGCACGGTCGAATCCTACCCGAGTCTTGCGCTCAAGTCAATCTAGCGCGGGCAGATCGATGCAGAGGCTTGTTTGTCGTTGCTTGTTGGGGTATAAAAACGAAGCCTTGCGGGAGTAGCTCAGTGGTAGAGCTTCTCGTTGCCAACGAGAAGGTCGCGGGTTCGAATCTCGTCTCCCGCTCCAATGTTTTGAAAGGGCCGCGAAAGCGGCCCTTTTCTTTTCGGGTTCGCCACTCGGCAGATCAGAGGGCACCCGGCGATCGTAAACCTGAAACCCGGATCGATCGGTTTCTGGAGCGAAGTCTATTTGCCGCCCAAAGATGACGCAAATTATGCAAGGGACCATTAATCAGGTATCCTGACTGGTAAGAGCTAGTGTTTACATGCGGAGTAGGAACCACGGATGGCTAAATATTTCGTTTTTGGAGGTCTGGCCCTGCTCAGCAGCGGGGTCGCATTTGTTGGCTACCAGGCCTTCAGCTTTGAACCCAGAATTGCCCCCGATACCATAGTCGGCCCGGTTCGCGTTGGCGGGATGAGTCGCGAGCAGGCGGCGAGGCAAATTCGTGTGTGGTGGGACGCGGAAAGGCAGCACCGCATTCAGCTAACCAGTCCCCTCATTCCTACGGGTCTTCCCGCCGTCACTCCAACCGAACTTGGCGTCACCGTTGACGATGCGGCCAGTGTTGAGGATCTGCCTGAACAGTCCTTCGCCGCCTCCTGGATGAACAAAGTCAATCACTCGCAGGATGAAACGAACCGGCCCATCGTTTACAAGACGATCCCCGTTGATTTCTCCTCGCTTAGCAAAACGGTGCATCGCCTCTCTCCGAAACCTGCCCCCGCAACCGCTCGGTACGAGGATGGGCAGATCGTCGTACACAAAGAGTCAACCAGCTATAAGTTGGATGCCGACCGTCTTCCTCAAGCGGCACTGACTGCCGTGCAACAAGGCGCCGAAGAACTCGAAACCCCGATTGAGGAAGCGCCTAAGCATGTCCCGGACGAGGCCCTTAATGATATCAAGGAAGTCGTGAGCAGCTACGCCACCGACTTTGCTTCGTCAAACGTACCGCGCTCCACGAACATCCGATTGGCTTCCGGAAAGCTCAACGGCGTGGTGCTCATGCCCGGCGACGTGATCAGTTTCAACCAGACAGTCGGCGAGCGGACCGTTGACGGTGGCTACCAAGTGGCTGGCGTTCTCAAGAACGGAAAGCACGATACTGGCTTGGGCGGGGGAATTTGCCAAGTGAGCGGGACCCTTTACAACGCCCTACTGCTCGGAGACCTGAAGATCATCCATCGAGAGAACCACTCGATACCGGTGCCCTATTTAGCGGTGGGCCGGGACGCGACCGTTGATTATGGGGATCTTGATCTCGTCTTTCAAAACGACACCGACAAGGCGATCGCCATCAGCTCGGTGTGGGAGCCCGGGACCCTCCACTTTTACGTTCTTGGTACGAAGGTTCCAGGTCGCTCGGTAAAGATTGAGACAGACCACTACAAGACCTGGGACAACGGCGAAGAGACAAGGGTCGATCCAACCTTGCCACCCGGCTCGACAACCATCGACAATCCTGGCGCCATCGGCCGCTCCATTGACACCTATCGTTTGGTTTACGAAGATGGGAAGCTGGTGAGGAAGGAAACGATGAGCCACAGCTACTACTCAGGGGCCAAGCGGGTGATTCTCACGGGACCACCCATGGTCGCGGCGCCAGGGACGCCACCTGCCTCGGTTCCCACCGGCGGTGGGACCCAGCAGTAATCTTTACTTCCCAGTGGTACGGCCGAACATCCGAACCACCGAGATCACATCGCTAAACTGCCCAATCTTGCTCATCAGAATCTGAAGTTGGGAGGTGTTTTCCACGTCCAACGTGATTTCTATCTCGGCCGTGCTATTGGCTCGGGTTTCCACCTTGGCGGCAGAGACGTTCGTCTTGTAATCGCCGAAAATGTTGGTGACATCGGCGAGGAGGCCTGGCCGATTCATGCTGATAATGCGAATGACGACCGGGTAGACGTGACCATCGGGTGGCCAAACATAGGGCAGCATGCGGTCGGGCTCGGCCGCTCCTAGACTCTGGGCATTCGGGCACGTGCACTGATGAATAATGATGCCGCGTCCCCGGCTCACGTAACCGGTTACGTCGTCACCTGGGATGGGTAGGCAACACTTTGCCCGAATGACCACCACGCCCTCGTAGCCTTGAGCGGTGAGCTGAAACTTGTGCTCCTTGGAGCGGGTGATCTTGATCGCGTCGGCTGGCGGCAGATCAGGAGTAATGCCCCGTAAGCGGGCAATCACGGTCTGGGGCGATACCAAGCCTTCGCCTACCCGGGCGAGCAGATCGGTCGAATTCTCACAGCCTTCGAAATGCTTAGCCGCGGCATCAAGGGAATCCTCGCCGAGAAATGCCTTCGGTTCAAACCCGATCGCTCGAAGGGCCCTTTCCAGCGACTCGCGGCCTCGAGCCGCATAGTCTTGTTTGTTGAGCCTTCGGAAGTAGGCGCGGAGTTTGCTGCGGGTATGGGCCGACTTGACGAACTCTAGCCAGTCCAGACTTGGCTGGGCATTGGAGCGCGTGATCAGTTCCACGACATCACCATTGTTGAGGTGAGTGTTCAGAGGCACCATCGTTCCGTTGACTCTTGCTCCGATCATCGTCATGCCAAGTGCGGTGTGCACACGGAAGGCGAAGTCGACCGGAGACGATCCAACGGGCAGGTCGATGACGTCCCCTTTGGGAGTGAAAACGAACACCTGCTCGGCAAAAATGTCGGTGCTCAAACCACGAAGGAAGTCGCCGCTCAGATGGCGGTCGGACGTCAATGACAGAAGCTGCTCCCGGAGCTGCTTCAATCGCATGGCCTCATCTAGGGCCGACCGATTCTCTTTATAGGCCCAGTGTGCGGCTACTCCGAACTCGGCGATTTCATGCATGCGTTCGGTCCGGATCTGAACTTCGAGGGTCGTGCTTCCAGGGCCGGCCACCTTCGTATGGAGGGATTGGTAGCCGTTGGGTTTGGGTCCGCCAATGTAGTCGAAAAAGAGCCCTGGAATGGGCACCCATAGCTCGTGCACGATGCCAAGCGCCAGGTAGCAGTCGCTTATCTCAGGAACAATGATGCGCAGGGCCTGGAGATCGTTGATCTCGTCGAAGTCCAGCTTCTGCGTGGCCATCTTATTGAAAATCGAATACAGGTGCTTGGGCCGGCCGGCGACTTCAATGACCTTGAGCCCCTTCTGGGCGCAACGCTCTTTGACGAGGACGATCGCCTCATGAATGTCCTTCTCGCGCTGTGGCCGGGTACGGGCCACTTTCTCGTGAATTTCGTTGTACTCGGCGGGGTGCAAATGCTTGAAAGCGAGGTCCTCCAATTGCCACTTGATCTGCCAGATTCCGAGCCGGGCCGCGAGTGGCGCATAAATGTCCAGGGTCTCCTGAGCAATGCGGAAGCGCTTCTCTGGGGCTAACGCATCCAGCGTCATCATGTTGTGCAGGCGGTCGGCCAATTTGATGACCATCACGCGATAGTCCTTCGCCATCGCCAGCAGCATCTTGCGAAGGGTTTCGGCAAGACGCGAGGTTTCGGCCGCCGATCGGTGACGTTGCAGGTCTCCCGGGGTGACCACCTTGAGTTTGGTGACCGCCTCGACCATGCTTCCCACGTCCTCGCCAAAAACCTTCGCCAAGTTCTCTCGCGTGTGGCCCTGGCAATCCTCAAGCACATCATGCAAGAGCGCCGCACACAGGGTGTCGTCGTCCATATGCAGATCGACCAGGATACGAGCGACCGCCAACGGGTGGGTGATGAAGGGGTTCCCATCCACCCGTGGCTGGCCGGCGTGAGCCTGTTCGGCCACGAAGTAGGCATATCGAATCTTGCGTACGTTTGCGCTTGGCCGCTGAAGGCGGACCGCCTGCAGCAGTTGGTGCAGATCCTCTGGATCCTCCCACTCATGGTTGATGTCAAATGCCGCGCTCATGGTCTTTCTATAGTATGCCTACGTATTTGGCATTGGGCAGGTGGGTGTTGGCGCTAGGGCTCCACTCGAAATGCCTCGGTGGTCGAGAAGCGATACTCATGGGGGTTGCGACCCTTAAAGGCGTCTTTGCCGCCGGCAAGCACGAACGTATCTGGTTTGACCCAAATCATGGCCCCCTCTGCGCGGCAGGCAACGGCGCGGCCCACGACCGACGATCGCATGTCGGCAAAGTTCAGAAACTCGATATTCGCGCCGTCCGCAACGGCATCAACCCATCCTCCAGCGATCAGGAGACCCTGATCACGATAGGGAAGGATCATCGGCGCCATTCGGGCAACCGTCAGGTGGCCGACAACCTGGGTGGACTGGGACACGGGGTCGTAGACCTCGATGGAGTCTAGCTTTTCGCTATCCGACGCTCCTCCGAGGATGACTACCCTTCCATCGGGAAGTGGATAGAGCCGTGGCCGATCGCGGGGCGTGGTCATGACCCCGGCACGCTGCACGTGGCCGGTCTTTGGATCCCAGAGTTCGAGGGAACCAAGGGCCGTGTATTTTGCCGTCGTCGTCTGTGGCGCGCCGGGAATACGATCGACATGCTTTCCTCCGGCGATAAGAACTTTCCCCAGTCTTGGCAGCCATAGGGCATCGCTTCCGAAACGGCTCTCCCTTAGAGGTTCGGGGTTGAGCCTGACCTCGTGGGTTCTGAGGTCAATAAGCTGAATCTCGTCATGGGTAGCGGTGGCGCCTTGGGCGGTGAGGCCCCCAATTACCGCCGCCTCACCAGGCAGCAAGACAAGGTTGAACAGCTCCACCGGCGCCTTAAGCCAAGGCCACGCTTGGGATTCCTGGTGGCGAAGGTCAAGGCATTCAACGTCGGCGAGGCTTCCGTAGTCTTCGCTGTAGCCGCCAATGACGAGGAGCCGATGCCCGTCCAGTGGCGTCATTTCGAAGTGATTGCGCCCCACGGTGAGTCGGGTCCCGGCTTCGGTTTCGCATCCATGTTCGTCCAGCCACCCGACTTCCCGAAGGCATTCATGGCTCGGATAATCGAATCCTCCGACCAAGATGGCCCTTCGGCCCAATGTTGCCGCTCTCGCCCCCATGCGCTCGAAAGGCGCCGGCTGGGCGGGAAGCGAGGTCACGATGGGTGGGGTTCGCATGTGAAGCCACATCGCAAGAGGAAGGAGCACGACTGGGTTCTACCTGTATTGGCTAATAATGACCACGTCCGGCCCTAAAGCGGCGAATTTCCTTAGGATTCGCTCGGAATAGGGAGGGAATGGCTAAAACAAGGCAGCGAGGAATCCGAGATAGCTTGTACCATTTGCTTTTATGGAGTTCTCTACGCTTGCGATTAGGGTGGGTCAGGAGTGGGACGGTCAGTTCCATGCAGTGGTGCAGCCAATTTATCAGTCTTCGACCTTTGGTTGGAGCGACTTGGCCACGCCACCGCCCCACGACTACACGCGCTGCGGGAATCCGAATCGCTCGTCCCTTGAGGCGGTGATCGCTGCGTTGGAGGGTGGTCGGCACTGCGTCTTGTTCGGTAGTGGCATGGCTGCGATCACTGGCGCCCTCAGCATCCTTGAGCAGGGTGATCATATGCTCATGGCCAGCGATATCTACGGTGGCACCCATCGTCTCTGCCACAAGCTCCTCGTCAAGTACGGCATACATACGACCGAGTTTGATGCGCAGAAGCCTTGTACGATCCGGGAACTCGTCCAGCCAAACACCAAACTGCTGATCTTCGAGGGACCGACCAATCCAAATCTCCGCGTGGTCGATATTCAGGCGATCGTAAACGAGGCCAAAGCGCTGGGATTGGTGACCGTTTTTGACAATACGTTCGCATCACCCGCACTTCAACGCCCGTTGGAATACGGAGTAGATATCGTCGTCCACTCCACCACGAAATACATTTCCGGCCATAGTGACGTGATCGGGGGCGCGGTCGTGACCAACGACGAATCCATTCGTGATGCCCTAGCCGAATATAGCAAGACGGTAGGCAACGTTCCGAGCCCCTTCGACTGCTGGCTTACCCTGCGGGGTGTCAAGAGTCTCGGAGCGCGCATGCGGATTCATTGCGAAAACGCGATGGCGGTGGCGGAGTTTCTGGAGTCCAACAGCCGGATTGCGAAGGTTCATTATCCAGGATTAAAGTCGCATCCTCAGCATGCCCTTGCTGCCCGACAAATGAAAGATGGCTTTGGGGGCATGATCGCCTTCGAGGTCGCGGGTTCACCGGCGCAGGCTATCCAAGTCGCCGAATCACTCAAGATCATTTTGCTTGGGGAGAGCCTGGGGGCGGTGGAATCGCTCCTCGGCTACCCTCCGCTTATGTCCCACGCCGGCCTTACTGAGGAAGAGCGCGTGGAGAGGGGAATCCCCCCGACTTTGCTGAGGTTGAGCGTTGGAATCGAAGATCCTCGAGACCTTATCGCCGACCTGAAGCAGGCGCTTACCACCGTTTTCAAGCCCACGGCCGCCCTCGCCGGAGTCTGAGGCCAGTCCTCAGCGGCAGGTTTGGCGTACGATGGGGCGCGGACTGACCGCCAGGTAAATACAGTTTCCTGAAAAATCGATCATCCGCCTCGCGATGATGTCGCATGCGGCCCGCACGAGGTCGCCCCACGGGATTGCAATCGTCGTCAAGTCGAGCGACTCAGCCACAGGGTGGTCGTCAAAGCCGACGACCTTGGGGCGCTCGATCGCATGATCGTCGCAATAGGCTAAGAATCCTTCTGCAAGCCGATCGTTGGCACAAAAGACGGCGGTTGGCTTCTCAGACAGCACCTGAGATGCGACTCGGTACCCGTCGTCGCGATGCCATCCCGCGTGTATCACCGGTGCGGAAAGCACCGACTGGAAGCCGCGGGCGCGTTCTTTGCTGCGCTGGTCATCGGCCGGCCCCCCGATGATTGTGTAGGGACCCATCCGTCCCAAGGTGACCAGGATGATTTGAGCGGCACAGGCGCCGCCACCAAAGTCATCGACGCAAACACTGTCCATATGGAGGGATTCCAATCCAAAATCTGGCCGTCGATTGAGGGCGAGACATCGCGTACCTGCGGGAAGTTGGGCTTCCCAGGTAACGGTAAACCATTTGGGATGCAGTTCTGCGACCTCCCAGACAACCCGGCAGGGAATACTTCGGTGGGCAAGATTGTTTCGAAGCTCTTGCTGAAGCCGCCAGCCGAACGAGCCCACCTTTCTTGCCCGTTCGCTAAAGAAAAGCTCGACACCGTCGCGGTGCGCCCGATTGCCTGGAATGTAGGTGCCCGAGCAGGGCCGCCGCTCAAGGAGTCCCTCTGAGCAGAATTCGCGAATCAGACG
>Ga0302319_10005151_pt1 | contig 26413 bp, 27 predicted proteins | sample Bog_T0_2_FD_203319 | JGI IMG/M metagenome (GOLD analysis project Ga0302319, IMG submission 203319) | Peat permafrost microbial communities from Stordalen Mire near Abisko, Sweden - Bog_T0_2 | ecosystem: Environmental > Terrestrial > Soil > Wetlands > Peat | place: Sweden: Abisko, Stordalen Mire... | reverse complement strand
GCCGAAAGGCCTCGTCGTAGCGACGCCTCGTTCTTTTTGCTTTTACTTCTTCGTGCATAGGTTGATCTTAGTCTTCACCTATCCCAATCCCTGTCCACTTTATCGGGACAGGTTCCTTCACTTGGGAGCGCACCTTACTGTCCCGGTTGCTGCTTGTTCACTGTCCCGGGCGCGGCGGCAGGCTTGCCTCCGGTTGCCTGCGCAGGTGCAGGGGCCGCCGAATGGGCAGGTTCTGCTGGTGCATGATAAGCTTGCGCGGGAGGTGTTGAAGGATGCGATTGCTCCACCTGAGGATGATACGTTTCCGTGGGAGCAGGCGTATGGTAGACTTGGGCGGGCGGGGTGTTCGAGGGATGATAAGTCGGGGCGGGGTTCGCCTGCGTCTGCGGATGGTAAGTCTGGACCGAAGGCGTGTTCGAGGGATGATAAGTCGGGGCGGGATTCGCCTGCGTCTGCGGATGGTAGGTCTGAACCGAAGGCGTGTTCGAGGGATGATAAGTCGGAGCAGGGCTAGCCTCCGTCTGCGGATGGTAAGTCTGCGTCGGCTTCACCTCGCCCGGCGGCGTGTAGGGATGATTTACCGATTGCCCGGTGTAGGGGGCAGTCGCCGGGGAATGTTGCGCGTTCGAATTAAATTGATTCACTCCAGGACTTGTCGTCGTTGCCGTGTGATGCACGGCAGCGGTCGGCGCCAGCGACGACAACGGCGCGGTTATAGGCGTTTTCACCTGGGTTCTTTCCGTCGCGATCCGGGCGGTGTTCGGCGCATGAAGTTGGGCCGTCTGCGCTGCCTGAATCGCTTGGGCGGAGGGCGCGGCCGGTCGCACCGATGCCGTTACCGCCAGTGGTCTGGTGATCGAATCACCGCGATTGAACGTCGGATGGGCGAGCGTCTGCGAAACCTGTGCGGGTCTCGCCTGATGTTGCGTCGTCGGATTCACCCTCGGCGCGAAAACCGCCAGCGAATTGCCCTGCTGCGCGCTCCGTCCCGGCGCATTGGCCGCCGTCAGTTGCACCGTCTGGATGTGCGTCCGCGAATGTGCATTCACCTCACCGATGGTCGGGCCGCCCACGGAAACCCCGCGGAAATTTCTTGCGCCATTGTTGAGTTCAGCCCGGTTGATGTTGATGTTCGTGATATTGGTCGTGTTGTTGATGACTGTAAAATTTCGGCTGCGATCGAGATAACGCCCGCGATAATTACGCTCGCCCATGTCGCCGATGCGCACAAAATTATAGCACCCCGCCCCGATGTTGAAGTTCACGTCCACATCGCTGCCAAAGTGAAATGTGCTCCATCCGCCCCTGTCGCCATACTCCGCGCCGATAAACGTCTCCGGAGGCAGGGGCGCCCAGCCGCAATAGCCGCCGCCGTAGCGCCAGCTCACCCACGCCGGTGCCCATTCATACCCAGGCACCCAGACCCAGCCCATGCCGTCGATATTGGCCCAGCGGCCATAGTGATAAGTCGCCCAGCCCCACGGCTCGTCCGAGACCCAGGTCCAGCCTACATCCGTATAGACCCAATGCCCATTCGTGTAGGGCGCCCAATTCGGATCGGTGACATTCGGCTGGAAAACGTACCCATAATCATCCGTTTGCACCCACGTCCCCTGGTCGCCCAGTTGATCGTAAAAAGTTTGGAACGAGGCGCCCTGGTCACCTTGGTCGCCCTGATCGCTCTGGTCATCCGGTGGCGGCGGCACGTCCTGTGCCCGGACCAGAATCGGCGCGAACGAAAAAGCAATTACTGCAAACAGTGCGAGAAATTTAAATGGAGTTTTCATGGGAGGATGGATTCAAAAAATAGACTATCGGTACTTCTTTGACGGCCCTGTCGGGGCATTGCTTCAAATAATCGCCCGCGGAGGCGCGGCCGGATCTGCCGCAGCGAGGAGAAATTTGTGCCTTAAGATCAAATTGGCATCATCCGGCGGCACCGCCATGGGGTTTAACCCTACTTACTTACTTGATGCTCGAATAATTCTTGTCGTCGAACTTCACGAAATAGGCGTCCGCCGCATCGTCCAGCATCTCCGCCGTCACCGTCGGCTCGATCTGCCGGTAGCGGCACACATCCAGGATGTTCTCGATGATGTCGCGCGGCTGGCAACCACGCAGCGGACGGCCAAACGTCCGCATATGCTTCTCCACGAAATAATCGACGATCTCATCCGCATAGGGCACGCTCCGCATCTCGCTCACGATCCGCCAGATCGCGCGGTAATTCTCATGCGTCGGATCGTTGATCGGAATCTTGTAGCGAATCCGGCGCAGGAAGGCATCGTCCACCAGGTCGCGCGGATTCAGATTGGTGGAAAAGACAATCAGCTGGTCGAACGGAATCTCGATCTTCGTTCCCGTGTGCAGGGTCAGGAAGTCGACCTGCTTTTCCAGCGGCACAATCCAACGGTTCAGCAGCGTCTTCGGGTCGATCCGCTGGCGGCCAAAGTCGTCGATCATCAGCGCGCCCCCGTTCGCCTTCATCTGGATCGGCGCCTCGTAAAAGCGCGACTCCTCGTTCCAGATCAGGTCGAGGGAGTCCATGTTCAGCTCGCCGCCGACGATGATCACGGGCCGTTCGATCAACCGGAAACGCCGGTCGTACTTACCCTGCAAACGCATGTCCGTCCCCGGTGGGACCTGCTTGTGATTGTACTCGTCGAAGACACGGATGATCGACCCCTTCACCTCGACTGCCACCGGGATAAAGATCGATCCGCCGAACGACTTCACGATTCGCTCGCAAATCGACGTCTTACCGTTTCCTGGAGGCCCGTAGAGGAAGATCGACCGTCCCGAATTCACCGCGGGGCCGACCTGGTCGAGAATCTTGTCGTCAAAAACCAGCCCGCGAAACGCCTCATGCAGCCTCTCCGCGTGCACCGTGATCTGCCTCAGGCTCTGCTCCGCGATGATCTGCGAGTAATTATCCACCGAAATCGGTGCCGGTCCCACGTAAGTCGTCTGCTCAAAAAACTGCAGCGCGCGCGCCCGCCCCGCCTCCGTGATCGAATAGGTGTACGAAATCGACGCCATGTCGCCATGCGTGATTTCAATCAGACGGCTTTCCTTCAGCTCCATCAGCACCGGTTCGACGATATTGTAGAACGGCAGGCAGACTTCCGCGGCAATTTCATGCGCCACCATCCGCGAATTCATGTACATCAGGCGCAGGACCAGCGCCTGGATCACCGTTTCGCTGATATCAAGCTTGGCCAGACTCTCGGGTTCAGGCGGAGTGAACAGCGACGCATTTGCGAAAAGGTCCGATGCCATGGCCTCCATGTTTGCGAGGGTAGGGCCGATTGCCAAGGGATTTTTCGCCTTGCCCTTCCGCGCGAGTCGAAGAATCGCCACCAGGGGCTTTTTCCCCGTTCCCCAAACCGCCTTTAAAAATTAGCCCTCAAACCGTGCCAGCGCGTAATTTCGCTTCCCCTTGCGCAGCAGCACAAACTTGCCGAAAAGGAGATGCTCCGTGCCGAGGACAAGCTTTGCATCGGTGGCGCGGACGTTGTTGACATAAACGCCGCCCGCCTCAATGTCCTTCCGGGCCTGTCCCTTCGAGGGACTCAGCCCCGCCGCGATCAGGATTTCCACCAACGCCCCGCCGGGTTGGCCGATAATCCCCCGCGCCTGCGTCGAGTTCGGAATCTCCGCGATCACCTCGTCGAACTGCGCCTCCGTGATTCCCTCCAGCGATCCCCCGAATAAAATCTCGCTCGCCCGCACCGCGTCCGCCGTCGCGCTTTCGCCATGCACCAGCCGCGTCAATTCGAGCGCCAGTTTCTTCTGCGCGTCACGCCGTTCCGGGGTGGCCTGATGCTGCGTCGCCAGGGCGTCAATGTCTTCCATCGGCAGGAACGTGAAGAACTTGAGCAGTTGGATCACCTGCGCGTCCTCCACCTGGATCAGGAATTGGTAAAACCGGTAGACGCTCGTTCGCGCCGGGGAAAGCCACACCGCGCCGCCCTCGGTCTTGCCGAATTTCGTTCCGTCGGTTTTGGTCAGCAATGGCGTGGTCAGACCGCAGGCCGTCACGTCGCGCTTCCGGCGGATCAGGTCGATCCCCGCCGTGATGTTGCCCCATTGGTCCGCGCCACCCGCCTGCAGCAGGCAGCCGTGGATTTCATTGAGATGGAGAAAATCATACGCCTGCAAAAGCGAGTAGCTGAACTCGGTGAAGCTGATGCCGCTTTCCGCCTCCATCCGCGATTTCACGCTGTCCTTCGCCATCATCGCGTTGACCGAAAAATGCTTGCCCACGTCGCGCAAAAAATCGAGCACGCTGATCGGCCGCACCCAGTCGGCGTTGTTCAGCAACAGCGCCGGATTCGTCCTGCTCTCGAAATCGAGCAGCCTCCCCAACTGGCTCTGGATACCCGCGATGTTCGCCTCGAGGATTTCGGGCGACAGCAGGTTGCGCTCCGACGACTTGCCGCTCGGGTCGCCGATCATCCCGGTCGCGCCGCCCGCGACGGCGATGGGCCGATGCCCCGCCAACTGGAACCGGCGCAAAATCAGCAGCCCGATCAGGTGGCCGAGATGCAAACTGTCCGCCGTCGGATCGAAGCCGACATAAAGCGTCACCGGGGCCGCGCCGGGCGCAAGCAACTTTTCCAATTCGTCGCGATTGGCCATGTCGGCGACCAGCCCGCGCCAATGCAGATCGTGAAGTACGGAGGAGGAGATCATGGGAAAAGGACTATTCAACATCCCAACCTATCTTGCCACACAGGTGCGCGACAAGCTCAGGATGTCGCTAGGGCCGGCGGCCGCCTTATTTCGACGGCCCCAGGTTGAACCCATCCATCAGGCCGCTCTTGATCGTCGGCGGCATCGCGATACTGACCTGCTGCGCCGCTCCGCTGCCGCCCGGGCGGATGGTCATGGGATACGTGGAGACTTCATTGTCCGTCGCGGTCTTTTTCGCCGTCGCATAGGCGCTGGCAAAAATCGACAGGTCATCTTGCGTCGGTATCCCGCCCACGGAAACAATCTCATCCCCGGCTTTGATTCCTGCTTTCGCCGCCTTGCTTTCCTTTTCCACCGCAATCACCGTCACCCGGCCCGTCGGCAGGCCGACGAAGAGCCCGTCGAAAAAGCTGAACCGCTCATCGCTCAAATCCTGGTCCTTGCCTGTCGGCGAATAAATGAGGTGCATCGCGTCGGTGGGATATTGCGCCATGGCCAGGATAAAATTATTCGGCACCTGCCAGACCGTCCGGCGATAGCCCTCGATTTCATGCGCCAGTTCCGGCGGCAACGTCGGCTGGTTGGCGCTGCCCGCGGGCGCCCGCGCGTAGGATTGCGCCAGGTCGTCGGAGTGGGCGATCGCCAGATTGGTCGGGTTTTGCGAATCCTGGCTCAGGACGTAGAGGACGCGCAGGACCATTCCCGGCTTCAGGACGGTTGTCGGGTTGATCATCACGGGAAACTTCACCGTCACATCGTTGCCGTGTTGGGTCAGGGGAAAAATCAGCGGAAATTCCGGCTTCATCCGGACCGGTTCATCCTGTCCCCGGGCCGGAGCAAGCATGCCCACCAACAGAAGCAGCAGCCAAAATCGAATTCGCACGAAATTCAGATTACGCTGAAACCACCCGTGGTCAATCTGGGAGCCGCTGATCTCGGGGGACGCTCGCCCACCCATTTTCAGCTTGGGATCGGCCCTAAAATCAGCTACCTTCCCCACGGGTAGATGGTCGCTCCCGCATGGGCGGGAGAGGAAAGTCCGAACACCACAAGGCAGCATGCCGCGGAAAAAGCCGCGGAGGGCCGGGGCGAAAGCTCCGGTCGATGGAAAGTGTCACAGAGAATATACCGCCGCGATGCGCTCGAACGGGCGTTGCGGTAAGGGTGAAAAGGCGGGGTAAAAGCCCACCGCCCGGGGGGTAACCTCCGGGGCACGATAAACCCCATGCGGTGCAAGGCCAAACAGAGACGCCGGGTCGCCTGCCCGGTCGCGGAGGAAACTCCGGGGCCCGTCTCGGGTATCGGTCGCACGCGCGTCGCGAGACGCCGCTGGCGCGGAGCGATTCGCGCCAGAGATGAATGACCGTCGCCGATGCGCCTTGAGCAAGCGCAGCGGAACAGAATTCGGCTTACGCCCGCAACAAAGAGGGGCGCTTCGGGAAACCGGGGCGCCCCTCGCTTTTTTATTTTTTATTGTAGCTACGGTCTATGACCGTCACTGAATTGTTGACGGAATTTTCGGAATGAACGGAATTGAAGGCAGGGGGATTTTTTTGGACAGGATTAACAGGATTCCGAGGGTAGCCGTCGCGAGCCTCGAGACGGGTCGCGTCAGAGATCCACGAAAAGATCGTCGAAGCTTTGGAGGAAGGTTCGAGGTGATTTGTCTAAAATCTCGGGAGAAAAAGCGGACGTTTATTTTCCCGTCCCCAAAAAATTCCGTAAATTTGGAAAAAATCCGTTAATTCCGTCAAAAAAAGTTCGATCAAATCTCGGCCTTCTTCTCCATCCACACATACCTTCGCAGCAGCACAACGACCGCGCACGTCAGCGGCACCGCGACAATCGGCCCCAGCAACCCGGGCAATAGCAGGCTCCAAAAGAGGATGCCGAGAATAATGGCCAGCGGATGCAATCCCGTGCTGTGACTTTGCACGCGCGGCGTGATGAACATCGACTCGGTCAACTGCACCAACGCAAAAACGCCCAGCACGAGCACGGGCCGCAGCCATTGCAGTGTCGGGTCATTTTTCGCCGATAAAAAGCCGAGCAGCAGCGCCGGAATGATGCTCGCGATGATCCCCAGGAACGGAACGATGCTGAGCGCGCCCGTGATGATCCCCAGCACCAGGCTGTAGGGAATTCCGATGAGCCAGAGGCCGATAAACGTCAGCATGCCATTACAGGCCGCCACGACAATCTGCCCGCGAAAATAATTGACCAGCGACGTGTTGATTTCATCAAGCACCGAGACCACTTCGTCCCGCAGGCTGGAGCGGCGCAAGGGCACCAGTTCCCGCCAGTTCGTGGCGATCCGCTCCTGGTCGGCCAAAAAATAATAGACGTAAATCGGCACAAAGCCGAAGCCGAGCAGAAAGCCGAAGGCCTGCCCCACCGGTCCGAGCGCCGAGTAAACCAGGTTCGCCGTGTTCTTCTGGATCCCATCCTGGATCGCGGGGAGATTTGTTTTCAGCCACGCCTGTAGTGCCGAATTGCCCTCTTCGGACGGAACAGGGGCCTGCGCGACCGGAGTCGTCTCCGGGACTCCATTGGCATCGGCTGGATTCGCCGGACGAGTTTCCAGCGATGCGCTTGCCGGCACGCGGGCCAGGCTCGCCTCCAGCTTCGCCACGCCGCTGTTCAACATTCCGGGAATCGATTTGAAAAAGCCTCCCGCCTCGCTGACCAGTGGCGGCAAAAGAAAAGCCCAGAAAAGCAGGAAGCAGATCACCGCGAGCAGGCAGACCGTCAGCGTGGCCGTGGAGCGGCTCAAACCCCGTCTCTGCGCAAACGCCACCACCGGTTCCAGAACCAGCGCGATGATCACCGCCAGGCCGATCGGCAGCAGGATCGGATACGACCAACTCAGGAAGGAGATGAAGCCGAGAAAGACCAGCGCCGCCACGCCCAGCAGCGAGATCACCGCCAGCGCCGTCAGCGCGCTCCACAGGATGCGGCGCTGCGGAGGCGTCGGGTACCTCGCCGAATCTTCCGCCGCATCGGATCGGGTGGGCGTATCCATGGCGATCAATGCCCGCCGCCGGTGTCCTTCACCGGTTTCTTCTCCTTTGCCTTGTGCGAGGGGGCAGGCGCGTCGGGGGGCGGGGCCAGCGGATCAACCGTCGCCGTCGTGCCCGGATCGGGCGGGTGAAAAGCCACGGGAAGCGGAGTGATGCTGATTTCGACACGTCTGTTGTGAGAGGGATCGGTCGCGGTGTTCGGCACGATCGGCTCCGAGTCGCCCCGCCCGATCACCAGCACATTCAGAAAAGGCAGTTGCGTTTGGTCGCGGAGGAAATGGGCAATGGTCGAGGCCCGCGCAGCGGTCAGGTCCCAACTGGTGACATAGTGCGGTTTGGCATCTGCGGCGGGGTCCTTTTTCTGTCCGGGGTCCGCCCCGGCTTCCACACCGCTGTCGGTATAAGTCACCACACGAAGCTCGAAATTGTCCATCTGCCCTGCGAGCGCCAGCGCAAGTTGGCTCAGCATCGCCTTGCCCTCCGGTTTCAGGGCCGCGTCGCCCGGGGCAAATAGGTCCGCGTTTGGCACGCGCAACACCGGGCGGCCTCCGCGCTCCACGACGTCCGGCGGATTTTCCTTACTGAGCTTGCGGATCGCATCGTTGAATTTTTTCACTCCCGCCATCTGCGCCAGGTTTTGCGCCGATTTCAATTGGGTTTGCTGTCCTGCCGCGTCGAGCTGCGCCTCCTCCGCCGCGAGCTCGGTCTCCTTTTGCTGGACCAAATCCTCCCGGGTCTTCAACTGGTTTTCCGCTTCCTCGGCGCTGGCCTGCAAATGCTCCTTCTGTGAATTCAGCGTCTCGTTTTCCTCCCGCAACTGCAGCACCTCGTCGCGCATCACAATCGCGGTCGTCTCGTTCCCCTGGTTTTTCCAAAAGTAATAACTGGCCGCGGCGGCAAAGCAGACCGAGATCAGCCCCCAAAAGATGCTTGCCCCTTGCGATCGCCCCACCCGCTTCGTCCGTTCTAGATATGCCACGCGGCGTAATCTAGAACCTATCTCGTCATTAGCCAAGGCTGCGTTGCAAATCGATTTGGGCCCCGCGCCGGAATGCGATAGCCTCGCGCATGGACCTTTTTCTTCGTCTGTTGCTCGCCCTGCTTCTCGTCGGGCTGCTGCCCGCGTCAGCCACGGCCTGGGATGCGGCGGGTCATGAATTGATCGCCACCATGGCCTGCGACCGCCTCAATCCGAAAGCACTCAAGGCCATGAACGATCTGGCCCGCGAGATGCAAAATCCCGACCAGCCTTACGACGCCATCTCGCTCGCCTGCTGGATGGATGACCTGAGAAGGAACCCGGCCATGCCTTATCACGGCATGTTTCTCAGTTGGCACTTCATCGATATCGGCCTCGATCCCGGCGATCCCCGGCCTTCCTTCACTCCCGGCGACGATAACGATGTTCATGGAGATGTCGTCCAGGCGCTCAAGCGCGCGATGGTCGTCTTGCAGGGCGGCACCGACCCCTATGTCAAAACCAAGGCCATGGCGTGCGCGATGGTCATGCACCTCGTAGGCGATATTCACCAGCCGCTCCATTGCGCGACCAAGTATTTCATTTCCGGCGGCCAATTGCGCAACGACGCGGGCGGCAACAAGGAATTTGTCCTCAATGGACCCACCGGCGACGAAAAATTCAACCTCCACGCCTTCTGGGACTCAGCTTGGCGCGCGTCATTCGATCAGGCCAGCGGCGATGTCGTGCTCGATCCGCGCTATCATGAGGAGTTTCAGCACGATCCACAAAAAGTCCGTGCGCTCGCCTCGGCGCTGGAGCAGAAACCGCCGGGGCTCGATGCCGATCTGGAAACCAACTACGACGCATGGGCGCGGGAAAGCAACGCCATCGCCCGCGATTTCGTCTATCCCGGCATCACGGCGACCGACAACAAAAAATATTGCCGACTCAGCAGCACTTACGTCGCCAAAGCCAACGCCCTGGCCCGGCAGCGGCTCGTCCTCGTCGCCTGGCGTCTCGCGATATTGCTGAACGACACGCTCGGTGCTGACAAGCCCGGCTCCCCGCCGCCGTCTTATCCCGCCGGACCTCCCGGTCAGCCCTACTAAAGATTTTGCATCGTCGCTCGGCCCGGAACCGTTTACGCTCGGTCGAGTCTGTGATGAATACCCCTCCAGGGGCTGACCTCAAGAGCAGCCCTCCTTCCGTGACGCCCGCCCGGCTTTTTTGGCGACGGATCGTCGTCCAGCTCCTGCGCCTGCGCGTCTGGTTCACGGAACGGGGGCCGGGCGATCTCTGGGAATCGAATTATTTCTGGGCTGGTTTGGTCGGCCTTTGCGGCGCCTTTTCTTCCGTCGCCTTTCGCGAGGCCCTGACCCATCTGCAGGTGGCCCTTCTCGGTTACAACGGCCCGCTCGAAAACGCCGCTTCGACACTGCCGTGGTGGGGCCGCTTGCTCATGCCTGCGGCGGGCGGACTCATCGCGGGCACGATTTTGCTCTTCGGGCAAAAATGGTCCACCGCCGGAAAATCGGCCGACTTCATGGAAGCGGTCGTCCTGGGCAACGGCGTGATCCGCGTCCGCGCCACCATCGTCAAAAGCCTCTCCTCGCTCGTCACCATCTCCTCGGGCGGCTCGATCGGGCGCGAAGGTCCCATGGTGCAACTCGCTTCCATGCTCGGCTCGCTCCTCGGTCGCGTGGCAAAATTCTCCCCCGCGCGCCTGCGTCTGCTCGTCGCGTGCGGAGCGGCGGCGGGCATCGCCTGCGCCTACAACGCGCCGCTCACCGGGGCCTTCTTCGTCGCTGAAATTGTCCTCGGCTCCATCGCCATGGAAAGCATCGGGCCGCTGATTGTCAGCTCGGTCGTGGCCACCGTTATCGCCAGCCAGTTCCTCGGCGCCCAGCCGGTCTATCACATGCCGGAGTTCGGTGCCGTACACAAATGGCAGTTGATCGCGCACGCCCTGCTCGGCGTGGTGGCCGGTCTCTGCGCTCCTCTCTTTCTCCTTCTCCTCCGGGGGGGCGAAACGATGTTCGCGAAAATGCGTCTGCCCGTTTCGCTCAAGCTCGGCCTTGGCGGCTTGATTGTCGGGGCGATTTCCATCGGCGAACCACGCGTCTGGGGCAACGGCTACGGCGTGGTCGAGGACGTGCTGAACAACCCCTGGACGTGGCAGGCCTTGATGACCATCCTGATCTTCAAAGTGGTCGCTACCGTGGCCACCACCGGTAGTGGCGCGGTCGGCGGCGTCTTTACCCCGACTTTGTTTTGCGGTGCGGTCCTCGGTGCGCTCTATGGCGAAATCCTCCGCTCGCTCCTGCCCCATGCCCAGATTTCCGTGAGCAGTTTCGCCGTGATCGGCATGGGCTGTTTTCTCGCCGGGACAACCCGCGCGCCGATCATGTCGATCCTCATCATGTTCGAGATGACGCGCGACGACGCGACCATCATGCCCTTGATGCTCGCCTGCGTCGCCGCCTTTTATGTGGCGCGCAGCGTCAGTCCCGAATCGGTCTACAGCCGCCAGCTTCACCGCAACCACACCCACGCCGAAACCCCGCTCTTTCTCCTCCATGTGCGCGACCTCATGAAGCACGATCCCATCTGTGTGCTGGAGACCTCCGGCTTCGCCCAGGTCGCCACCGTCCTCGCCGCCAATACCTTCAAGCACCTCTACGTCGTCGATCCCAACCGGCGTTTCCTCGGTGCGATTGCTCTCCAGGACCTCAAGCCCTTCCTCCACGAAACCGACCTGCCGCATGTCGTCATCGCGCTCGACCTCATGCACGACGACGTGCCCGTCCTGACCAGCGACGCCTCGCTTAAGGAATCGCTCGAGGTCTTCGCGCACCACGACGGCGAGCGCCTTCCCGTCCTCGATAACCAGCGGGATCGCCGCCTGGTCGGTTCCCTCGCCAAGACCGACGTGCTGCTGACCTTGGCACACGGCGTGGGCGCGGGCGAAGCCGGGTAGATTCCGGGTTCAAACAACTTTTGCGCGCAAAGCCGGAAAACGCCGCGACCAATCGATGAGCAGCAGATAGAGCAGCATGTCATCGAAAAAGAAAATGTTCATGAAGACGAGGCTGAGCAGGTGGAACGAGAGCATCACCGGAATGAAAATCCAGCGATAGTGGGAGGAGGCGAGGCAGAGCGGCGCGGTGGTTTCAAAGAGCGTGATGACGGGCAGGCCGCTGCGGAGCAAAAAAACGACCCACGGCCATTCGGGAATATGCCAGCCGATATTGGTATTGAAGTAATAGCCACGCAGGCTGGCATCGATGGCCCACGCTTCCATCGTATCGCCGGTGAAGACGTTGATGCCGCCGTTGACGGTTCGGTTCAAGCCAACCAGGCAATAAGAGAGAGTAAGCATCGCGACGATGGTGATGAGCGGAAAGGAACTCCAAGCGGCGGGTGCTTTTTTGCCGCTCGATGGGGAGGCGAACCAATCGGCCCAGGCAAAGCCAGCGAGAGCATAGACCGCCAGGAGCAGAACGATGTCGGTATGGACGGCGGGACCGAAACTGCGGATGAGCGAGGAATAAGCGGTCAATAAAACGGCGGCAAGCGTGGAGACAACCGGGAAGGCTTTGTAGGTGAGGCCCAACACGAGGACGGCCAGCGTGGCGGCGAGGAGAGTGGACAGGCCGGTCGAAGTGAGGAGTACATCGATCGCGCTGTCGGGCAGCAGGCGAAGGATCCCGACGGGCGTCCACATTTCGCGTGGCATTTCGGCAAGGCGCCAGAGCGGATCAAGCAGGAGCTTGACGATCCAGAGCGCAAAAACGCCGAGCCGTGTCAGGCGTAGCAGTCTTGGTCCGGCCTGTTCGTGGATGAGCGCTAGCGGTCCGACGAGATTTCGTATTGTTTGAGCAATTCGCATGAGGGTTCGGCGCGCGATTCGTTGGCGGGAGGGTGAAGCTGGACAGACATGAGCATCAGGTCGACGCTCTCCACGGGATTGTCGGGATGCTGCTCGTTGTAGACTTTGGCGAGGGCATGGACGAGTTCCTCGGTCGTGCCGGGCCGATAGAGCTTGGGATTATCGAGCGCGTCGACCGGATCGACCTGGACGATGGAGGGGAAAAGTTGCTCCACGATCAACCGGACTTTCGTGCCATTGGCCGTGGTGGCGATGAATTGCCGGCAGGTGACCGGGTCGTCCTCGTGGACGAAGGGGAAGATTTCCCAGACCACGAAGGGAAAGTAAGCGCGTCCATTGAGCGTGTAGTGGCCGAAGATCATGCCGCCGACGAGGAGACCAAAGACGACGCGATGGGCGACGGGCATGGCCGCGACCCAGCGGATCATCGGCGGCCAGTAACGATAGGCGAGCAGGATGATGATCAGGAGATAGGCCTGCCCGGCAAGCCTGAGCGGAATCGCGAAGGAGACCATCCAGATGATGGTCACCAGACAGAAGCCGATGATCGCGACCGCAATGGCTGGGTGAAGTCGGGAGGGCGTGCTGGTGGGTTTGCTCATGCCAGCCTGTTGTTTAGGACAGCTTTGAGCTATTGGCGAATCTTCTCTGAAATGGTGATGGCGGCCCATGCGCTCAGGGTCTGCTCGCCCATTTTTATTTATTGCCGGAACTTGGCGCTGGCACGCCGGGACTGTAGGGGCCATCGGGGACGGGTACGCCGAAATCGGGGGTGCCATCCGCCTTCCAGTTGACGATTTGGGCCCTTTCGTGCCGGTTCTTGTCGTTGAGCGGATCACCTTTCACCTCGTAATTGCGGTCATGGTACATCATGACGTCGGTGCCATCGGGCAAGCTGGTGAAAGCGTTGTGGCCGGGCCCGTACTGGCTGTTTTCGGGGCTGCTTTTGAAAACCGGCACGGGCGATTTGACCCACGATTGGGGATCGAGGAGGTCGGCTTTTGCGTCCGCCGTCAACAGGCCCAGGCAATATTCGGAGCCAATACCCGAGGCCGAATAGGTGATGAAGATCTTTCCGTTTTTCTGCAACACCTCCGGCCCCTCGTTCACCTTGCACCGCACGCATTCCCACGGATATTTTGGCGTCGACAGCATGACGGCACTCCCCGAGATCGACCAGGGCGTGTCCATCTTCGCGATGTAGATGTTCGAGTGGACATCCGACTTCATCTTCGGGTCCTTCTGCGCCCAGACCAGGTATTGTTGCCCATCCTGCTCGAAAGTGGTCGGATCAAGCGCGAACGAATCCATCCCCGTGTCGATCTGTCCCTTCTCGTTCCAGTCACCCTCCAGCGGATTATCGGAGTCGTTTTCCAGCACATAGAGACGGATTTTCCAATTGTCTTCCGAAGTGCCCGCGCCGAAATAGATAAACCATTTGCCGCCGATGAAATGGATTTCAGGAGCCCAGATGAACCCTCCCATGGGTCCGGAAGGATGCCGGTTCCAGATGGTCTTCGGCTCGGCGTCGCGCAGGCCGTCGAGGGTGGTCGCGCGGCGCAATTCGAGATAATCCCAATTGGGCACCGTCGCCATAAAATAATAATAGCCGTCAGTGTGGCGATACACGAAGCCATCGGCGCGCTGCTCCACCAACGGATTGGTCCAAAGAGGCTGGCTGTCGGCGCAGAGTTTTCCCGCTGGCGCCAAAGCCAACGCGACCAAAAGCAGTAGGGCAACGAATCGCATGGGAAATTCAGAGTGACACGTTCTGCCGCGATTGTCCATTTCTGCTGCTGCCCCTCCATGAACATAAACCCTGGCTGGTTCGAGGGTTCAGATTGTGTTCGATGACTCTTGGATAAATAATAGGCAGATGGCTGAGGACTCGAACGGGAGGATGGGACGTCGCAGGGCGATTCGAACCGGAATGGCTTTATTGATGGGCGGTCTGGCATCGCAAACTCGCGCGGAGGATTTATCCCGCTTTTTCGATGACAACTCCAGCCCGAGCCCGGCTGCCCAAAATCTTCAAGGTTTCCTGAACGCCCACGATCCATCGACGATCATCCATGACGGCGGCAAGTATTGGGTTTTTACCACGGGCAGAGGCATACACACCCTCTTTTCCAGTGACATGGTAATCTGGGAAAAAGGCCCGGTGGTTTTCGACTCTCCGCCTGATTGGACCTCACGGGCCGTACCTGATTTTCGGGGCGATTTCTGGGCACCCGACCTGATCCGGCTTAACGACAGGTACTATCTTTATTATGCCGTATCGACTTTCGGTTCCAAAGTTTCGGCCATTGGACTGGCCACCAATCCCACGCTCGATCCCGAAGCCACGAATTATCACTGGACCGACTGCGGTATGGTGATCCAATCGCGAAAGGAAACAAATTTCAACGCCATCGACCCGGCGCTGCTGCTCGATGCAAACGGTAAATTATGGATGTCATTCGGTTCGTTCAGCGCGGGAATCATGCTGACGGAACTCGACCCTGGCACGGGCAAACGGATCGCCGAAGATTCCATGATTTATCCGCTGGCCCATCACGCCAGCATCGAGGCCTCCTATCTTTATCGCCACGGCGGCTATTTCTATCTTTTTGTCAATTGGGGCTTGTGCTGCCGTGGTGTGAAAAGCACCTATAACATCCGGGTGGGACGCAGCTCGGCCATCACCGGACCTTACGTGGACCGGGACGGAAATGATCTCATGCATGATGGGGGCATGTTGTTACTGGATAGTGCGGGCTCACGAATCGGTCCGGGACAGGTTGGTATTTTTGCCGATAAGGACAAGGAGTGGTTTTCCTATCATTATTATGACGCGACGCAGGAGGGCAAACCGACCCTCGGTGTGCAGGCATTGAGCTGGACCGCGGACGGCTGGCCCGACCTTTCCTGAGTACCTCACCTTCCTTTCCATGCCTTCTTTCTTCATCACCGGCACCGACACGGGCGTGGGCAAGACCTGCTTCACCTGCTGGCTGGTGCGTGCCTGGCTCGAGATGGGCCACGAATCGGCCGCCCTCAAACCCATTTCCACTGGCGACCGCGAAGACGCGCGGCTCTTGCGGGTGGCATCGAAGAATCTGCTGACCCTCGACGAAATCAACCCCCTCCATTTCCGCGAACCGGCCGCGCCTTGGCTGGCCGCTCAAATGGAAAATCGCTCGATTGATTTCACCGCGTTGAATGGGAACATTACCGCGGCCAGCGCCCGCTTCTCGCACCTCGCGGTGGAGGGAGTCGGCGGCTGGCGTGTTCCGCTGGCAAAGAATTACGAAGTTCGCGATTGGGCGCGCGATCTCGGCCTTCCGGTGGTCGTGGTCGCACGAGGCACTCTCGGCACCCTCAACCATACGTTGCTGACCGTCGAGAGCATCGCTTCGGCGGGACTCGTCTGTGCGGGCATTGTGATCAACGCCGGGGCAGAAGAAGGTTCATCACCAGATTTCGATCTCACCCGGAGTCGAAACGTTGCCTGCCTGCGAGACCTGCTGGGTCTGCCGCTTTTTGAGTTTGACCGCCGCGCTCAAGCCTCGGGACATGTCCCCCAGTGGCTCGGGGGAAAATAGATTCAGGTTCGGATTGATATCGTCACCGCAACGGGGCGGGATGCCTGCCGCCAGCTTCTCCGCCGCCGTGCCCGCGATCATTCCCGCATTATCGGTGCAGAAAGCCGGTTCGGCCGCGACAAGATCGATGCCCGCCTCGTAGCAGGCAAATTCGAGTTCGTCATGGAGCATCTTGTTGCAAAGGACTCCGCCCGAAACCGCGAGGCGGTCAACCCGCGCCTGGGCCACAGCCTGGATCGATTTCCGCACGAGCACATCCACGACAGCTTTCTGGAACGAAGCGCAAAGATCGAAAGCCCATTCGGGGTCGTTCTGCATGTTGGCGCTTTTTTCATAGAAGAAACGGACCGCTGTTTTCAAGCCGCTGAAACTGAAATTGAGATTATCGCGCTCGGGAAAACTCCGCGGCAGGCCGAACGCCTCGGGATTTCCCTTCACGGCCACGCGCTCGATTTCCGGCCCGCCCGGATAAGGCAGCCCGATAAGTTTCGCCACTTTGTCGAAAGCCTCGCCTGCGGCGTCGTCGACCGTCGAGCCGAGCTTGATATAACGGTCCCATCCCAGCGCATGGACCAGCAGCGTGTGGCCGCCGCTGGCGATCAGCCCGACGAAGGGAAACTCCACCTGGCGACGGTTCGCAAAAAAGGGCGAATAGAGATGGCCTTCGAGATGGTTGACCCCGACCATCGGCTTCGACAAGGCGATGGCAAGCGCGCGCGCATAGGAATGGCCAATCAGCAGCGAGGAGGCAAGCCCCGGCCCTTCTGTCGCTGCCACCGCATCGATGGCGTCGAGGCTGAGATTGACCTCGTTGAGCACCTGCGGCACCAGCAGCGGCAGATTGCGCAAATGTTCCCGCGTCGCCATTTCCGGAACCACCCCGCCGTAGGGCCGATGGAGTTCGATCTGCGAACTGATCACCTGTGCAAGGATATCGGTCGACCAGGGATTGGTTTCCACCAGGGCCACCGCGGTCTCGTCACACGAAGTCTCAATGCCTAAAACACGCATGGTCTCAAACTAAGCCTTTTTCCAGAAGATGGAAAGCGTTGCAGTCGCGCGCGCCGTTTCATGGCGCACTTTCGGACTCAAAACCGGATGATACGGCTGGGACGCGGGCGTAACGGGGGAATCTTCGCTGGTCGCGCAGCAAGTTCCTCCCGCTCACCACGGCGGGGAACAACCGGCCAAAAAGCGGCTCCAATCACGATAACCGCCACCATGGGAGTGATACCGTTGACCAGTTCGTGCTTCAACCAGGATAAACGTCCCGTTTGAGCTGAGGCGCTGGCATCAGCAGGCGCAAACGGCGATTCTGTCTGAATCGGCGGCTGGGGGGCTGGCTGATCCAGACCAAAATCGTCCGCTCTCACGGGGCTCGCCAAAACAACCAGGAAAACCGCCGCGGCAGCGATTTGAATTATGGGGAAAATCTGTTTCGTAATAAGCATCGTACCTGTTTTGTCCGGGTTAATCAAGTTACGGTTTTGCGACAAGACCTTTTTTCGGTCCCCTAAGAGGCATATTAGGGCTAATTAACTGATTAGAACAAGTCTTCCTTTATCTCGCCGCAGCCGGTACTGCCGTCGCATCAGCTGATTTTGACGCGGGTGGTTGCGGTTCTGGTGCCGGCTTGACCGAGACATTCAACTCCGCCTGCCGCCGCTTATAAATGATAATGCTTCGCAACGAACTCACCGCCCTTTCCAATTGCCGGTCGTCCGCCTTGGCCGCCTCGATCTGTTCCTCGGGCGTCAGGGGCCGCTTCACTTCGGCCAGGATGATCCGGCGCTCCTCGGCGTCGGTGATTGGCACCTCGATGTCGGGCGAAACACCAACCTCGTGGATCGTCTTTTTGCTCGGGGTATAATACTTCGCCATCGTCAGCCGCAGCCCCACGCCGTTGCCGAGAGGCTGGACCGTCTGGACCGATCCCTTTCCGAACGTCGTTTCACCCACGAGAATCGCGCGGTTCAAATCCTTCAACGCACCCGCCACAATCTCGGCCCCGCTCGCGCTATAGCCATTAATCAGGATCGCAATCGGATAATTGGGGTGCTGGCGCTGCGCGCGCGCGCGAAAATCCTGCGACTCGTCCGCCGTGCGGCCTTTTGTCGAAACGATCACCGTGTTGGGGGGCACGAATTTGCCTGCCACATCGACCGCCGAGTCGAGCAGGCCGCCCGGGTTGTTGCGCAAATCGATCACCAGACCGTCGATGTTGGAGTGCTCCAGGGAATCGAGCGCATGGTCGAGTTCGTCCGGAGTGTTTTCGGCAAACTCCTCGATCCGCACATAGCCGATTTTGTCCTGCCCCGCCATCGACGCCGCCAGCATATGCGCATCTTTCACCGAGGCGACCCGAATCGTCTCGCGGGTCAGCTCAACTTCAAACACTGTCCCGCCGCCCAACGCTCCCGCCACCGGGCGCTGCAACGTGAGCCGGGTCTTCTCGCCCGGTAATCCCTTCAGCACTTTCTCCGCCGTCTCCAGCGTCATTTTTTCGGCGTTCTTGCCGTCGATCTTAAGAATGCGATCACCCGGCATCAAGCCCGCTCGGCCCCCCGGCGAATCTTCCATCGGCGAAAGAATGACCAGCCCGCCGTTCTTGACCCCGAGCACAATGCCGAGCCCGCTGAACTCGCCCTTGGTTTCGCGCTGGATGTCCTGGAAACTCTCCTCGTCGAGAAACTGGCTGTGCGGATCGAGCGAGGAGAGCATCCCGCGCAGCGCGGCATAGGTCAGGTCTTTGTAGCTGACCTTGGCCGGGTCGACATAATCCTGGCGGATCAACTGCAGCACCCGGGCGAAGAGAAGCGTGTACTGATAGCTGTCGTCCGCGTTATCGGCCTCCGGTGCCGGCGCCGAACGACCGCTCTCCCAGCCCAGGATTCCCGTGAGCAGGAAAAAGGCGGTCAGCACGATGGTGAGACGGGCGCGGGCCATAACGGATACTCTACACTAGCTTGAGGCCGTCTCAAAAGTCGATGCGCGTCATGTCGCCCGCACCGGCTTTTTTCCCGGGGTAATCTACTGTGACATTCCGCCCAACTGCCCCGACGTCTCCCATGATTCCGGCTTGTTCCAGGGAACGGCGGAAACCGGCTGCCCGTTGGCATCAATATTGTCAGCGCTTGGCGTGGGCGTCGTACTCGAACAGCCCATTTGCAGCAACGCCAGTGCGATCAGAAGCAGGATCGGGCGCAAGCGAAGCATAGGCCTTTAATTAAGCACAGAATCGCCAATTTGAATAACGCCCTTTGTATCGGGCAAAATTTCCGCCACCGCGTCATTGGGATCGACCCGCGTGACCTTGACCTTGCCTAAAAAGCTCCGGCCACGATAAACAATCAGTTCGCCATTGGGCACGACGCCATTGGACAGACCCACATTCAGCACCACGAAATTCCAGGTGTTATCGACAAAAGTCACCTTGCCGCTTACCCCGGGCATCGTACCAGTCTTTTCGCGGTTGATGGCGTTTTTGAGTTCCCCAATCTGTTGGACGGAGGCCTCGTATTGATCCTCCAAAATTTTCTTTTCGCTTTGCGCCGCCGTCAGGTCCGACTGGGCCTTGGCTTCATCGGCGACGACTTGATCGGCGGTCCGGTCACCCAGCGTTTTCTTGATGGCGTCCAGGCTGTCCTGCGCGGTTTTCAGATTGTCGTTGGCCGTCACCAGCGCGGTCGAGGCGTCCGTCGCCTGCTGTTGCACCGTCTTCAATTGATTATTCAGCTCATCGATTTTCGAATTGGCTGCCGTCAGCTTGTTATCGGAGTCGAGTTTCGCTGCGTCAGCCGCTTCCTTCTCTGCTTCGGCTTTCTGTGCGGCCCGGTCCGAAGCGGCCTTGGCTGCCTGCGTGTCGGCGAGTGTTTTGGCGTCGATCCAGCGCTGATTGATGATAAAGCCGCCCCCAGCTAAAGCGGCGATTGCGCCCACTAGAGCGAGGTAAAGAAAGATTTTTCCAAGATTAGACATGTGATAAGTTGGCTAGGTCGTTGACTTAAAACGGTTCATAGAAATCTCATAAAAGGCAATAGTCTGTCAATTCATTCTTACGCACTAATAATGGAAATGACAGTTTTTCCTTGCCAAAGCAACAACTTCCGTTCCTGGGCTCTATTTTATTTCCATCGCGCCGTGCGATGCACTTTTTCCAGTTCATCCGTAAAGGTAGTTCCTTCCATCTCCAATTCCTTCCGCAACCACGAAGGGGAAGCCGCCGCAGCTCCCAGTGACTCCACCGTCAGCTTTTCCGCCTCATCTGCCGTGATTACCAGGATCTCCTTGGCCACTCCCGAGGCAGCCACCAGCCGTTCGATGATGCTATCCGCCGTTTGGTCCGCCGTGGCAAAACTCACCACCATATCGGTCGGTTTGCGCTTACCGGAAGCAATGGCCGTTCCCAGTTTGCCGTCCAACACCAGCGTCACCCGCCAGTGCGAGGTGTCATGCAGGTGCTGAAGCCGGTCCGTGAGCGCCTTGCGGGCGGCGGCCCGGTTTTGCTCATGGAGCCTGCGCAAATCGGGCCACGCAAAAATCACGCTATGCCCGTCGACGACCAGGTAATGCGCGCTCATGGCCGGAATTGCGCTTCGAGCGCCGGGCGGTTTAAGCCTGCGACGCCACGACAGGCTTTTCCGCTGCGGGGGCCGGTTTGGCGGCAGCAGCGGGCTTTTTGGCCGGTGCGGGCGTGGCTTTGGCCGCGACTACCGGCTTCGCCGTGATGGCGGTGGTTTTGCTGAGCACCTTCTTCCTCTTTTTGTACTCGATGCGGCGGCGGCGTTTCTGAACTTTATTCGACTGTTGTCCCATAAGAGAGAAGACTTGTTGCGGGAAATGAAGACTTAGTCAAGCTCGGAGGGCGTCAAAAATCCGCGCGCCGCACTATTTTCTCGCGATCCTCATCGCGCTTTGCCAGAACTGGGCCTGCCTGAAGGAAAAGAAGCGGGGCCGATTTTCATGTCCATTCCAGCCAACTACTCCATCGGCGTGATCGCCGACACCCACGACCGGTGGATTCCCCGCGTGGCGGAACTTTTCCGGGAAGTCGATGAGATCTGGCACCTGGGCGACGTTTGCAACGAGGCGATTCTCGATGAGTTGCGCGCGATCAACTCCAAACTGACCGTGGTTTTGGGCAATAATGATTTCAGTCTCGACTCCCCACTCAGTCTCGATTTGGAGAGGGCCGGGGAACGTTTCCACCTGATCCATATCCTGCCTCGGCGCATTCCATCCTCAAGCGACTGGCTCCTTTTCGGCCACACCCATCGCCCGGCGGACGAAATGCACAACAGCGTTCACCTGTTCAATCCCGGCTCGGCGGGCCGGGCGAACAAGGGCGCTCCGCTTAGCGTCGGTTTTCTCACGCGTGAGAAGGGCGGGAAGTTTCGCGCCAAGGTTGTGCTGCTTTAGAACTTTCGTGTAGAATCGCCTGATGGCCACGATTCCTCTTCCCGACGTCACCAACCTCGAAACACGCCTCGCGCAGCTTCGGAGGTTTCTTTGACCTGCCCGCGCTGAAAGCTCAACTGGCCGACTTCGAGGCCAAAATGGCCGAGGGTAAATTTTGGGACAACGCCCAGGCCGCGCAGAAAGTCATCGGCGAGGCCAATGCCATCCGCGCCAAGCTCGATCCGCTGAAGGAGCTCGAGCAAAAGATCGACGACCTGAAGACGCTGAAGGAACTGGTGCTCGAGGATGCCGGCGACCAGGCGGTGAAGGATTTCCAGGCCGAGTTCGACGCCGTGGCCAGGTCGCTCGACGCGCTCGAACTGCGCGTGCTCCTCGGCGGTCCGATGGATCGCAACAACGCCATCATTACACTTCACTCGGGCGCGGGCGGCACCGAAGCGTGCGACTGGGCCAACATGCTCCTGCGCATGTACCAGCGCTTTGCGGAGAAATCGGGCTATAAGACGGAGATGCTCGACATCCAGCCCGGCGACGAGGCGGGCATCAGTTCGGCGACGTTGCAGGTCAAGGGCGAGTTCGCTTACGGCCGGCTCAAGGCCGAGCATGGCGTCCACCGGCTCGTGCGCATCTCGCCCTTCAACTCGGCGGGCAAGCGCCAGACTTCGTTCGCTTCGCTCGACGTCATCGCCGAGGTCGACGACAGCATCGACATCAAGGTCGAGGAAAAGGACATTCGCGTCGATGTCTATCGCTCCGGCGGTCCGGGCGGGCAGGGGGTCAACACCACCGACTCGGCCGTGCGCATCACCCATATTCCGAGTGGGCTCGTCGTCACCTGCCAGAACGAGCGCTCGCAGATCAAGAACCGCGCCTCGGCCATGAACGTGCTCAAGGCGCGGCTCTACGAACTGGAGCTGGACAAGAAGCGCGCCGAGATGGAGAAGCACTATGGCGAGAAGGGCGAGATCGGTTTTGGCCGCCAGATTCGCTCCTATGTTTTCCAGCCCTACCAGATGGTGAAGGACCTCCGCACCGGCGAACAGACCAGCGATGTGCAGGCCGTGATGGACGGCGACCTCAACGCCTTCATCGAGGCCAAGCTGCGCGGCAAGAAGCGCTCCGATGCGGACACGGATGAGGAGTAGGCCGGGTCGCTTAAAAAGCCTTCGTAGCTTATAATTATAAGCTCTCCAGTAGATATACGCTTTTGAGAGCTACCGCCCGGCCCGGATTTGTGCGATAAAAAGACCATGAACAAGTTGGATGAGATCAACGCGAGCAAGGCCGCGGAGGTGAAGCGGCTGGAACCTCATGCCGCCGAGCTGCGCAAGGCGGCGCTGTTGCGGAATGATTTCCGGCCCTTTCGCGCGGGGCTGCAACTGCCCGATGGCGTGGCGATCATCGCCGAGGTGAAGAAAGCGTCGCCGTCGGCGGGGATCATCGCGCCCGATTTCAACCCGCTTTCGCAGGCGCGCGAATATGCGCGGGGCGGGGCGCATGCGCTGAGCGTTCTGACCGACGAGAAATATTTTGGCGGGCATCTGACGTACCTGCGGCAGATTCGCGAGCAGGTCGAGTTGCCGCTGCTGCGCAAGGATTTCATCGTGCATGAACTCCAGGTTTACGAGAGCGTGATTGCCGGGGCCGACTGCATTTTGCTTATCGTGGCGAGCCTGGACGACGCGACGTTGCGGAAGCTTTATGACGTGGCGAAGGCGTGTCAGCTCGATGTGCTGGTCGAGGTCCATGACCTGCCCGAGATGGAGCGCGCGCTGGAGCTGGGCGCCGACATGATCGGGATCAACAACCGCAACCTGAAGACGTTCGAGGTCGATCTCGCGACGACGGAGGCGCTGGCCGAGGAGATTCCGAGCGATGCGGTGGCGATCAGCGAAAGCGGGATCAAGACGGCGGACGATGTGCGCCGCGTCCGCGCCGCCGGGATCAACGCCGTCCTCGTCGGCGAGACCCTCATGCGCGCCAAAAATGTCCCGGAGAAGATAAGGGAGTTGTTGTTGAAGGAGGATATTTAATCCTTTTTTAATAGCCTGTCATCCTGAGCGGAGCGTAGCGAAGTCGAAGGACCTCTAACTATTTTTTGCCTTTATGCGCACGTGCTACGTTTATATCGTCACGAACAAGAATCACTCCGTGCTCTACATCGGGGTTACCAGCAATCTGGAGGGACGCATCTTCGAGCATCGCGAAAGACTGATCGAAAGTTTCACGAAACGCTATCAGGTCACTAAACTTATTTTTTACGAAGACTATCCTGATCCTCGTAGCGCCATCGCTCGCGAGAAGCAACTGAAGGGCTGGCGTAGGGAAAAGAAAATCGCTTTAATTGAGAAGCAAAATCCGCGATGGATCGATTTGTTCGATGTCATGACCGAGGGATTTGATGTTGGTGCTTAAACATGAAAAAGAGGAGCCGTTAGTCATAAATGAAAAGAAGGGGAGGCAGAAATAGTTAGAGGTCGTTGACTCGGTTTGCTCCCGCAAACCCTCGCCCTGCGGGATCGCCTTGGGCGATTCCATCTTGACCGTTCCCAACGGTCAAGATTCGACAAGCTCAGGATGACAGATTATTTTAAAAAATATGCGCGTTAAGATTTGCGGGATTACGAACGGGGAGGATGCGGCGGCGGCGGTGGACGCCGGGGCGGACGCGCTGGGATTTATTTTGTACGAGAAGAGCAGGCGGTTCATTGCGATGGAGGATGCGATCCGGATCGTGGAGGAGTTGCCGCCGTTTGTGCAGACGGTGGCGGTGACGGTGAACGCGGTGAAGGAGTTCACGAACCTGGGCTGGAGGAAGCAGTTGAAAAATTTCGGGCTGGCGCAGTTGCATGGCGAGGAGTCACCGGTGCATGTGAAGGCGGTGGGCAAGTACCTGCCGGTGATCAAGGTTTTTCCGGCGGACAAGGCGGGGGCGATCACGCCGGGTGATTACGCGGTCTCCGCGTTCATGCTCGACACGCCGTCGAAGGATCATGGCGGGACGGGGCGCGTTTACGACTGGAACCTGGCGGTGGAATTTCAAAAACGGATCACGAAACCGCTGATTTTGTCGGGCGGTCTGAACCCCGAAAATGTTGCGAAGGCGGTGGAAACGGTGCATCCTTATGCGGTCGATGTGAGCAGCGGGGTCGAGGCCTCACCGGGGCGGAAAGACCACGCAAAACTGCGCGATTTCATCCAGATATGCAAAAGCTTCTAAACCAGGTTCCCGACGCGACGGGCCATTTCGGCCCCTACGGCGGCATGTTCGTGCCCGAGACGCTGATGGCGCCGTTGCACGAGCTGGCGGCGGAATATGAGAAGGCGAAGGCGGACCCGGCGTTTCGCAACGAGCTGAAATTTTTGCTGGAGGAATATGCGGGGCGCCCGACGCCGCTGTATCGCGCGGCGCGGATGACGGAGCGGCTGGGCGGCGCGAGGATTTATTTGAAGCGCGAGGACCTGCTGCACACGGGCGCGCACAAGATCAACAACGCGCTGGGGCAGGTGTTGCTGGCGCGGCGGATGGGCAAGAAGCGGGTGATCGCGGAGACGGGCGCGGGCCAGCACGGGGTGGCGACGGCGACGGTGGCGGCGCGGTTCGGGCTGGAGTGCGTGGTCTACATGGGCGAGGTCGACATGGCGCGGCAGGCGCTGAATGTGACGCGGATGCGGCTGCTGGGCGCGAAGGTGGTGGCGGTGACGGCGGGACAGAAGACGCTGAAGGAAGCGGTGAACGAGGCGATGCGCGACTGGGTGACGAATGTGCGATCGACCCATTACATCCTCGGCTCGGCGCTCGGGTCGCATCCCTACCCGATGATGGTGCGGGATTTTCACCGCGTGATCGGCGACGAGGCGCGGCGGCAGATTCTGGAGCGCGAGGAGCATCTCCCCGACGTGCTGGTCGCATGCGTGGGTGGCGGGAGCAACGCGATCGGGCTTTTTTATCCGTTCATCGAGGATACGGAGGTGCGGATGATCGGGGTGGAGGCAGGCGGCTACGGCATCCTGGCGGGCAAGCACGCGGCGCGGTTCCAGGGCGGAAGCCTGGGCGTGTTGCAGGGCGCGCGGACGTTTATTTTGCAGGACAGCAACGGGCAGATCATGAATACGCACTCGATTTCGGCGGGGCTGGATTACGCGGCGGTGGGGCCGGAGCACGCGTGGTTGCGCGACGAGGAGCGGGTGGAATATACGTTCTGCACGGATGACGAGGCGCTGAAGGCGTTCCAGTTCCTGAGCGAAACCGAGGGGATCATTCCGGCGATGGAGAGCGCGCACGCGATTGCGGAGACGATCAAGCTGGCGCCGACGTTGCGGCCGGACCAGACGATCGTGGTGAATCTTTCCGGGCGAGGGGACAAGGACGTGCAGCAGGTGGCGCAGGTGCTTGGGTTGTAGGCCTTCCGAATTTGACGGAATTACGGAATTTACCAAATTAACGGAATTGGGGAAAAGGAAGGCATAACCAAATTTCCAAATTCTCCAAATTAACGGAATTTTGAGGCACTGCCGCTCAGGGATTCGACAAGGCGGGGATGAGGGGGTAAAAGAAATTTATGAGAAGCATGACTGGGTATGGGCGGGGTACGGCGACGTTTGAGGGGCGGCAGATCAGCGTGGAACTGAGTTCGGTGAATCGGAAGCAGGCGGAGATTTCGCTTTCGCTGCCGAGGGCGCTGCTGGAGCTGGAGCCGCGGATGCGGGACGAGATCAACGCGCAACGCGGCCTTGCCCTATTTTGAAAACACGCCCTAGGGCCTGTGGACATTCAAGGGTAAATAAGATAGGCTTTGCGGAACCAGGAGGTTTTGCTGAGCTATTATGTGCATTTGCGAGAGGA
>Ga0302319_10005148_pt1 | contig 26434 bp, 30 predicted proteins | sample Bog_T0_2_FD_203319 | JGI IMG/M metagenome (GOLD analysis project Ga0302319, IMG submission 203319) | Peat permafrost microbial communities from Stordalen Mire near Abisko, Sweden - Bog_T0_2 | ecosystem: Environmental > Terrestrial > Soil > Wetlands > Peat | place: Sweden: Abisko, Stordalen Mire... | reverse complement strand
CAGCTTGGCGGCGTCCATGCAGAAAACGGAGTTGGCGCTTCGGCGGAGGACGGCCTTCTGCTGCTCGACGATGGCGGCTTCGGAGTTCCAGATGCCCTCGGAGTCCATGGCTTCTGCGGAAAGGAACGCTACGTCGAATTGCCAGAATTCCAGGCTCCGGCGGACGGTTTCACCAAGCAGGACGGATTGGCGGCTCAGGATCTGGCCGGCGGGGAAGAAGACCTGCACGCCCTCGATTTGGGCAAGAAGTTCGCCCAGGGGGATGTTCGGGGTGACGATTTTCAAGGGAGTCACCGGGTGGGCGTGGAATTCCTCGGCGATGGCGAACATGGTGGTGCCGGTGTCGAGGTAGCAGGTGGAGTCCGGGACGATGAAGGAGAGAGCGGCCCTGGCGATCCTGGCCTTTGCGCGGGGCGATTGGTTGCGGCGCTCGGTGAAGGAGGGGAAGCGGTTGTCGAATTCCGAAATGGCGCCGCCGTAGGTGCGCCTGATCTTTTTTTCGTCCTCGAGGGCCGACAGATCGCGCCGGGCGGTGGCCTCGGAGACTCCAAGCTGGCGGCAGAGCTCGTGAAGGGGAAGGAAGCCCTGCCGGGCGACCATCGAGGCCAGCCGCTCGCGGCGGGCCTTTACTATATGGAGGGGGACTTTCAAAAAGTCGGATAATCGGTGTTTTATGATCGAAGGCAATCATAAGCTCGAAAAGGGCGGCGGACTACGTTGGGCCGTATAAGCCTCATGGGGCCTATAGAGCTATAGGGCTGATGTCTGTTGCGGCAGAGCAATTTACGGCTACCCTTGGGCAAGGCATGGCCAGCGCGGAACCCCCGGCGAGTGCAAAGTCCCTCCCAAACCACCGCTATGGACATCCCGCCTTCAAGGAAAAGAAAATTTCAGGAAAAGGAAATCTCCTTTATCCAGGATGCTATCCGCAACGCTGGACTGGACGGGATCACTCCCGTGTGGGATCCGCACGGGGTTCAGTTCAATGGCGTGGTGGAGGTTCAGCCCGTGCTCTTTGATTGCCGGGGCTCGCTCGATACGCCTTGCTGGATCGTCCACCGGTTCCCCGCCTCCGAGAAGGCCCAGACATGCGCCTGCGGGCAGCTTGTGAGGGAAGCGGCGACGGGCACTTATGGCAGCCTCAAGGAGGCAGTGGCGGCGGCACTGGCCGAGATCGTCCGCGCCAGGGTGCTTACGAAACTTGCGGATTGCTCGGAACCGATTCTCAAGGAGCGTCCGGCGGGGCAGACCGCAGCCTGCTGCAACGACTTTATCACGCATTGCGTGCACACCTAACAACCAGCCAAAACCCCGATACATGAAACCCACACTACTCCACACCCTTATCCGCCGCTTCCCGGTGGCGCTCATCCTGCTCCTGGCGCAGCCGTTTGCGGCCTCCGCCAGCGAGGCCGACCTCACGCTGCCGACGGACCGCAGCGCCGTCTTCCATTTCCCGGGGTTCAACCTGTCCGGCGGCGCGATCCTCTGGATAGGGCTCCTGGTTTGCCTTTGCGGCATGCTCTTCGGGCTGTTGGAATATATGCACCTGAAGAAGTTGCCGGCCCATCAGAGCATGCTCGATGTGTCGAAGCTCATCGTCGGCACCTGCCGCACTTACCTGCTCCAGCAGGGCAGGCTGCTGCTGCTGCTCGAGATTCTCATCGGCGGCACGATGGTCTGTTATTTCTACTTCCTCAAGCATCTGTCGGTTCCCACGGTGGCGCTTATCCTTGCGTGGTCGCTGGTCGGTATTGCCGGCTCGTTCGTCGTGGCGTGGTTCGGCATGCTGATCAATAACATCGCCAACAGCCGCATGGCCTTTGCCGCGCTGCGCGGCCGTCCGCTCGAGGTATCCGAGATTCCGACCCGCTCGGGAATGAGCATCGGCGTGCTGCTGATCAGCGTCGAGTTGCTGGTCATGCTCTGCGTGCTCAAGTTTGTCCCGCCGAATCTGGCCGGTTACTGCTTCATCGGTTTCGCCATCGGCGAGTCCCTGGGCGCGAGCGTGCTGCGGATTTGCGGCGGCATCTTCACGAAGATCGCGGACATCGGCAGCGACATGATGAAGATCGTGTTCGGCATCAAGGAAGACGACGCCCGCAACCCAGGCGTCATCGCCGATTGCGCGGGTGACAACGCCGGCGACAGCGTCGGGCCGACGGCCGACGGGTTCGAAACCTACGGGGTGACAGGCGTGGCGCTCATCACCTTCATTCTACTGGCCGTTAAGCCCGAGTTTCAGTGGACCTTCATCGTCTGGATCTTTGCCATGCGCATCGTCATGATCCCCGCGGCCGTGCTGGCCTGGAAGATCAACGGCTATGTTACCCGCGGCGTGTTCGCCAAGGACGAGAAGTTCAACTTCGAACATCCGCTGACCACCTTGATCTGGACCACGTCGCTGCTCTGCGTGGGAGTCAGTTTCATTGTCAGTTACTACATGCTGGCCCCCATCGCTCCGGAATACCCGGCCCTCTGGTGGAAGCTGGCCATTATCATCAGTTGCGGCACGCTAGCCGCGGCGATCATTCCGGAACTTACCCGGGTGTTCACCAGCACCAAGAGCGCTCACTGCCATGAGGTTGTCAATGCGACCACCGAAGGCGGCGCGGGCCTGACCATCCTCTCCGGTTTGGTCGCGGGCAATTTCTCCTGCTTCTGGATGGGCCTCACCATCGCCTGCCTGATGTTGACCGCTTACGCCACCAGCATGAGCGCCGACACCCTCTCGGCCTTTATGATTTACCCGGGGGTATTTGCTTTCGGTCTCGTCGCATTCGGCATGCTCGGCATGGGAGCGGTCACCATCGCCGTGGATAGTTATGGCCCGGTGGCTGACAATGCCCAATCGGTGTTCGAGCTATCGACCATCGAGACGCTGCCAAACATCGAGCGCGAGATTCAGGAGCAGTTCGGGTTCGCCCCTGTGTTCGAGAAGGGCAAGATGTTGCTCGAGGAAAACGACGGCGCCGGGAACACCTTCAAGGCGACCGCGAAGCCGATGCTCATCGGCACGGCCGTTGTCGGCGCGACGACGATGATTTTCTCGCTCATCCTCATGCTCAAGCAGCATTTTGGTTGGACCAATCTCGAGAACCTCAGCATCGTCGACCCCCGCATCATCCTCGGCTTCCTGATGGGCGGCGCGGTGGTGTATTGGTTCTGCGGCGCATCGCGCCAGGCGGTTACCACGGGCGCTTACCGGGCGGTGGATTACATCAAGCAAAACATCAAGCTCAGCAGCACTGAGAAGGCGTCGTCCGAGGATAGCAACGCGGTTGTCCGCATCTGCACAAAGTATGCGCAGTACGGGATGATCAATATCTTCATCGTCGTGTTCTCGCTCGCCCTTGCGTTTGCCTGCTTCAACGCGGTCTTCTTTATCGGCTACCTCATTTCCATCGCGATGTTCGGGTTATACTCGGCCATCAACATGGCGAACGCGGGCGGCTGCTGGGATAACGCCAAGAAGATCGTGGAAGTCGAGTTGCACAAGAAAGGGACGGAATTGCACGCGGCCACCGTTATTGGTGACATCGTGGGCGATCCCTTCAAGGACACGTCTTCGGTGGCATTGAACCCGATCATCAAGTTCACGACCTTGTTCGGTATTCTGGCGGTGGAAATCGCCGTGAACCTGCCGGCGCGCGTGGCGCTTGGCTCGGGGCTGTTCTTCCTGCTGATCGGGCTGATATTTGTTTACCGCTCGTTCTACGGCATGCGCATTTCGGCGCTGGCTCCCGCCGCCCATATCCTCGAGTCCGAGCGGAAGGCCGGGCTGGCTGCTGCTGCCACCGCCGCACTGGCTGCCGCTGCCGTCAAGTAGAGCCTGCCAGGAGAATCCAATAAACCGGCGACCGGGACCACAACCCGGCGCCGGCGGTATCTCGCCCGAATGCATCGAGCGGTGTAACTAAAACTGTGGCCATTTATGAAGCGGCGTCTTCCCCCGCCTGGGCCACCGGCCCAGGGCTACAACGCAAGCGTGATGCGAAGGGTTTCCGACGCGCGCGGCAGTGCGATGTAGCCGTGGGTCGGTGACCCACGCGGGGGAAATCGCCGCCACGGATCGGCTACTGCAAAACGGGGTATCAACAAGAAAAGGGCGCGGTTTTCGGCCGCGATTGCAGCGACTGGCACATCCCCTGCTAAGCACGCGCAGCTATGATTCCGCTTCTTGTCACCGGCGCCGTTTCCCTCGCGAGCAATGTCATTGACGCATGGAAGGCGCACTCGGCGAACGTCGCCGTGGCCCAGGCGGCAAAAGGTGCCGACTTTCAGAATACGTTGAAGGCGGCGGCGGCCCAGGCGGCGGCGGCGACGCAACTGAAGCAACAGCAGGCGATCCCGGGCGAGGTCCAGTCGGTAACTCGGCAGATTTTACAAGCCCCGGATGTTCAGTCCATGGCGCGGAGCAATCCCTCGGCCAGCGTGAATGTCCAATTCAATTCGAATGGGGATCTCTTTGCGTCGCAACCGGGCGGCGGATTGCGCCGGATCATGGTGGGGGCTGGCGTGCAGCAGGAATTGCAACAGTTGAACAGCGCGCTGCGGAATCCCGCGGCCGCGGCATACAAGGGCGTGGTGCGGAGCAACGGGGCGGTTGCCGGAAGTAATCTGGCTGTGACGGTGAGTCTCGCGGCGGTGTAATTGCGGTTTCCCAGGCTTTGCCAATCCTTGCCGGTCGACGATCGCGCACCGGCAATATTTACCTCGTCGGCCTGGAGACAATTTTTTCTCCGCCGCGATTTTTGAAAACGCGCGCTCTCGTAATCGACCGGATATATCACAAGATTACGTGGCTTTGCGGGCTCTGGCACAGGCGTTGCTAAGCACGGCTTCGCCATGATCGAGAGCCTGTTTTCGAACCCGACCTACGCCGCCTCGAAGGTGCTGTTGGACGCGACGGCTGCGCGTCACGAGGCGCTGGCGGCGAATATCGCGAACGTCGAGACTCCCGGTTACAAGCGCGTGGACCTTTCCAAGGGTTTCTCCGAGTCCTTCGCGGCGCACCTGCGCTCGGGCGAGACGGCGAACATGCCGCAGGCAACCATCGAAGAGGATCCGGACGCGCAGACGGCATCCCAGAACGGGAACAACGTGCAACTGGACAAAGAGTTGATGGAGGTAAGCGCGAACTCGCTGCAATACGACACGCTGACCGAATTTGTGAGCGGCTCACTCAAACAACTGCAAATGGCCATCACCGGACGCAGCTCCTAACCCGAAGAAACTTTCGCACCATGAACTTGATCCCGGGAGTCAATGTTACCGCCAGCGCGCTCAACGCGGAGACCGTCCGCATGAATACCGTCGCCGAGAACATCGCGAATGCTTACACGACGCACGGCGCCGACGGGCAGCCGTATAAACGGAAGGTCGTATCCTTCGAATCGATGCTCGACCCGGCCGGCTCGGGCCAGCAAACGGTGCAAGTAACAAAGGTCGCCACCGACGACACCCCGGGCGAGGTTGTGTACGACCCGAGCAATCCGGACGCGAACAAGGACGGCATGGTGCAGATGCCGAACGTGAATCTCTCGACGGAAATGGTTGACCTGATGACCTCCTCGCGAGCCTACGAGGCGAATCTCGCGGTCATCCGGAACGCGCGGCAAATGGCCGCCAAGGCACTTACGATAGGACATTAAAGTATGAGTCCAATAGGTTCAATTGACGTCAGTTCACTCGTGCGGAATCCGGAGATGCTTCCGGGTTTGAACAAAGCGCCGGCATCGGACGCCGACAGCCTGGTCCAGAGTCTGGGCGCGTCGGCGGCGAGTTCGCCGGCGGCCGGCGCATCGGCAGCGGCCGGGGCGAAGCCGGCGTCGTTCTCGAGCATGCTCGAGAATGCAGTGCAGGACGTTAACTCGAAAATGCAGGCAGCCGACGTTGAAAAAGGGAAGCTGCTGACCGGGGAGACGAGCAACGTGCATCAGGCGATGATCGCGGTGCAGGAATCGAGCGTGGCGTTTTCGTTGATGGTCGAAGTTCGCAACAAGCTGGTGGATTCCTACCAGGAACTGATGCGGATGCAGGTCTGACTTTATTGATTTAACATGAAAAACCTTATTCAGCAGATAGCCGCGATCTGGAAGCACCTTGGGCTAAACCAGAGGATCACGCTCGGGATTGCGGTCGCGGCGGTCATCGCCGGCATGGTGGCGCTGGTGGCCTGGTCGCACCGTCCGCAAATGCAGCTGCTCTACGGCAGGCTGACCGATAAGGATGTGGCGGAAATCACGGGGCTGCTCGATGAGCAGACGATCAAATATGAAGTGGGCAGCGGCGGCTCGTCGATCTATGTGCCGTCCGATCAGGTGCACAAGATCCGGATGGACCTTGCTTCCAAAGGGGTGCCGGCCGGCGAGGGAGTGGGCTTCGAGATTTTCGACCGCACGAACTTTGGCATCAGCGATTTCGTCCAGCGCACCAATTATACGCGGGCGCTGCAAGGGGAGTTGTCGCGAACGATCTCCCAACTGCACGGGGTGCGATCCGCGCGGGTCATGATCGTGCTGCCAGAGAACCGGCTGCTCTTTTCGGATGCGAAGTCGAAGCCGACAGCGTCCGTGTTCGTCGACGCGGGAACGGGCTCGATGGGACAGGAGGCGGTGAATTCCATCCGGTTCCTGGTGGCGAACTCGGTCGAGGGCCTGCAGGTGAACGACGTGGCGGTGATCGACAGCGGCGGCAACGTGCTTACCGAGGGGATGAAGGACGACGGGGCATTCGGAGACGCATCGAGCCAGATGAAGCTGCGCAAGAACGTCGAGGATTACCTTTCCACCAAAGTGGAAACGATGCTTGCCAAAGTAGTGGGGCCGGGCAACGCGGTGGTGCGTGTATCCGCCGAGCTGGACAGCGACAGCACCACCAAGACGCAGGAGACTTACGACCCGGACGGCCAGGTGCTCAGGACCGAGACCATAACCGACGACACCACCAACACCAACGAAGGCGAGGGCGACGGAAGCGGGAGCACTTCGCAAAGCGTCGGCGTCTCCTCGAACACTCCCGGAAACAACAACGGCTCGAGCGCGCTGAACAAGAGCGGCGCCAAGACGAGCGAGCAATCGCGCAAGAATCACACCGACAGCTACGAGATCAACAAGACAACCGTGAACGCCGTGCGCTCGCCGGGCAGCGTCACGGGGCTCTCCGCGGCGGTCTTCATCGCGGCAAAGGCCACGCCGCGCAAGCCCGAGGAGCTCGAAGAGCTGCGGAAGATGGTCGTCAATGCGCTGGGGGTAAAAGATGAGGCCGGCAAGGAAGCCAACCGTACGGTGACGCTCGAGGAAGTCGCATTCGAGACCCAGGCGGAGACGAAACCGACCATCAGCGACATGGTGTATTCGAATTCCGATCTTCTGCGCAATGCGTTCGCGGTCTTGCTGGCGTTCGTGATGCTCGGGATCTTTTTCGGCATGCTCAAACGCTCGAAGCCGGACGCGATTCCCATCGAGCTGCTAAGGCCCGAGACCGCGGTTCCGGTGGCGGCGGCGCCAATCTCCGCCGAGATCCTCAACGAGTTGATCCGGCAGAAACCTGCCAATGTGGGCGCGGCCTTGCGCGGATGGATGGCGAGCCCGAACGGGAGTTCGAAAAACTGATCGAGCAATGGACTACTCGAAGCTCACGAAGTCGCAGAAGATCGCGGCGTTCCTCATTATCATCGGATCGGAAGCCGCATCGGAGGTGATGCGGCATTTCGATAATGCGCAACTCGAATTGATCTGCCGCGAAATGGCGGAACTGAGCATCATCGACGGCCAGGTCCGGCAGAGCCTGCTCGAGGAGTTTTCCGGCGTCGTGGCAACGGGGATCGGTTCGGTGCTCGGCGGCGCGGATTACGCGCAGCTCGCGCTCGAGAAGGCGAAGGGGGATTACACGGCATCGATGATCCTCAATCGCGTCGCGCCGACCAGCCGCGCCGTCGAGGGGGGCGAGGATATCCGGCAGATGGATGCGCGGCAGATTCTCAATCTGGTGAAGTCCGAGCAGCCGCAGACCATCGCATTCATCATGTCCTACCTCGACATCGCGAAGGCGGCGGAGATCACCCTGCTGCTGCCGCCGGACATGCGCGAGGAGGTGTTTGAACGGCTCGGGGCGATGGATGAGACCTCGCGGGACATCGTCAACAAGATCGCCAAGAGCTTGAGCCGCCACCTGGACAAGAAAAGCGTGCAGCAGGGGCTGCATCGCAGCGGCGGCGTGAAATCGGCGGCGGATATTCTGAACAGCCTGGATAAGGATACGCGCAACACGCTGCTGACACGGATCGAGGAGCGGAATGCGCCGCTGGGCGCGGCGATCCGCAAGAAAGTTTTCAGCTTCGAGGACCTGGTGCGCCTGCTGCCGGTCGATTTGCAGCGCGTGCTGCGGGAAGTGGACATGGCAGACCTGGCCATCGCACTCAAGAGCGCGAAGGCTCCCCTGGTGGCCTCGGTGATGGCGTCCGTCTCGAAACGGGCCGCGGAGAGCTTGAAAGACGACATCGAGATGCTGGGGCCCTTGAAGGCGAAGGATGTCGAGGCCGCGCAGGACAAGATCATCCAGGTCGTGCGCAAGCTCGAAGAGGCCGAGGAAATCACCCTCGATACCGGAGGCGACGATCGTGCATTCGGTTAAGACAATCCGGCTCCCCCACGTGCTTGCATCGGTGATGCTGGCGGGCAAACCGGCCGAGCCGGAACTGCGGTTTACCGCGGAGGAGGTCGAGGCCGCCCGGCGCGATGGGTACAAGCGCGGTTTCGAAGATGCGTCCGCCGTTATCGAGACGCAGTTGGTCGAGCAGCGCGAGGAGGTCTCGCACCTCCAGCAGAATACTTTTCAATCATTGGCGAGCCATCATGAGTCTCTTACCCGGCAACTGCGCGCGGCGATTCCGGAATTGACCATGGAAATCGTGCGCCGCGTGCTCGGCGGCATGGAGCCCGACCAGGGGGCGGTGCTGCGAATCTTGAACGAAGTGCTCCAGGGGATCGCGCCCGGACCCGAGGCGGTCGAGGTGTCGCTGAGCGCGCGCGATCTTAAACTGGTCGAGAGCTACCAGCCCGGCCTTCGCGAACGCTTCCCTCAAATCGAATTCCGCGCCGACCCGGATTTGCTGCCGGGCGACTGCACGGTGGCCAGCCGGTTTGGATCCCTCGACGGGCGGCTGGCGACAAAACTCAGGAGCGTGGACCGCCTGCTGCAATGACCGCCCCGGCATTTACCTTCGAGCCTTTCATCGAGCAGGTCCGGACACGGCTGCGCGATTCGCACCACATCGAGCGGGTGGGGCGGGTCGCGCAAGTGGCCGGGCTCGTCATTGAATCGGACGGGCCGAGCGTCGGCATTGGCGAGGTGTGCAAGATCGGGATTCACGGCGCCGCGCACGGGACGTATGCGGAAGTGGTTGGCTTCCGCGATCAACGAGTGCTGCTGATGCCGCTGGGCGAACTGCACGACGTCTCCGCGGGATGCGACGTCATTGCTTCCTCCTATGTATCGTCGGTCCCCGTGGGCCCGAGGCTCATCGGCCGGGTGATCGACGGCCTGGGACAGCCGCTGGACGCCCTCGGGCCGCTGGGAGCCGATTTCGCCAAGACGTTGCGGAACTCGCCTCCCAACCCGCTGCGGCGCCTCCGCATCCACGAGCCGTTCGAGACCGGCATCAAGGTTCTCGATGTCTTTACGCCCATCGGACGCGGTCAGCGCATGGGCATTTTTGCCGGCAGCGGCGTGGGGAAATCGACTCTCCTGGGCATGATGGCGCGCGGGGCGGATGCGGATGTGAACGTGATCGCGCTGGTGGGCGAGCGCGGCCGCGAGTTGCGCGAATTTATCGAGAAAGACCTTGGCGAATCCGGGATGGCGCGGTCGGTGGTCATCGTTGCCACCTCCGATCAGCCGGCGCTGGTGAGGCTGCGCGCGGCCCTGCTGGCGACGACCATCGCGGAGTACTTCCGCGACGAAGGCCGGCGCGTGCTCTTTATGATGGACTCGGTCACCCGCCTGGCGATGGCGCAGCGGGAGATCGGACTTGCGATCGGGGAGCCGCCGAGCAGCCGCGGATACACGCCTTCGGTTTTTTCAATCCTACCGCGCCTGCTCGAACGGACGGGCAATGGCGAGAAGGGATCGATTACCGCGTTTTACACCGTGCTGGTGGAAGGCGACGACATGAACGAGCCGATCGCCGACGCCGTGCGCGGCATCCTGGACGGCCACATTGTCCTCTCCCGCGCGCTGGCGACGGGCAACCATTATCCGGCGGTGGATGTGCTCGATAGCATCAGCCGCGTGACGCAGGATATCAGCACGCCCGCGGAACGCGCGTTGGCGGGCAAGGCGCGCGATCTCATGGCGCTCTACCGCAAGAACGAGGACCTGATCAACATCGGCGCCTACGTGCGGAAATCGAATGCGTCGATTGACCGGGCCATTGACAAGCAAGAGCCGTTGCGCGCCTTCCTGCGCCAGAACGTGGGAGAGAAATTCTCCCGCGCCAGCAGTCACGAGCGGCTTGGGGAGATTCTGAAATGAAGCCTTTCAAATTCAAACTGGAAAGCGTGTTGACCCTCCGCGAGCGGGCTGAGACTGAGGCGCAGCAGCACCACGCGGCCGCGGGCCGCCGCCTCGAGACGACCCTGGCCGAATTGAACGAAGCCGAGGAGGAACTCAAGCGATTGACCGAACAACTCGCATGCGTGCAGCGCTCCTCATTCCGCCCGGCCGAACGCGAGATTCTCTGGAACGCATCGAAGTACCAGCAGGAGCTTTGCGCGCGGCTCACGCTGAAGGCGGAGACTGCGCGCAAGGACCTCGAGGAGAAACGCCAGGCGCTCCTCGATGCACGGCGGGATCATGAGGCAATGATGAAGATGGAGGAGAAGGATCTCCAGGAACACACCCGCCTGGCGCAGCAGGAGGAAAGATCGATGGTCGATGACATTGTCAGCGCCCGCCACGGGGCCAACCGGCGCCAGGGCGGCTCGGAGGCTAACTTATGAAAATACTCAACACCGGATGGTTCCTCGCGGTAATGGCCGCGCTGCTGAACATCGGCACCACGGGGGGGCTCATGTACTTGCAGCGCGAGCTGATCTTCGCCGCGCCCGCCCAAGCCGCCCACGCCGACGCGAAACCGAGGTTCTGGAGCTTCCGCGCCGAGGACGTCGACAACTTGATCTCCGAACTGAAATCGGAACGCGCGAAGCTGGTCAGCCGCCAGACGGAACTGGACAAGGTGTCCGCCCATATCGAGGCCGAAAAACAGGAACTCGAAAAGACGCGCCAGGACGTGGCGGCGATGCGGGATCAAATCTCGGCGGCGGTCCCGGAAATCCAGGAATCCGAGCGGAAAAACCTCAAGACCCTCGCGCAAACCTACTCCGCGATGAGCCCGACGGCCGCCGTGGCGATCTTTCGCCAGATGGATGACCCGATGTGCGTGAAGGTGCTCGCACTGATGAAGCCCGACAAAGTGGGCGAGGTCCTCCAGGAGATGTCGACCCAGGACAAGGATGACACATTGACCAAACGCGCCGCGCGCATCTCCGACAGGTTGCGCCTGATGAAGGCGCCGCCGAAACCGCAGCCATGAGAGCGATCATGATGGCGAAAGCGGGGGCTGCCGAAGCCGCCGCGAGCGGAACGGCGCAGGGCACGGGCGACTTGCCTGTCGCAGGCGCGCGTGAGGAGCGGCAATTCGAGGATTTTCTCAACTCGAATCCGGGGAGCGCCGGCACTCCGGAGACCGGAAACGATTTACCCGGCGGACAAGCCAGGGGGGCCGCAAAGCGGAACGCGCCAGCGGTTCAGACCGCGGCGGCTTCGCAACCGGCGGCCGTGGTGATGACGGCAGCGACCTCTGTGACGACTCGCTTATGGACGCCGCCTCGCAAACCGGCCGCAAATACCGAATCTCCCAACCCCGCTGCGACAACGCCGGACGCGGCACTGGCGGCGGCTCTTGCAGCGCAGCCGGCGCCCATATCGAGCACCCTTCCGGAGCCGACCCCCCGGGAGATCGGATTCCTCAGAGGAGCGACTCCCGATCCCGCGCCACTGGCGCACGGAAGCACCCCGCCCGCCGCTCCCGCCGCACCCGCGGCGTCCACTCCGTCGACTCCGTCCACTCTGGAAACCACCATTAAACTCCCAACCAACGTTCAGTCATGGGCTGCAGGCAGCTCCGCGGGACCAACCGTAAGATCGGCAGATTTTGCCGCCTTTCGACAGAGTTCGAGTGCAAACCGGCGCGGAAACCCCCTGTTACAAAGCAATGATTTCACGGAACTACCTGTATCCGAGCAAGTTGCTTCTATTGGCACAGCCGCTGCTAAGCAAGATTGCGCAATGGCTATCAAAGCTCAGTTTCAGGAAAGCGAGGCTTCAGTTCGGGGAAATCCCGCGGAGCTTGGGGACACCGGAACGGCATCACATTCGCCAACCGCGCCTGCGGCAAAGCCACCTGCCCCGCATCAAGAGGCGGCTTCCGATTCGCAGCAGCCTCCCACGCCGGGCGCGCCGGCTCCGGCGTTTGCAACGTCCAGCTCCGCCTTCGCCGCGAATACCCCTACAGGCCCCTCACCCGCCACGACTCCCCAACAACCGGCCGCGACCACGACGCTGAATCAAGTGCTCGAATCCGCCGATAAGATGCGCTCGGATGGAAAAACGCATGTCGAGGTGCAGGTAAAGCTGGACGATGGCCAGCAAGTGACCGTGCGGCTCCAGATGAGCCAGGGCTCGGTCCACCCGATTTTCAAGACAGAGTCGCCCGAACTGCGCCAGGCGATCGAACAAAACTGGGCCGGATTCCGCAGCGGCGCCAGCGAACGCGGGCTTGAAATCGCCACGCCCGTCTTTGAGTCGCCCGGGAGCGAAGGGGGCTTCAATGCATTCGCAAACCGCGATCAGTCCCAGCAATACGCCGGTGATCCTTCGGAAGCCGAAGGCCGGGAAACCTTGCCCCAGCCGGGCATTCAAGCCGCCGCCAAACAACCGGCGGCACAACCCTCAGCCGCCGCCCCGACGGGCAGCGGCGTCCAAGTCTACGCCTAATATGAGTGTCCCAGCCGTCACATCCGCCACCGCCGCCGGCACCCCAACGGCCGCCCAACTTGCCGCGCTCAACGCCACCACTGGAGCCGAGGGCGGCCAGACCACGCTGGGGGAAACTGATTTTCTGCAGCTCCTGACTGTCCAATTGCAAAACCAGGACCCGCTCCAACCGATGTCCGATACGCAATTCATATCGCAGATGGCGACCTTCTCCCAGCTATCCGCGCAGGATACGTTGAACACGAATTTCCAAGACTACAGCCAGGCACAGGCAATATCGAGCGCCCAGAACTACATTGGAAAGACCGTCACGGTCTCGGGCGCAGCCGAGGGCGTGGCGGCGGCGACCGGCACGGTAACCGGAGTGACGGTAAGCAGCGGTGCGCCGGAACTTACCATCAACGGGACCAGCTACTCGGTGTCGGACGTAACCGCCATCCAGCCGCCCGCGGCGGCGGACACAGCAGCTTCAACGGCAGCGACAACCCAGTCCACAACAAGCAACTAATCAACCCACCTATATCCACCTATGGCACTTATCGGATCATTAACCACGGGCGTCAGCGCCCTGGACAGCTTCGAACAGGGACTCGAAGTCATCGGGAACAACATCGCGAACGTCAACACGACCGGTTACAAGGATGAAACTGCGGACTATGCCGACAGCTTCAGCAATATCCTTCAGTCAGCGACCCCGGCATCATCAACCACGGGTGGAAACACGGGCACGAAGCAAATCGGCACGGGCGTAAAACTCGAGAGCGTGAATGGAAACTTTTCGCAGGGTACGTTGACCACCACCGGCAACAATACGGACCTGGGCGTTTCCGGGAGCGGCTTCTTCCTGGTAAGGGATCCGAGCAACGGGCAGGAATTTGTCACGCGCGACGGTTCGTTTCAATTGGATAGCCAGGGTTATCTCGTGACAAGCCAGGGATATCGCCTTCAAGGCCTTAACAACGGCTCGGCGAGCTATACGGCCACCGTGGACGCGAACGGCGCGTTGGTTTATACGCAGACGCCGACAGCTCCCAGCACACTGGGCGATGTCCAGATCAATTTCAATATCAGCATCGGCAACGGTCTCACAAATAATACCGGCGGCGCCTTTACGGACGCGCAGGTGACGGCGGGCGCCCCCGCCATGAATAACTTCACGGTGGATCAAAGCGGTAACATTGTGGAATCCCTCTCCAACGGCGATACCCTCGACCGCGGGCAGGTATTGCTGCAAAACTTTAGCGATCCGAACGCGCTGACCCGCCTGGGCAACAACCTCTATGGCAACACCGACGCCGCCGGACCTGAGGGCGGGGCCGGGATGACCGGAGCCAACAATTCGCCCGGCACCAACGGTCTGGGCAGCATCGAGGTGGGGACACTGGAAGGATCGAACGTCGATCTTAGTCAGGAATTCGCGAATCTCATTACCACGCAGCGCAGCTTCCAGGCCGCTTCCCGTGTGATTACCACTTCGGATTCGGTCCTCGATGAGATCATTCATCTAAAACAAAGCTAACCTGACTTTCTTATGCCCAAAGAAGAAACCGAGGCGCCACCGGCGCCGCTTGCGGCCAAGACATCGAGCCCGTGGCTGCCAGTTATTGCGGTCATCATCCTGACTCCCGTAATCTCTTTTGCGCTGACGCAGTATGTGCTGATCCCGCACATTCAAAGCAGTGTGGCGACACAGGAGGCCAAGGCCGATCCCGCAGACCCGAAGGGAGCGCCTGAAGCAAAGCCGGATGCGAAGAAGGACGCCAAGCCGACCTTTTCCTACCAGTTTGACGACGTCGTGGTGAACCTCTCCGGGGCGATGGGCACCCGGTACTTGAAAACCAGCTTCGCGATCTTCAGTTCGAACCAGGACCTTCAAAAGATTGTTACGGAGAACAAGAGTCAGCTCCTCGATGTAGCCCTCAATGTGCTCTCGAGCAAATCGATGGCGGACCTTGAAGCCCCCGGGTCGAAAAACCTCGTCCGCAACGATCTTATCACGAACTTCAACCAGGCGCTCAGCAGTGACGTTGTTGAGCAGATTTACTTTTCGGAATTCGTCGTACAATGACCGGCGAGGAGGTCGAACCCCAGGAGATGGACGCCTCGGCGATGCCGATTTACGCGTCCGATGGCAGGCGCATCGAGGCAAATGTGAACCGTGCGGCGATTGAAACCTATAATTTCCGCAACCCGGGGTTTTTGAGACAAGGCGACTTGCGGCAGCTCGAGCTATTGCACCAAAAGTTTGTCGAGCATCTCTCGGCGCGGCTCTCAACCTTTCTGAGGATGGAGTGCATCGTGAAGATGTTGAAGTTCGGAAGCTCGACGTTCAGCGGGTTCACGGAAACGATGAAAGGGACGACTCATGTTACCCTGTTTCAGGTTGAATTTCTGCGCGGAATCGGGATCCTGGATATAAGTCTCCCGCTCAGTCTGGCAATCTCGGACCGGATCCTGGGCGGCAAGGGCCGCTTGAGCGATTCAAGCCGCAGCCTGACAGAGATCGAGATCGCGCTTCTCGAGGACGTGGCGCAACTCATCCTTGTCGAGTGGACGCACCAATGGCCGGAGCAGGAGGTAAGCTTCACTCCCAGCATCATGGGCCACGACACGAGCGGCAGGTTCCTGCAGACCGCGGAGGCGGACGTTGTCCATGTGACGGTCCAAATGGAGGTCGTGCTTGGCGAGTGCATCGGCCAAATGCAAATGGGCATTCCCTTCGCGATGGTGGAGCCGATTGTAAAGCTCATGGCGGTGGCCCGACTCAAAGGCGGGGACGCCAAGACCCGCTCCATCGAATGGCGGAAGCCGTTCAATTCCATCAATGTGCCTATTATCGCGGAATGGGTGGTCAAGGATATGTCGATTCACGAAGTAATCCAGCTGCGGCCTGGCGACGTACTCGAAATGGACCGGAATCTGATCGCGCGGACCAATATCAGGCTGTCGAATACGACTGGTTTTATAGGCACCGCGGGCGTCGAAGATGGACGCGTGGCGGTGCAACTTACACAACGAAAGACTCAGGAGTAATGCCAATGCCGAACCTAACCCAAGACGACCGTCTCAATATAGTGCTGGACGTGAAAGTGCAGCTTACCGTCCGGTTGGGCTCGTGCCAGCTGCCCATGCGGGACGTGCTCGAGCTGAGCCCCGGAGCAATCATTCAACTTAGCCAGCGCGCGAGCGACGCAGTGGGACTCTATGTCAACGACAAGCTGATCGCGCTGGGCGAGGTGGTGGTGCTCGAGGAGAACTTTGGGATCAAGATTACCGAGTTGATTGGAGACAAGACGTGACCGCGAGGCGCGGCAGTGTCCTGGCCGCTTTTCTATGGCTCGGGCAGTGCGCGGCCTGGGGGCAAGCCGCATCGCCCGCGGCCTCCGCGGCGCCCTTCCCGTCTTACGGATCGGAGGGGATGCTTCAGATCGTTCTCTATTTCTTTCTGATCGTCGCGTTGCTTGTGGGAGGGCTCTATTTGACCCGGAGCGGATTTGGCATTCTGGCTCGAAAAAACAAGGGCGACCGGAAGCTGGTGATTAGCGAGACTCGCACGCTGGGCAACCGCCAGTTCCTCATCGTCGCCGAGTACGAGAATCGCAAGATGCTCCTGGGGGTATGCCCGGGAAGGATCGACTATCTGTCCACGCTTTCAGGCGGGAGTGACGATCCGTTTTCAAACGAACTGCGGGAGAAGATGGAATGAGGCTGCTGCTCGCTCTTGCGTTGCTGGCATCCTTTGCGGCTTCCACCATGGCGCAGCAGCCGGCGGCTCCGGTTGCTTCAGCCGCTCCTGCCGCACTGGCGGCGGTTCCGTTTTCGATCAGTGTGGGCGGCGGAGCCGAGCAAGGGAATGTTTCGACCGCGATTCAGATCGTCGTGATGATGACGGTGCTGACGCTCGCCCCGTCGATTCTGATGCTGATGACCAGCTTTACCCGGATCGTGATCGTACTCGGCTTCGTGAGGACAGCGCTCGGCGTGCAAAACGCCCCATCCAACCAGATCATCATCGGCCTCGCGCTGTTCCTGACGATTTTCATTATGGCGCCGATTGGAAATCGCATCAACGCCGACGCGATCCAGCCATATATGGCCAAGACGATCACCGCGGCCCAGGCTTATGACAAAGCTGCGGCGCCGTTGAAGCAATTTATGCTGCGGCAAACCCGGCCGAGCGAGATTGACTTCTTTCTCGGGGTATCGGGCGCGGGACCGACCAAGATCAATGACTTATCGATGGCCACCGTGATCCCGGCATTCGTGGTGAGCGAGTTGCGCACCGCGTTTCAGATGGGTTTCCTGATATTCATCCCGTTCCTGATTATCGACTTCATTGTCTCCTCGGCGCTCATGTCGATGGGAATGATGATGATGCCGCCCACCATGATCGCGATGCCCTTCAAGCTGCTCTTGTTCGTCCTGGTGGACGGATGGCACCTGGTTATCCGTTCGCTCGTGGAAAGCTTTGGTTTATGAATGCCGAACAGGCTATCGATATCCTCCACTCGCTGGTGCTCACGGCGCTTGTGGTAATTTGCCCGTTGCTGGTCACGGCGATGGTCATCGGCGTGCTCGTGAGCCTCCTGCAATCGGTCACAAGCATCCAGGAGCACTCGATGACGTTCGTGCCAAAGATGGTCGGCGTTGTGCTGGTCCTTGTTTTCAGCGCGCCCTGGATGTTGCGAACGCTGATGCAGTTTACGATCGCGTTTCTTTCGAGGCTTCCGGAAATGGTGCGATGAGTTATGGCGCCATTCTACGATTGGATGCTGCTTTTTGTGCGCGCCGGGGGTCTCATCGCCCTGATGCCGGCGCTCTCTGCGGCTCCGGTTCCCGTTCAAACGCGCGTGGCCATCGCGGGGTTTCTCGCGTGCGCGGTGAGCGGAGTGGTCCACGTGCATGGGGTGCCGCCGCCGGATGTCGCCGGCCTGGTGATCGTTATCGTCCATGAGTTGCTGATAGGATTGCTGATGGGATTTGGATCCCGGCTGATTTTCTACGCGGTGGAGTTCGCCGGCCAATTGATGTCCACGGAGATGGGGATGACCATGAGCTCCCATATGGACCCGATCTCTCGGAATACCAGCGCTCCGGCGGGAACGTTGCTCTACTATCTGGCGACTCTCCTGTTCTTCGTTTCCGGCTGTCATCATGCGGTGGTGCTCGCATTCATACGGAGCTTCGATGTCGCTCCGCTGGGGGTGCCCGCATTTTCACGGAACGTGGCGGAACTCTTTGTCATTCAGACCGGCAATATTTTCCTTGTGGCTCTCCAAATGGCCGCGCCGCTGATGGCCGTGAATTTCATTGTTACATTTACTTTCGCCATATTGGGCAAAGCGGCGTCCGGGATGAATGTGTTTTCCGAGAGCTTTTCGGTTCGAATTCTGGCGGGGTTGAGCGTGCTCGGCCTGACGCTCGGACTGACGGCACAGATAGTGCTAAGCCATCTGCGCGAGGTTCCGGAGCTGATGCTCCGGCTCATCCCATAACTCCCGCCCAGCGATGTCCGACAAAGGTTTACAGACCGAGCAGCCCACGGAAAAAAAGATGCGCGACGCCGTTGCGGAAGGGAACTTCGCGAAGACGCCGGACATTCAAACCGTGTTCGTGCTCCTGGCGGCTTTTGGAGTCGTGTCATTCTACGGGCGCGAGCAGACGCAGGCGGTTGCGTCGATCTCGGTGGGTATTTTTGCCGGGCTCGCGCGTTACCAGATCACCGTGGCAGCCATTCCCGACTGGGCGGTGCTTTCCGGCCAAACCATGCTTGGCTTCGTCCTGCCGATGTGCGTGACCTGCAGCCTGGCGGGGATAGTGGGCTGCGGTTTGCAAAGCCGTTTCCAGCTTTCTCCCAAGGTGCTCGAGCTCAAGTTTTCCCGGATCAACCCGATGAACGGATTCCAGCGCATCTTTTCGGGACAGGCGTGGGTTAAACTGGGCACTGACGCGCTCAAGCTCGGCCTCATAGGCACGATCCTGTGGCAGGCGCTGAAGGGGATATTGAGCGATCCGTTGTTCTATACGCCGGTTGCTCCCAACAGGCTCGGTACCTTCATCGAGTCGAGTTTCATGACCCTGCTGGGCCGATGCATCCTGGCCCTGGGAGGCATTGCCGCGATCAACTTCATTTATCAGCAGCGCCGGGTCAAATCGGACCTGATGATGACCAAGCACGAAGTGAAGGAAGAGAATCGCCAGATGGAAGGCGATCCCCGCTTGCGCGGCGTGCGGCGGCAGATGGCGCGCCGGCTGTTACAGAAACAAATGCTCAGCGCCGTGCCGACCGCGGACGTGGTGGTAACCAATCCGACCCACTTCGCCGTGGCATTGGCCTATCGGCGGGGAGCGGACAAGGCGCCGGTCGTACTGGCCAAAGGCGAACGTATGTTCGCCCAGCGGATCAAAGCCATCGCCGCGGCGCACGAAGTGCCGATGGTCGAGAACAAACCGGTTGCCAGAATGCTTTTCAAGTACGGAAAGGTCGGCAAACCGATCCCCGCGCAAATGTACAAGGCCGTCGCGGAGATACTCGCCTTCGTTTACAAGACGCACCGCTATTACTTCTACCGGCTTAAGGCGCGCCGGGCTTCCGCATAACCCATGTCCGCCTCCAGCATAACTCCCAGGTCCGTGATCGACGCTCTGAAGAAGGGCGACCTCATTTTCGTATTCGCGCTGTTTGGCACGGTGGTGTTGCTGGTGCTCCCTGTCCCGGCGATCGTACTGGATTTTCTGCTCGCGGCGAGCATCGGCATCTCTCTTTTGATGCTGTTGATCATCATCTATGTAAAGGACCCGCCCGAGTTTTCCGGATTTCCGACGCTGCTGCTTGCGGTGACGCTCTATCGGCTGTCGCTGAACGTGGCATCGACCCGGCTGATCCTGGTCGAAGGCCATGCGGGAAATATCATCGATGCATTCGGCCACTTTGTCGTCCGGGGCAACTATGTCGTCGGCGCCGTGGTCTTCCTGATCCTGATCGTAATCAATTTCATGGTGATTACCAAGGGCGCGGGGCGCATCGCCGAAGTGGCGGCAAGATTCACGTTGGACGCGATGCCCGGCAAACAGATGGCAATCGATGCCGAAATGAACGCCGGCATCATTGACGAAGCGACCGCCTCGCTGCGCCGTCGGAAGGTGCAGGCCGAAGCGGACTTTTACGGAGCAATGGACGGCGCCAGCAAGTTCGTCCGCGGCGATGCGATAGCAGGCATCATGATCACGATGATCAATATCGTCGGCGGTTTCGTCATCGGCATTTTGCAAAAGGGATTGCCGGTTGTCGAAGCGCTGCAGAAGTACACTCTGCTTTCGATTGGCGACGGCTTGGTGGCGCAGGTGCCCGCGTTGATTGTGAGCGTGGCCGCCGGCATCCTGGTCACGCGCGCTTCGGGCGATTCCAACCTTGGCTCCCATATCTCGGAACAACTTACTCTTTATCCGCGGGCTATCGGGGTCGCTTCCGCAATGCTCTTCGCTTTCGGGTTGATTCCCGGGATGCCGATGCTGCCGTTCTTCGTCCTTGGCGCCGCGGCGGCGTTTACCGCCCGGAAGCTGAAGAAATCCCGCCCTGCCAAGGCCGCGACAAAACCGGGGGATGCTCCCGCCGGCGGCAGGAAGGGCGCGCCCGCGGCGGCCGAGAAACCGAAACCGGTGGCCGCGGATTTCGAGAAGCTGATCGACATCGACGTATTCTCGATCGAACTGGGACATGGCCTGTTGAAACTCGCCGAGCAGAAGCAAGGCGGCAATCTGCTGGACCGGGTGACGGGCGTGCGAAAGACATTCGCCCGCGAGATGGGCATGATCGTTCCGCCAATTGCCATCCGGGACAACCTCGAACTGGGTGCGAACGAATACCGCTTCCTGCTGCGCAACAAGCAGGTCGCGCGCGGCCAGATACTTTCAAATCTCTGGCTGGCAATGAATGTTACGAACAGTCCGGTCAAATTACAGGGGGTCGCGACGGTCGAGCCGGTCTTCGGGCTCAATGCGACATGGATCGGCCAGGAGGAAAGGCGGAATGCGGAAATCAACGGTTACACCGTTGTGGATCCGGCCTCGGTTTTGATCACCCACTTATCCGAATGCATCAAGCGTTTTTCCAACCTGATTCTCGGCCGCCAGGATGTTCAGGCGTTGATCGATCATCTGAAGGAAAAGAATGCGACGCTGATCAATGAACTCATCCCGGACCTGGTCAATGTGGGCATCGTTCAACGCGTGCTCCAGAACCTGCTGAAGGAAGGGATCTCGATCAAGAACCTTGGCGTAATCATGGAATGCATCGCCGATTACGCGCCGGTTTCGAAGAATCCGGACGATCTTTCGGAACAGGTTCGGAGGCGGCTGGGAACCTATTTTGTCAGCGAATTCGAGACGGACCCCGGTCTTATCAAGGCCATCACGCTCGATCCGCGGCTCGAGCAGTTGATGATTACCAAGGTTCAGCGGACGCAGTACGACGTGGGCCTGATGATCGATCCGCATCTGGCCCAGCACGTATTGACCGAACTGACCCGGCGGATGACCGTCATGGCGGACCAGGGCCTGACTCCCATCGTCATAGTCAGCGCCGAGTTGCGGCTGGCGTTCAAGCGCTTCTTCGAGCCGTCGCTGACCAAGATGGTGGTGCTCTCCTACCAGGAATTGCCGGCCCAAACGGAGATTCAGAATTTCGCGATAATTTTGCTGCCGCAAGCCGTGCAACGCCCGGTTGAAAGCGCGGCTGCCTGAGTAAGAAAAGTATGATTGCCACGGAAAACACCGCCGATGCCAGATACAAGTTCGTCGTAAGTTCGGCGGACGAAGCTGTAAGTGTGCTGCGCGAGCGGCTCGGGGAGAACGCGAAGGTTATATCGGTCCGCCAGATCGAAGGGGCGGGCCTTGCGCGCTTTCTTCGCGCGCCGAAGCTGGAAGTTATCGCAAGGGTGGAAGTTCCCGCGCCGGCACAGGAGTTCGAAGAGCCCAGGATCGAGGAGCCCGTGGCCGATCTTGCACAGGTTCCCGCCGCGCCGGTGGACGAAAAGACGGAGAGTCTTCCGGTGGACGAGAGGCTGGGCCAGATCCTGTTGCGAGCCGGCTTCAACGAGGGGACGGTCGGCCGCATCCGTTCGCTCTCCGCCTGGGAGAGGCTGCTCAAAGCGCCGCTGGGCACGGCGCTCACCGAGGTCGCGATAATGCTGCGCGGGGAGTATATGAGGGGCGCGAGGAAGCCGCTGGATAATAGCGTCGCATTTATCGGCACGCCGGGGACCGGGAAAACCACGGCGCTTTGCAAGCGGCTTGTAACCGAGGTGTTCTTCCACAATCGGCGCGCCCGGGTACTCAAACTCGATCTGGACCGGCCCAATCCCAATGACGCGCTGTCCGCCTTCTGCGAAGCGATGGGGGTGCCGCTTGGACGGGACTCCGCCGATGCGCTGGAAGGAAATCGCGACGAGAGGCTCTACATCGACTTTCCGGGCATCTCGGCGGACAACCGCGCGGAGATCAACGAAGTTTCGCAGGCGCTGGATCAGCATCGTGTAACGGGCCGGGTGCTCGTTGTGAATGCAGCCTATGACGCGGAGTTGATCAAGCGCGCCTATGCTTTCGGAGAAGAGCTTTCGGCGACACACGTCGTATTTACCCACCTCGATGAGTTGATCCACTGGGGGAAGCTCTGGGAATTTGTGCTTGGCCATCGATTGCAGCCGTTGTTCCTGAGCGCCGGCCAGAACCTGGCGGGTGACTTTTCCGAGCAAGTATTCGATTCAATTATGGAACGCACATTTCCCGCAACAGGTGCAAATCCTGCTAAAACCGAGATCGCCACATGAAATACTTTCAACTTATCGGTGGCTTTTGCGGATTTGTCCTTGCGCTGGCCAGCAGCCTCTCCGCGGGCAATGAAGTCGCGATTGCGCTGCGCGACGGAGCAGTGGGCTGCCTTTGCGGCGCTTTGCTTATGCGTGGATTCCATACCGTGCTCGCCTGGAGCGTGCATGATTTTGCCGTCGAACGAACGCGTCGCCGGGACGAAGCGGAAAAACAGATGGAGGCACGATAGATGGAAAATCCGTCCGCAGTATTAAGCAAGGTCGGCGCCCGCGCCTGGAGGGCCTACAACGGCGAAGCCTCCGAGGGATGCGAAGAGGACTTTGTGGAAAAGCATCTGCCTCTCGTAAAGACCGTGGTAAGCCGGATGCGGGTCACGCTTCCCACCACGCTGGACCTCGACGATCTCTATAGCGTCGGCGTCACCGGCCTGATGTCCGCGGCAAAGCGTTACGATCCCTGCCGGAACTCGACATTTACCGCTTTCGCTTCGCAACATATTCGCGGGGCCATCCTGGACGAGTTGCGCCGGATGGATTGCATGTCCCGCGGCTCGCGCGAGAAGGCGCATAAATTGACCGACGCCATCAACAGGGTGGAACAACGGATGCAGCGAGCGGCCACCGCGCTCGAGATAAGCGAGGAGCTGGGAGTCTCCGAAGCAGAGTACGAGAGTTTGCTCGAAGAGGCTGCTCCCATCAGCTTCCTGCCGCTCGACGGGGAGACCTACTCGGATAGCTCGGAGGATGTCCGCCTGCACGAAATCATCCCGGACGACTCGCAGCCTACCGCCAGCGCCGAGTTGGAAAAGAAGGAGCTGCTGCAATTGGTTATCGACCGCATCCAGGAACTGCCGGACATGCCCAGGAAGATCCTGGCGATGTATTATTTCGAAGACCTCCGGCTTTCGGAGATCGCGGCCGCGTTCGGGCTTACCGAAGGCCGCATTTCGCAAATTCACACGCAAACGGTTCTGGCCCTGCGCGGCTTTGTCGCAAGAGCCACTTCTTCCACAACACGATGCTCCTGATCATTGGTTTCATCATCGTGTTGGGCGCGACGCTTGGCGGGTTTATGCTCGCGGGCGGGCAGCCGCTCGTGCTGATGCACGTGTCGGAGTTCGTCGTGATCGGGGGTATTGCAATCGGCGTTCTGGTCATCTCGAGCCCGATGCAAACCATTAAGGCTATCGTCACCAAGACGCTCGAGGCGATCAAAGGCGGCGGAGCGAAAAAGACGGATTACGTCGACCTGCTGAAACTCCTCTACGAGACCTTTGTCCTGGCCCGGCGCAATGGATTGATCGCGCTCGAGGATCACGTCCTCGAGCCGGCCAACAGTCCGCTTTTCAAGAAGTACCCCTCCTTCTTGAACAACAAGGAGCGCGTCGCATTTCTCTGCAACGCTTTGCGCCCCTTGATCGATGGACGCATCAAGCCCGAACAGCTTGAAGGTCTGATGCGCTCGGAACTTAACGCCAAGGAAGAGGAAGCCGAGGCTCCCATCCACATCCTGCAACTCATCGGGGATTCGCTGCCTGGGATTGGGATTATCGCGGCGGTTTTGGGCATCATCAATACCATGGCGGCCATCGCCGATGGGCCGGCAAAGGTGGGTGAGCGCGTTGCGGCGGCCTTGACGGGCACGTTCCTCGGCATTCTGGGCGCCTACGGATTTGTGAACCCGCTTACAATCCGCATCAAGGTGAACAATGCCGCCGACATTCAGTATTTCAGCAGCATATTGAAGGGGCTTGCGGGTTTCGCCAACGGCATGGCGCCTGTCATGGCCGTCGAAGTCGCCCGCCGCTGCCTCCCAAGTAACCATGGCAAAGAAGGAAGCTCATCACGGAGGCGCCTGGAAAGTAGCCTACGCGGACTTCGTGACCGCGATGATGGCGCTCTTCATGGTTCTATGGATCAGCGCCCAGGATAAGCAAATCCTGCTGGCCACCTCGCAATATTTCAAGCAGCCGTTCAACGCCCTTACCGATAAGTCCGTGGGCGTCATGCGCGGCAAGGAAGGAGGCTCGGAGGGAAAGGACAAGAACAGCGAAACCGCGACGGCGGCAAACCTCGCGTTTCTCAACGCGCTTGCCAAGGAACTCAACCGGATGCTGAATATCTCCGATGCGGTCCAACAGGAGGACCCGGTGGCCGTGGAAGTTACTTCGGACGGATTGAAAGTGACGGTGTACGACCGCATCAAGCGGCCGATTTTCGAGAAGAATACGGCTAAGTTTACCGAGTGGGGCCGTTTTGTGATGCAAAACCTGGCATGGATCGTCGATCACAATAAGTTCAAAGCGACTATCGACGGGCATGCGGCTATGGGAACGGTGCTGCCTGACGCAAATTACGGATTATGGGACCTGACCGCGGATCGCGCGAACGCGGCGCGGCGATTGCTAGAGCAATATGCCGTCGAGCCGTCAAAGATCGCGCGGGTCGCCGGGTTTGCCGATACGCAGCCGTTGCCCAATATCTCGCCCAGAGCGGAGGCCAACCAGCGCATCACGGTGAGCTTGTCGATCAGCAATACCCCTCCTCCTCCACCCTCAAGCAACGCTTATACAGAGTCCTATGAATAGCTTCCTCGAAAATCGCCCCCTCGTCGGCCGCAAGGATGTCGTGACAACCTCAGTGCAACCGGAGCCGGGCTTCCAGCCATTATTCTCCCCGAACGCACCGCTGAGGGCGCAGGCCGAAACGATGCCGGCCGCCGAGAAAGAGACGGAAGCATCCCCGCGAATCGAACTGGTTCAAAACGGCGGAAAGCTCGAGCGGATCATCGTGACGTGCACGTGCTGCAATCGTATTGAATTGCAGTGCCAGTATTAGGGTGGTTTGACCAAAGCTGTAGCCGTTTTTGAAGCGGCGTTCACCCCCGCCTGGGCCACCGGCCCAGGGCTACACTAAGACTTAAACCAAGTTGGATCAGACAGGGGCGAAACGGGCGGCATCCGGCACTTTCTGCCCGGCAAAAATAGCACAATCGGATTTCTCGGCCGGCGCGTGAGATCAGTTCATTCCCGCAGATGACAGATGGCATAGTCATTGCTTAGCACGAGCCGCGATGGAAGTCGGCATATATACAGGAGCTGCCTCGATGGCGGCATTCGAAAAATGGCAGGAAGCCATTTCACAAAATATTGCCGACAGTTCGGTGCCCGGATTCAAGAAAACCGAGATTTCATTCGCCACGATGGACAGCAATCTGACGGCGCTCCAGCAGGGACAAAGCTCGTCGGACCTCATCCACGGGTCGATGCCCGTGGCGACTCCGAACATCAGTTTTTCGCAAGGGCAGTTGAGCCACTCGGACAATGAATTGGACTTTGCAATCCAGGGCAAAGGGTTCTTCCAGGTACAGCAGCCGAATGGAACAATGGCTTACACCAGGAATGGCCAGTTTCACCTAAACCCCGACAAGACGCTCGTGACCAAGGATGGGCTGACGGTGCAGGGCGAGGGCGGCCCCATCACCTTCAAAACCGGATCCGGTCCGATCGCGATCAATGCGGACGGAATGATCACCCAGCAGGACCAGC